>Ga0247727_10003663_pt1 | contig 33659 bp, 32 predicted proteins | sample WisWelCaveWW1625_FD_202498 | JGI IMG/M metagenome (GOLD analysis project Ga0247727, IMG submission 202498) | Biofilm microbial communities from Wishing Well Cave, Virginia, United States - WW16-25 | ecosystem: Environmental > Aquatic > Deep subsurface > Groundwater > Cave microbial mat | place...
GGAAAATCCAAATCCGCATTGCGGTTGCGCTCCGGATTCGTGTAAAAAATCGCCACCGCTTCGTTGCCGATTTGCTGCATGAGTTTTTCGCGCCGCTCCTTGTAAACCTGGCCTGGAATCAGATCGGTGTCGTATTCGATATATTTGAGATCCTGGGCAGGAGTTGAAACGGCAAAGAGGAAAACGGCGAAATAGAGGATAAAGCGTTTGAACAAATTCATTCCCAATACCTCCGAGGTAAATTTAAAAAACGGCTCATAAAACAATTAGGGGTTAATCCGACAGAATGTTAGACATCCCCAGGGGTTATTCTGTTCAAAATTTTTAAGAGGATGGTCAAAGTGATCAATTATCTGGCGGTGAGAATCGAGAGGTACGCAATCCACGGCCCAACTTCGGCTTTGTATTGCTTCGCCATGACGCGGGCGACTTGAGCAATGTGATCCAAATCATGCACGACCCACGTTGCCAGCAATTGCTCGAAAGTCACCGGCCCGAAATCCGGATGCGTTCCTTTTAATTTAAAATGTTCTTCATTGAGATTTAATTGTTGCAGCGTCTCAAGATTTTGCCGGCGCAAAGCGGCAAAGGTCTCGAGCAATTCTTGCAGAGATTTTCCGCGGCTCGCTTCAAACTGGGCGAAGCGATCAAACGGCGTGAACGGGCGCGCTTCGCCGTGTTCGATGATGATTTTCAGGCGGGGAATCCAGTCGGTGCGCTCACCGTGAATCAAATGGCCGACGACGTCAAACGGGTTCCAGGTTTGCCCGCCTTCGTTGTTGCCGATCCACGGCGCGGACAAACCGGATAATAACAATTTCAGGGTGGCGGGGGTTTGCGATAAAATCTCGACCGCATGAGCAAGTGAAAATTTCATTCGGTGACCTCATCTCAGAGCGCATTTGAAAAGTTAGAATTCGAGGCTAACCGCGGAGCAACGCTGAAAGCAACGATCCTTGTAACTGTTTCGCGATGATTCCACGACGCAAGGCGACAAACTAAAGTTTGTCACTCCGGGGTGCTCGGAAGTGATAACGCAGACTGGAAGTCTGCGCTACGTTGTCATCCGTGCAAATCTTCACGCTCTGGAATCGCCATCATCGTCGCCGTCATTGTGGCAACGAGTTTTGGTGTTTCATGGTCATAGGCGAAAGCCTCGCCGGTGCAAACCGTTAGATTACGCCCAGCTTTTATGACTTGCGCTTTCGCAATAAAACGCTGCCCTTTGGCTGGGGCGAGCAGATTGATTTTGTATTCGACGCTCAACACGGCTTTGTCCGCGGGCATCAAGCTGAACGCGGCATACCCGCAGGCGCTATCGAGAATCGTCGCGATCACGCCGGCGTGCAAAAAACCGTGTTGCTGCGTCAAATCTTCGCGGAACGGCAATACAATTTCCACCACACCCGGCTCGATGGTCGTTAACGAAGCGCCGATGGTGCGCATCACCTGCTGGCGTGCAAAACTGGCGCGGACGCGCGATACAAACGAGGGATCGGGAGGAAAAAATCAGGCATGGGTCAGTACAATTTTCGTAAACTGGAGAGGAGTTTCCGCCCTTCGGTTTGCATCTTCGGACTACCGGTTTTCGCGACTTCAGCTAAAACCGCAATAACCTGCGGGCGAAGTTGAACGTCATCTTGAGCTAAATTGGCCAACGCTTGCATGGAAACCAAACGAACTTTTTTACTTTTAGCGTTGAGATGTTCTTTTAAAGTTTCGATGATTGCGGTGATCTCATTTTTGTTTAAACGCAACTGCTTCGTTTGCAGCTCCTTCATAACACATGCTCCTAAAATTTCCTGCCAGGCTTAAAATCAAGCGTCACTTTCCTATAATGACGAATCCGCTGCGGAGAAAGTTTTACGTTTGGGCCGGCGCGTCAACTTGCCGTCAGAATTGGGGTTCCGGATTTTTAAAATTAACGGCGCAATCCGAACAGAATGTACATTCATACGAGCAAATAAAGGCAAGGTTGCCGTGGGCGAGAAATTTTCCGCCTTTTTCGCAGGCATTTTTCATGGCCAGAGACATTTTCCTTTCTCGATCGGACGAGCCGGAACCAGAAGGGAAAAAGAATGAATGGCTCACGGAAGTGGAACAGCTCGCGGAATTTTTAGTTTTTCTTTCGTTCCAGTTGCGTTTGCAAGATAATCGGTTCTTGCAATTTTTCCAGTGGGAAAATCGTTTTATCTTTATTGAAACTGCCCCACTGACTGTTCGCCACATAATAGAACGTGTTTTTCACCAACACGCCCAGCGTCGGTTCGTTGAAATGCGGATGATTGGCGGCGACAATTTCATAACGCTCGATACGATCAAATTTTTTATTGAGAAAAAAACGGACGACACGTTGCGGATTGAAACCGTTTTGTATCGCCAGCAAACTATTTTTGTAGAAATACATCCCGTCGACAGTCGTAAACGCGATATTTTCGGAAGCGAAAATTTTACCGATGCGTTTGGTCGCGAGATCGACCACAAAAAGCCCGGCGGAATAATTTGCGTTGGTGCACGCTGCTAATATAAAAAATTTCGGTTTTCGGATCGTAAGCCACGCTTTCCGTAATCAGGTCTTTTTCCGGCAGCTTGAAGGCGATTTCGCTGCGGCCAATCGGCGTTTTATTTTGCTCAAACTTTCTGAGAACGTTTTTATATGCTTCCGATTCTTTGATTGAATTAAAATCTTCATCGGCGGCGGCATCATAAATCAAGCCCATTTCGACGAGCTGGGTGAGCAAAGTCAGGGCGTCACCTTCGTTACCGGCCAACGCATTAGCGCCGGAAAAATTATATTTCAAATTGGGGTTATCCGGTCGCAATCGCACCACCGCTTGCATCGCTACGAGGTAAGCCGGATAATCTTTCGCCTGGTAAGCTTGTCGCGCTTGACGCAAATAATCATTCAAATTTAGATTTTGCGCGCGGCTGGCGAGAGCACTACAGCATAGGCAAAACAATAACACATTAATTTTTCGCATGAACAACGCCTCGACATTTTGGTTTTATTTCACCAGACAGCCGGGGCGGATTTTTGTTCAAATGGGCAAAAAAAAGAGCGGCCTAAATCGGCCGCTCGGCAAAATAACTCATCGCAGTATGCGAAACATATTGTGCCGTTCACGGCTGCACATTATTAGCATTGATATCTTCACCACTGCTGCCGCGCGCAATAAGACGTTGCCAATCCGGCTCTTGTAACTCGCCGTGCAACGTGGCGTGAATTTGTTCGTAGTTGTTAAATCCGGTGCGATCCGCAAAAATAAAACTAACGCCGCCCTGGCCTTTTAAATTGTCATAGGTCCAGGTTTCGTACGGCAAAGTGGTGGTACCACTTGGAAAACGCTCAATTTGATTGGCCGGGCCATAAAGAATGAAAACTCTTCCACGATCAGTTTTCCAGCCGGGTCGTAGTGGGGATTTATAGCGCGTGCCCGCCTCGGCCGCGCGCGTTAAATATTGTTGACGAAAAGCCAGGCTCGTTAACGCGGCTTCGGAACTGGCGTTTTGCCAAAGCGAGGCAATAAATTCACGCTTGGCATGGGCCGTGGACAGGTTTTTGTAAAATTTGCGGTCATCGTTCGAAGTCAAAAAAAACATTTGCGCAAATTCATCATCCAGCGCTTTCTCGTTTAGACCCTGCAGTGGTCCGGCCAAGTTTGCCGCCGCAACGGCTTGAGGTGGCGCCGTTGTGAGCGCCGGATTATAAACATAAAATTCCTTGCTGCGGCTCGCCAGCACGGTGGCGGCGGAATCAGCCAGGCCGTAGAACAAACGATATTTTCCGGAAGGCAAAGCGCCAATATCAATTCCTCCCATTTCAACGCTGGCATCGAAGATTTTCTTTTTCGGGCGCATTCCTTTTCCCACGCTGGCGTCAATTTCGCCATCGGCATTTTGCACGCGGGCAAACGTTTTATAATTTTCTCCGGCAATATTTTTAATTAAATGATAGGCCTCGAAATAATAATAAAGTTGCGAGGCGGGCTCGCCAAACAATGCCGCGGGGTTGGGGATGATCTCTTGTTGGTGTTTGTTAAAAACTGCGGCGGTCCCGGCGGAGCTGGGTTTAATGCTCGAAGCCAATTCGACATCGCTGATTTCGACCTCTTCGGGCCTAAATTCGCGCACGGTAATTTCAGCGCTGGCGCTATCAAGGCGATCCGTTTGCTGCAAATCTTTGACGTGCAAGGTCATCCGGTATCGTCCGGGGCCGTCAAGCAGATAGCTGACGACGTCCACTAATTGTTGCGGCGCGAGCGCGCCCGGCGGCAAAGTGTCGGGGCGGGATTTTTCAATCTTCCAAACTTTGGAGGCCCACAAAGTACGGTCGCGGTAAATCTGTAAAGACAGCAAAAGCCGACAGGCCGGGTCTTTGCCGTTGTCGGCGGGCAGATATTTTATCGCCGCTTCGGGAACCGCGTAATAGATTTCCAAATAGGCGCGTTGGGCTTTATCTTGAAATTGCGCGGCATCCAGGCCGGGCTTGAGGCGGGGGACGGTTTGGCTGCGAGCCGGAACCGCGAAAAATAAACTGCACGCAAATAGCGCCAGTCGCCAAACCAAGTTACCATTTTTATTGACCGCGAAACGCATAAAGCCACCTCTACAATTTTAACATCAAAACATAAAGACGCATGATAATAAATCGCCAAGAGCCGGAACGCAGCTCCAGCCCTTGGCGAGGATTGAACCGTAAAGATTTCAAAACGTCATTGACGATTTTAAATTGCAAATTGACAATTTAAAATTTTCAATTTAAAAAATCCTTGCCGTTTAAAATCCCAGAGACACGGTTAAAACATTACTGGCATTAAAAAACGATTGCGCGCGATAGGCGTAATTGATATCGACGCCGAGGCCGGTGAAATCCTGATGCAAGCCGGCGCCAAACGTCGCGCCGTGCAAATAGACGCTTTTGCCGGCGGCGTCATCCGGCGTGTCGGGCGAAAGACTATAGCCGCCGCGCAGGAACAGCATGTTGCGCAGACTCAGCTCGGCGCCAAACTTTCCGATATTTTCCTGAAAGTTGTTATCCTGATACATCGAAGCCAAACTCAATTTGGCATTATTGCCGAGCGGCAGCGCATAGGCCAGGCCCAGTTCCAATGTCGTCGGCAGTTCATCTTTCTGCGGCACGATCTGCAACGGCGTGGAACCGCGATCAATATCATCCGGCTGCGATTGCCGCAGCAAACCGCTGCCTTTGTATTGCATGGCCGGGCCGATATTTTTCACGGTGACGCCGATGCTCAAACCGGTGATCCGGCCGAGATCGCTGTATTGCACGCCGGCATCGAGCGCGAAACCGGTGGCGCTGGCGCGATCGATGGTTTCATTGATCACATTCATGGTGGCGCCGACGCGCACGCGATCGCTCAAGGCGCGCGAATACGTCAAACCGATGATGGTGAACTGCGGGCTGATCGTCGCGCCATTGCCGTCCGGCACGTCTTCGGTGGTGACGTTGATTTCGCCCAAATCCAAAGATTTGAGGCTGAAACCCAGCGTGCCGAAGCCGCTGAAATTGGCGCTCACCGCGGCAAAGCTGACGTTGATATCCGCAATGTGACGCATGTAAGAAAACATCGCGTTGGCGGAATGCGAAGAACGATTGAGGCCGGCGGGATTCCAAAAAATCGCCTCGACGCCTTCCACCGCGGCAATGGAAGCGCCGCCCGAGCCGATGTAGCGCGCGCCGACGGGAATCAATAACTCCGAGGCCGCATTGGTGCCGGCGCGTTTTTCCTGCGCCACCGCTGCACCATTGGCGATGACCACAAAGCCGAACAGAAGCGCCAGCATTTTTTTGAGTCTATCTTTCATGAGTAAGCTCCTTGGTTGAGTCGGTCAAAATGCAGGTCAGAAATTCCGCAGGAATTGCTGTTCCTGAATGATCGCCAGTTTCAAATCTTTGGTGACGCCCAAATCCGGGCATTCGATGTGCGCGATATAAATGCCGCTCGCCACCGGCAAGCCGACGTCGTTTTGCAAATTCCAGCGCAGAAATTGAGCGGTATTATCATCGTTAATGCCCTTGGTCAACGTTCGCACCAACACGCCGCCCAAATTGAAAATACGAATAATCGCTTTGTCCGGCAGATGGCTGAAGGTCACAAACCGATTGAACTGCGTCTGCTCAAATTTGTTGACGCCGTTATACGGATTGGGAAAACAATTGATCAGTTTGGCGGCGTCTTGCTTCGCGACCTCCGGCGAAGAAGACGGCCCGGCCGTTTTGAACGTATATTTATCGCCTTCAGCCAAACGCAACGCCGGGCGAATTTTAAACGCGATGTCGCTCTCATTCAACGTCCGTCCTGCCTGCAACGCGAACGAGGTGCCAAACATCACATCGGCGCTGGCGCTCGACGTACATTCGTTATCAATCGGCGTTTGGCTGTTGCCGGCATGCGCAAATTGTGACATGGTCGGATCATAGGTGCGGAAGTGAATAAACATGACTTCCGTGCCATCGCCTCCCACGACTGGATTCCAACTGCCATTATTATCCTGGTCGCGCCACGAAATCGTCAACTGGCGCGGCGCCGCCGGATTCGTCACATCAAAAGCTGTCACGTTGATTTCCGGCGTCGGGTTCGTGCTTTGAATGAGATAGGCCGTACCGGTTCCGGTTCGCCGCAGACGATACGCCTTTTGCTTGTTGCCCGGTCCAAATTTCAAAAGGACGGGAACCATTTCACGCGGATTGAATGCTGATTGAAATTGCCCCAAATAATTGTTGCCCAAGTCTTCACCGGTGGTGATTGAACCGTCGGTGATGGCGGGTGGGCCGGCAGTATAACGCCCGCCTGAAGTCAACCATGGATTGCTGCTGATAAACCCGGTCGAGTCTTCAATAATTCCCGGCGCGATCTGTTGCACCGCAATGCGCAAACCGTCGATGATCGGAAAACGAAAATCATCATTCGGATCGCCGGTATCGGCTGAGCCAAAGTTGGTGCTGGTGTAAACATCCTGGGACGCCGTGGTGTTGCGCAGCGTCCACAGCAACGCATTCTGCGCGTTTTTGCCGACAGTGATGGAGTATTCCGCGTTCTTCGTCTTGGCGGGATCGATCACTGTGATCGGCAGTGAGCGCACATCGCTGAAACCGCCGACTTTGGTAATGGCGACATTTACACTCATGTTATCGCCATAACGCACGCCGGGCTTCGGGCCTTGCGGCACGACGGTAACAACGGCCGGCGGACTTTCCAATGTTTTCAAAACAGCCGCGGGGTCGGCGTTGTAACTATAAGCCGTCACGCCGAAATAATACGGCTGGCCATTGGTTAACGGCCGATCGCGCAACTGATCGCGGCGAACCACAAACGAACGTAGCAGATGCGAATTGTTACCAAACTGCACAGGCAGGTTAAGAATCAAGCCGGAACGCGGATCAAAAGTTTCTTGTGAGATCACCGTCACTTCATTGGCCACGTCGTAAGTCGCCAATTTAATACCTTGCTCTGCCGGCGAGCCAGCGGTCGGCAGTTGGTAAATGTTGTACCCTTCAAAAGCAAAACCCTTTTGCACGGTTTCCTCGGTTTTCGTCACTTCCGTTAAATTGGCGCCCCAGTTCAACACGATCTGCCCGTCAAATTCGGAAGCGGTCAAACGTTGCAAGGCCGGCGGTTTGGGCAATTCAAACAAATTGTCAAACGCATTTTGCGCGAAGCGATCATAAAATTTCAACACCGAAATGCTGGAGAGCCGATCCGAACCCAGCGACGATATCGAAGCGATCACCACTTCCTGCGTGTCGCCAAGCGCCATTTTAAATGGGCCGGTGGCCATCACGATGCGGCGGTCGCCGGGATTACTATCCAACCATCCCGTGCCTTTCACCGGATCACCGGGAACGCGGAAAAGCGTGCGCTGGCCGGCGGGAGTGCGCCAAGGATCTGGCGGGCTTACCGGAAGCGGGCGAAACCCGCGCAGCAAATTATACCATTGCAGCGTGCCGTTATAATCGCCGCCGCGCGGGGGATCCTGGTCGGTCTGTCCGGCGGCAAAATAGGAAAATGTCGTCATCGGCAGATTACGAAATCCCCGCCGTTGTTTCAAACCGAAAATCGCGACGCGGTTCGGATCGCGCACGATCGGGCCGGCAAAGAAATCATAACCGGCGGCCGGCGGCGGCAACCCCACGGAAGTATACGTGGCGTCGAGCGTTTGCGAATTGTAGACGTAACCCAAACTCAACGTCGTATCCGAGCCGACGTAATCATCGCCGAAACTGCCGAGATCCGGATCGACGAATTGGCTGAAATACATGCTGTCAATCGTCGCATTCACCAGCGTCGTGTTCGTGCCTTTGTAAATCACGCGATACTGTTTGAAAATAACATTGCCGAGCGCATCGGCGCGGCGATACGACCACAACGTGAGCTGCATTTCCAAACCGATGGACGGCGAGCCGTACATGGTTTGCACCGCGCCCGCATTCAGATCATTGACGACGATCCAAACGACTTGATCGCCGTCGGCGTAACCCGGCTCATCGGCTTGCGGAAAAAGTTTGGGCGAGCCGTCGGCATTGAATTCCGGGTTGTATTTGCCGTCTTTGTTCGCATCATAAAACGGCGCGCCTTTGCGCACCGGCCAATCGATCCAATCCTGCCGATAAATGTCGCGCACCTGTTGAATTTGCGCCTCGGAGACGGTTGCCGCCGTAACTTGGAAAAACTCGGCGGCGTCTTGGCGCAAATCCGCTCCGGCAAAATCGCGGCGAACGCGCCACACGCGATCGACATTAGCGCGATCATTGAGATTTTCGCCGACGCCGCGGGAAATAATCGCCCCGGGAACCGTGCCAACGCTGAACGTTTGGCCGCCGACGCGGATCAACGGCGTGCCACCGTCATTCACCCGGCCGCCCCACACCAAACCGTCTTGAAAGATGGTTGCCACCAACGGATTGGTGCCGCGCGGAAAATATAAGCCGGGGGCGGTGATCGTCGGATTCGTGGCAGAAGTTCCATTTGAGGTGATCCACATCGCCAGGTTGTTCACGTTCACCAGCGTGCGGTTGCTGGTGAGACCTTCCGTGGCCTTGGCCAGTTGCGCCGGCTTTTTCCTCGCCTCATCATTAGCAGCCGGCGTCGCGCCATGCGTCCATAACAAGACTGCCATAAAAAGGAAAACCAGCAGGAGAAAATTTTTTCTCATTGTAACGCCTCCGTTAATTTCGGATAATACCAGCGCGCCTCGATCTGCGTAATTTTTTTATAAGAAATCGAGGGGCGCCGGTTGAGAATCTAAGCGCAACGCCGATAGCAAACTGCGGCGTTGCGGCAAAGTTGAAGCTTGGCACTGCGTTTTTTAAAACTGCACGCGCGCGCCGACGCGGATGGTGCGCGGCTGGCCCAACAATGGCGTGCCGTTATTGCGGGAATAGTTGATGCCGTTGCCGTTGAGATTGATGGCGCGATGCATCGCGACGTACGCCGGGCCGCCATTGGCCTGCACGATCGCATTGCTCAAAGCTTCATCTTCCAAAAAGCCGTCGTTATAGGCGTTGCCCGTGCGGTTGTAAACGTTGACCACGTTTTGCCGATTGGTCAGATTCTGCACGTAGAAATAGAAATTGGTTTCAAACGGGCCCGTGTCAACCGTGCGATCCAAACGGAGACTCAGTTGCGAATTCCACGGCGTCAGCGAGCCATTGATGTTTTGCAACGGTTGCTGCGAACGGGGATCGGTAATTTCGCCGGCAAACGAAACATCCTGCTGGCCGAAATCGCCGGTGGAAGAGGTAAAGGGATGGCCGCTGGAGAACGTCATCAGCAAATTCAAGCCGGTGCGTTCGAGCAACGGGCCGCCGTCGCCTTTGCCAAAGCGATAATCAAAGTTGATCGAGCCGCGATGCGGACGATTGAAATCCAACGGCGAGATGATCGTCGGCAATTCCTGGCCCAGCTCGATGCCGGCAATGGCGCTGTTGGGAACGGAGCCAGTGCCCAGCGAACGCGAATACGTGTAATTCATTTGCGCGGCAATGCGATTGGTGCGGCGCAGGTTCATCGACAATTCCAAACCCGAGGTGGTGGCAAAATCGCCGTTGATCAACACGTTGTAAGAAGAAGCCTGCGAAGTCGGATCCGTGAGGATTCTAGCCGTTTGCAACTGGCCGTCGATATTTTTATAGAACAAGGTGACGTCAAAAGCGGCGTTGTCGGCGAATTGTTGATTGAAGCCGATTTCATACTGCGTGGTTTTTTGCGGCTCCAAACCGACGCCGACCAAGCCGACTTGAAATGACGTGCCGCCGGTGAAAATGGCGTCATACCACGTCGAGCCGTTGTAGATATTGGCAAACGAAGGCGCTTGCACGAATTTGCCGTATTGCAAATGGAAAACGGTGCGATCGGTCACCGGGAACGCGAGGCCGAGGCGCGGGCTGAATTCGACGTCAGCATCCTTCTTCACCAACTGATCCAGGAACAATCCGTGATTGTTGCGATCCCACGGCGGATTGTTCGGATCGCGGAAAATAAAATCGTCGTTGTCAAACACGTCCAAACGCGCGCCGAGGTTGATCACCAGGTCCGAAACCTCAAAGCGATCCTGCAAATAACCGGAGTAAAACTGTGGATGCCGCGGGCCATCGGGTCCGGCAGCGTTGTTTTCATTCCCGAACGGATCATAACCATAGGTAAAAAGTTGCTGCGTGCCCTCCGCCACCAAGAAAGAGCCGAGCGCTTCCGGATCGCCGGCCAAAGCGCGGCGGAAAATATCCGGATTATTCAGCGCCGCCACAAACTGGGCGCGCGGCGACAAGCTCAAATTGCGCGCGGTCCAACGCTCGAAATTGCCGCCGAATTTGATTTCATGCGAGCGGTACTGCGTCGTGAAGGCCAGCGAACCGCCGAGGTAGGTGCGCTTGCTTTTATTATAAGCCACCACTTGCCCGCCGGAGGGAAAGCCGGGAGCGTTGAAATCAAAGCCGTTGATATCGAAGGTATTGCCGCCGCGCCACAGGCTGGGGTTTTCCCAACTATAAAAATTTATTCCTTCCTGGGCGTTCGCGGTGCTATCCCAATACGCCCAGAAATTATGTTTGAAGATCGGGTCAAAAAAAGCGGCGCGCCGGTCGAAGTAATTGAGGTTGACTTCATAAAACGAGCGTGTGCCCAGCAAATGCGTGAATTTTAAATTGGCCAAACCCGAGCTCAACTCATCCTGGCGGGTGCGATCCAGGTTAAAAATGTTGGCGGGATAATTGGGAAAACCGCCGATGCCGTCTTGCCGCTGGAAGCTCAACGAACCACCGATGCGCAAGATAATGGGATTCGCATCGTACACCACCGTACCGTTGCCGGTCCATTGCTGGCGAGCAGTATTCGACAAAATGCCGTCGCGCATGTGAATGCCTTTTTGCTGAACCAACGCTTCCAAAGGATCGCCGCTATTGTTGGTGAACACCAGCGGGAAATTGTGTTCATCCACATAGGTCGGCGCATGGTTGAAATCGAAGCCCCGCCAAAATTGCGCGGTGCGGTCGCGATCAAAAACATTTTGGCCGGCGACAAAGAACCGCATGCGATTATTGGTCATCGGCACCGGGCCGCTTAAAGTGGCGGTGAGATCCGAGCGCCCGTAGGAATACGTGTTCAAGAGTTTATCCCCGGCGCCGGAAAAATTATCGGTTTCCCCTTGCAAGGAAAAATGATAATCCTTGTTGCCGGATTTTAAAGTTTGCCGCACAATGCCGGCATTGGCGCCGCCAAATTCGGCGTTAAAACCGCCGGCCTGGATTTGTAATTCTTCCAACGCTTCGGGGATAACGGTAATCGCGTTGTTGCCGGTATTCGCATCACGTGCCGCGGCGCCTTCGAGATAAAAACCGACTTCGTCACTGCGGCCGCCGCGAATATACAACAAGCCGTTTTGCACCACCACGCCCGGCTGCAGCGCAATCGCCGCGCCGACGCCGCGCACCGGCAGATTTTGAATGTCTTCGGCGCTGGCGATGCGAACGGCATTGGTGGCGTTCTTATTCACCAACGGCCTTTCAGCGATGATATTGACTGCACCCACTTCCACCGCCGCCGAGGGCATTTTAAAATTTGATTCCGTCGTCAAATCCGCATTGACGCGGAGATTGGCAATATTGACTTCTTGATAGCCGACAAAAGTTGCTTTGACGATATAAACGCCGGCCGGCACATTGAGAATGACGAACTCGCCATTAAAATCCGAGGCCGCGCCCAGCGTCGTGCCGATGACGATGACATTCGCGCCCGGCAACGGCTCGCCGGAGTCGCGATCGGTGACTTTGCCTTTAATCTTTCCGGACGTTCCCGCCCATAACAGCGCCGGACACAGCAACAGCGACATCCAAAGTGCGAAAAAATTTCGTTTCATAATTTTCCTTTCAAATAATTTTAACCTCATTCAAACTTGCCGACGATCTCAATCATCCGCGAGATTTGTAAACGCCAATGTCGACGCGCTGGCGTTGCCCAAGATAACGCTGGTTTGGCGCTTGTTCGTCGCGCTCAACGTCGTGCTCGACAAAACCGTGCTCGTATCGTTTGCCGCCGCTACGGTAATCGTGTAATTGCCGGCGGGCAATTCCAGATAGCTCGAAGCGTTTTTATACGCGAGGTTGTTCAAACGCACGGTGCGCGTGGCGCCGACAATTTTTACAAAAACCTCTGGCGCCTGCGCGGCGTGGACAATTCGCAGCAGCGCATTGTTCGTGCTAACGGGGTCAAAAACCCGTCGCTCAAACAATTTGATGAACTCCCGAACCGGGCCGGCCTTCGGCAATATGACGACAGTGCCGCGCTTGTACGACTCCATCGAAACCAACAAAGAATCGCCCGTGCTGAGCACCGCGAGCCGCGAGCCTGAGGGAAACTGGCTGTGAGGAACGATGCCCTTAAAGGCGATGTTCCCAACCGATGCGCCGTCAACCGCAATTCCGACATTGCCGACATCTCCTGCCGCATGAACAAAGCGGAACTCCGAAATAATATTAGGAGCTGTCGGTCCGGTCGAAGGCACATCCGCACAACCCAACAGCCAGATTGCTGCCAGGAGCAGCAGCATTCCGGCTGGCGTTGTTTTAACGTGCATGTACGACCCTCCTTCAAAAGGTTTGGGCATGCAAAGCTTTCGCCGCGGCAAAGCAATCCCGCGGTGTGGCAACCAAAGCATTGCACACTGGGGTGAATGGTTTAGGAATTATAAAAGTAAAAATGTAGCCAAAGCGATGGCGTCCGGACGGTGTCGAAGCTGTGGCAATTCGATAGTTTTTAAATAAGAACCGCGCAACAACCGTCCGGACGCGAAAAACTCAAGCCCAAGCCAAGTGCTCGGGAGAATAATTCAACCAAGACGACAACGTGGCCAGCTTATCAAGCAACTCCTCAATATCGAGCGGCTTGAAAAAAATTTGGGTGACCCGGCATTCCCGAGCAGCGGCCGTAATTTCATGATTGCTGTGGGCCGTCACCAAAAGAAGTTTGAGCTTGGGTTGCAAATGCCGCAATTGGCGGCAAAGCTGCAACCCGTTCATGTCGGGTAAACTGTAATCGCAAATGACGATATCAATCGACTTGGCCAGAATCGCTTGAATGGCTTGTTGTCCACGCGTGACCCCATTGACCCGATAGCCCTCTTGTTGCAGCAAATCTTGCAGACCGGAGAGCGTGTTCGGATCATCTTCGATGATGAGAACGTGGCTCATGATTCAATCCCATAAAGTTGATTTAAAATTTGTAGAACCAAAATACGGATTTGGCGAGTCTTATTCTATAACCTGGAGGGGGGATTTTGCGGCGAGTTTGCGGTTGGCAGGGAGAACGGCGATACCACGAACGGGGTATGGCAATAAAAAAAATAAGAAGAGAGAACGAATTAAGATTGCGTTGACCTACAGCGTTTTTTGAATAAGTGAATATGTCATTCCGAGAAGCGGAGCGACGAGGAATCTTTCTGGAAAAGGATTTCGAGTCCCGTGCTCGGGACTCGGAATGACATATTCTTTATGCAAATGAAAAACGCCGTATATTTGCCATTGGTCATGCCGCATAAACCAATTTCTCTTTTAACGCTTTCGCAACGGCTTCAGATTTGGAACCGACTTGCAGTTTTTTATAAATATGCTTGATATGCCGGCGCACAGTTTCTTCGCTGATGAATAACGTATCAGCGATCATTTTATAACTCTTGCCTTTGCACAATTGCTCCAGCACCTCGGTTTCACGAGGCGTTAACGCTTCATGCGGATTGGTGCGGAACGAACCGACGACCAGGCGCGCAATTTGCGTGCTCATCGGCGCGCCGCCATCGCGCGTCTCGCGGATGGCTTCGAGCAATTTGGCTGGCGGCGTGTCTTTTAGCAAGTACCCACACGCACCGGCGCACAGCGCTTCAAACACCAGTTTGCTTTCGTCATGCACGGTTAACACGACGAGGCTGAGTTCATCAAGCCGCTCTTTTAACAGGCGAGTTCCTTCAATGCCGGACATGCCGGGCAACCCCAAATCCATTAACACCACCTCCGGCGGATCATCAACGATACCGTCAAGCGCGGTTTCGCAGTCGCGATACGTGCCGATGCAACTGAATCCCGGCGTGCCGTTAATGAGTAAAGTCAAACTTTCGCGGATATCGGTGTCATCTTCAACGATAGCAACGGTGATCATGCTTTGCCTTTCGTCTGCTGAGCCAACGGCGCTCAAGTTAACCGTGGTGAGGAAAAATATCCCAGCGCCTCGGGTTTTGTACCGAATCGCTGCAGTCTTGCGGAAAAACCGAGGTTTGGTTTTTTATTTGTAGAATTACCGGATAAAGAAAAGATGTACTTCAATAGACGGCGCCGCAGGAAGTTTAGTTGCAAGCACATCTAAATTAAAAATGGTGGCGGAGAGATTCAATGACCCATTTGGGGGATATGGCAAAATAACGGTCAAGCCGTGGCGAATGCGGATATAACGTTTGGAGGAATTTTCCATTCGTTGCGCTTCAGTGGGTGGGAAAACTCACGGATGCATGCGATACAAAAACTATGACTGCTCGTTGGGGTTGATAACCGTAAGCCCCTCTTTTCGGGCGGCATCATTCAACACTTTGTCAGCGCCGACAAAAGCGACTTCACGCCCATTCGACGCACGCAAGAAATTTTGAAAAAATATTGCTGTTGCCAATTGCACGGAGTCATAGCCTCGCAGCGGATACTTCTCGATAAGTTGCATGGCCAAATTAATAATTGGGGTTGCGACAGGAATACGGCCAAAAAATTCTCCGAAGTCTCGGCCAAAATCCTTGCGCGCATCCGCAAGAGTGTCCGGCGTTAAATCACCAGCCCGAAGACGCCGCTGCATGGCGGCCATAACTTCCGGCCCACCAATAACGTTGATGATAATATCACCAATCGAGGCATTATGCCGAAGGTTTCGCATGAACGCCGTGCCGGCTTCCTCCAAATAAATTTTGACCACCGCACTGCTGTCGCAATAGTAGATCATCTCGGCCCCCGATCCTCAATAATCGTTTCAGAAAGCGGTTTCCCTTTTATTTTCCCCAACTTGACTTCAGGAAAAGGCTTGCCAATGTTGTCGGGATTGTAATGAATTTGCAAACCATTTTCCTCCAATTTTTTGTACAGCGCCAATGTTTCTTCGCGCGTGTGCCGACGCGGGACGACGACATACACCTCGGCGCCTTCTGCAACTTTTAACGGCTCGGCCGGCTCAATGACGCCGTTGCGATAAATGCCGCGAATGGTCTCGTTCATTTTGATTTCTCCGGTTGATGCAACAACATACTGATTTTCCATCTAAAAAGCAAGGTCGAAGAAACGATATTATTTTGCTTTCATCTCAAAAGTCAACGTCGCCCAATTCGACTCATAATCGACGCCTTCCTTATCGCTGGCAACCATGTGAATGAGCCGAACGTACCATTTTCCGGCTCGGCTCAACTTGATTGGTGCGACACCATTCGCATTGGTGCGCGTGTTCACAGCTTCGATATGGCCGCCTTTGTCGCCGTGCTTGTGGTAGCCTTCATAACTCGCATAGACAAGCTGATTCGCGACGGGTTGGCCATCGCGCAAAACCAAAACTTCCAACATTTCACCCACTTTGAGCGCGTAAGGATTTTGCAGCGGGACGATCTCAATCGGGTAGCCCAATTTTTCTTTGTAGGCCTCGGAACGTTTCTCGCCGACCTGAATAATGGTTTTGACATGTTTCGAGTACAACTCGCGCGAGGCTTTACTCATTTCGTTTTTCTCTTTGCGCGCGGCGAGCACATCCAGCACGCCGTCGTGTTCGAGATACTCATTAAAATTTTTTGCCGACAGCTCGATCATTTTCGCATGCGTTGATAAGCCGACAACGTAAGTCCCTGCTTCGCCCGTTTTGAAATCGAGCCGCGTCATGGCGCCGGCGTTGCGCCATTGCGAGGTGTCGGGATGTACGCGCTCAGTTTGCGGCCCGATAATAATCACCTCGGCCATGCGGTCGCGCGTAATAAAGTTTTCACTTTTGGTGAATGTGCCGTTGAACAGCGAAATGGTGGCGGATGAATGCGGTTTCAGAAAGAAGGTCTCAAGCTTCAAAAACATGTCATGCGCAAAAAGCATGGCAACGCCGATAACGCTAAAGAGCACGGTCATCACTATTTTTTTCATGGCAGCCTCTCCTCCTCGGTTTAATTGATGAATGAAGGTTCAATCAAAATTTATGACGCTATGCAAAAAACAAATGGCAAGACGATTTGATGGCAAAACAATTCGCTTTCAATTCTTTGCCAAAATCATCTTGCCAAATAAGCTTGCGGCAAGAGCGTAGATACAAACTCAATTGATACGCAACGTCACCGCTAAATCATCCACCAGACGCTCAAACGTCTCCTGCGTCAAGTGGCAAGGCACAAGCCCACGATTCTCGGATTGCTTGGCTGGCGATAGCGCGTAAACGTTGTGCCGAGGCCGTACGGTAAAAGTACTTCAGAGTAAAATTTCTCGCAGTTATTTTGGTAAAATTGAGCAGCCTTTAGTATTTAGAATGCCAAAGTAACCACCCATACCCCTACGACAAGACCTGCGCCCCTAACAAGCTTGATGGCTGTTTTAAGGCCGAAAATCATCACGGTTTCGGGTGTGGAAAATGGGAATACTATAACCAAACTACCCAAGAAAATAGCGGCCAAACCTATTCCAACAATACCCAAAGTTTTGTCCACGACTACTAACACTATTTGTAACAAAACCATAGTTAAAAGCGAAACTCCAACAAGAATTAAAAATAGCTTGCTAAATCGTTGGCTGTACTCATTAAATTTCCTGAAAACGCCTTCATGTTCGACGTGGATGGAGAATTTCTCTTCACGAGGTTTGCTAGCGAATCTATTGCTTACAGTTACAGTGATTTCTTTTAGATCATTATCCCTTTTGTTACACCATATACAACGATTCTTCATAATTGGTTCTTTACGATTGAATTGGCGCCACTTTTAGCCTTTTTGAAATCTTGTTTTTGAAATTTCCTTTTATAAAATTTTTTCTGTTTTTTATCGGTAAATAAAAAAGAGCGAGCCAGAGTAACACAATCATATGATTCTGTTACTCACATTCTGAAGTAAACACCTTGAGTGCCATTCAGGATTTGCTCGCTCTTTTTAGGCAGCTTGAATGAGAAAGCTTAACCGACTCGCAACGCCGCCGCTAAATCATCGACAAGACGCTCGAATGTTTCATGCGTCAAGTGAGACGGCGCCAGCTCACGGTTCTCGGATTGCTTCGGCTGGCGATAGCGCGCGAACGTCGCCCCGATGCCGTGTTGCAAAAACACTTCGTAGTAAAATTTCTCGTCGCGCTTTTGATGCGGCGCCGCACTGCGAACTTGTGCGAGGTAATTCTTATCGTCCACTTCCAACAGGCGGAAGTTTTCCAGCACGTAAGTTATGCGGCGCTCGATTTCGCCGGCTTGCCGCCGCAGCAATTCTTTGAGCGAAACATTCGGCGGCGCTTGCACTCGCCTGACAAAAAGGGTTTTGACGATGCAACTGAATTTGTCAAAATCCTGAAGCTCCGCCGTCACGCGTATGCTGTCCATCTTCTCCTCAATAACGTAACCGTTGTCCAGATCGGCTTTCGGTAAATTTTCCGTCCGTCGCATGGCGTGCAACTTTTCCAGAAATGTTTGTCCGAGGTTCATGGCAGCAACTCCAATTTAAAGGTTAATCGATTTCCGTTTCTTTGAAATCATCGCCTTCCCAACTCAACAGCGTCTTGCTTTCGTCCACCATCGTCTCCAAATGGACCGGGCGCGACCAAATGGCCGAAAGATTCTTCAAGGTGTCGCGCGCTTCGTCGAGCTTCAGATCGATGCCTTCGTGGCGATGGCGCAAATACAACTCGCCGCGATTCCGATAATTGCTTTCTTCCGCGTAAATGAACGGCTGCCCCCAATTCGTCAGCATGAACAGCAGCTTTTGCTTGATCGCTTTGAACTCGCGGTCGCTGATTTCATAGAGATTATTGCGATCGTTGTACTCGTACACAAACATCCGGTGCTCGCGGCAAAACTCCGGCGTCAGAAAGGCGTCGATGAACATCACGTCGTTGTACATTTTCCGCACTTCAAAAATCTTTTGCCTGCCGAGGCCGAGCGGTTTGTTCCAATTTCTCTTCACTTCGTAATCGTCGCACTCTTCGTATTCCTTGCCGAATTTACCTTTGTTCCAGCGGTCTTCGATGTCGCGCAACAGCTCGATGCCGAGCTTGTACGGATTGATGCGGCCCGTCTGCGTGAACATCGTGCCGGAATGATGATCGGCGTAATCGATCACCTCGGCGTCCGTAAGCACGCGCGTGGTCATGATCTTCGAATGCCAGTAACTCGCCCAGCCCTCGTTCATGATTTTCGTCTGCGCTTGCGGCGCGAAGTAATAAGACTCCTCGCGGACCACCGAGAGAATATCCTGCTGCCATTTTTCCAGCGGCCCATGGTCGATGAGAAATTGCAAAATATCGCGCTCCGGCTTTTCGGGAATTTTGCGAAATTTATCTTTCGCTTTATCTTCTTCCTGCCGGCGCCGCCGATCGATCACCGCGCGCGGATTGATGAAGTCGTCCATGTAATCTTTTTCGCTTTTCAGGCGCAGGCTGGCTTCCAGGGAATCTTCTTCATCCTGTTGTTGGGCTTCGGTTCGTTCTTCCGGCTTCTCCAGAAATTGCGAATGCGGATCGATCAAGTTTTCGACGGAAAGGCAGACGTCGACGAAATTTTCCACTTTTTCCTCGCCGAATTTTTCCGCATAGCGGCGAATGCGCGTGGCGTGATTCGCCATCTCGTCCATCATCTTGCGATTGGTTTTCGAAAACCAGAGATTGTTTTTGAAAAAATCGCAATGGCCGTACACGTGCGCCATCACCAATTTTTGATCGACCATGTTATTGCACTTCATCAAATATGCATAGCACGGGTCGTTGTTGATGACCATCTCATAAATCTTCGAGAGTCCGTACGAGTAACTCTTGGAGAGCTCTTCATACTCCATGCCGTGCCGCCAATGCGGATAGCGCGTCGGAAAGCCGCCGTAACTGGCGACTTCGTTGAGCTCGTCAAATTCGAGCATCTCAAAAACAGTTTCATAAAAATCGAGGCCGTACTCGCGAGCATAGCCTTTGATTTCGTCACGGAAAGCGGAAAGTTCAGCAGTCAGGCTCATAGATGCAATATTGTAAAAATTTGCTGGCAGAATAATTAAATGGCAAAATGATTAAATCACGCGGCTCAGTCACCATCATTTTCTCTTTTTCTCTTTTTTATACTTACTTCCCCTTTCCCAAAAAATCTTTAATCGATTGATAGATCGCTTCTTTATCGGCGATCTCCGAGAGAATCAGCTTCTCTTCGTTGTCAAAATACTCTTCCAGATCGCGAATGAACTGGCCGCTGCCGTAGGGGCTTTCGACCTGGCCGTAGCAGAAGAGATTCGCTTTCGGCACCAGTTTTTCTTCGATGAGCGAAATGCATTCATCCGTGTCAATCTCGCCCCAGTTGTCGCCGTCGGAAAAATGGAAGAGATAAATATTCCATTCCGCCGGGCTGTAATCGGCGTCGATCATCAGATTCGCCAATTTATACGCGGAGGAAATGATCGTGCCGCCGCTCTCGCGGGTGTGATAAAACGTTTCCTGATCGACTTCGCGCGCGACGGCGTCGTGAATGATGTACCGCGTCGCAATGTTTTTGTACTGATATTTGAGCCAGGTATCAATCCAGAACGACTCGATGCGAACAATCTCCTTTTGCTCCTCGCCCATCGAGCCGGAAACGTCCATCATGTAAATGATCACGGCATTCGCTTCGGGATATTGCACGGTTTTCCACGTGCGATAGCGCCGGTCTTCGCGAAACGGAATGATGATCGGATTATCCGGATCATACGTGTGGCTGATGATGTGCCGCCGCAGCGCTTCTTTGTACGTGCGCTTGAAATGCCGCAACGACTCCGGCCCGCTGCGGCTGATGCCGGTGTAGCGATCTTTGTCGCTCACAATATTTTTCTTGCCCTTCGCTTCGATGCTGGGCAATTCCAATTCTTCGCCCAACATCTGCGCCAGTTCTTCGAGCGAGACATCGACTTCGAGCAGATGATCGCCCGGCGCTTCACCGGCTTGACCCGTTCCGTCATCATCATCACCGCGACCGATCGGCGTGCCGACATCGCCATCGCCCTGCCCCACGCCCCCGCTATTTTTTGACGAATAGCGGAAATGCGGCAAACTGATCTGCGGCACCGGAATGCTTACGAGATCCTTGCCCTTCTTGCCGATCAGCTCGCCGCGCGTGATGTATTTGCGCAGCTCTTTTTTAATCTTGCCGCGAATGATCTGCCGGAAACGGCTGTGATCTTTCTCGATGCGTTTGACCATGCGTATTTTTATTTTTGCGATTATACGTTGAAACTTCCAGCTTTCAAAATGGGGTAAACGTTCTCGCCAGCACTCACCTGCGCGAAGCCTGCATGAAACTGTTAAGCAATTGCTAAAGCACTCTCCTTCGTTATACCCTGAAGGGCATAATCAAACACGGGCACTTGAACTGTTTTGGCAGGTTTAAGTTTCTTTTTGGCAAGACGAATCAATTCATCCGTAACTGTTGGTGAATATGTCTTCTCACCGCATTGCTCACAGACCTCGGCAGGCACGTTCTCGATGAAAAAACAGTCGTCGTCGTAATCGTAAACAAAAGTTACATTCCGAGATTCAACTTTGCTGCCACAAAAAACACACTTCATTTTGGCCTCCTGATTTTGCAATCGATCCACTCTTTGGGATCGGGCGGATACGTGGTAACAATCACAACTTTAGGCGGTAAAGAAACTTGGACGTGTAAATCTCGTCCCGTTTTAGTTTTACCATAAATCAGACAACTTGGCGAATATTTATCATGAGGATATTCTTCAATAATTTCACCGTTGAAAATAGCCTCTATCACTTCATCTCGCTCGATTGACTTTTGCATCATTCTTTTGACTGCATGATCAGATAAGCGATATTCGCCTTTTTGTATTTTGTCCTGAACCTCGGTTAGCGCCATCGTCATAAGGTAACCACTAAGGCACAAAGACACGAAGCAAAATTTTTTTCTTGGTGTCTTCGTGTCTTGGTGGTTTAAAAAACTTTGCAGTTAACTCATTTTCGTCGTCATAAATCACCTCCCATTATCTCCGCATCTGCTGCTTCACATCCCCGCGCGCGAAGATGCTGGCGACGTAGTTGAGCACGTCGGTGGAGCAAATGTCGCAGTAGCCGTAGTATTTCGTCATGCGCGACTTCACCACGTCGATCTTCTCCTGCGTTTCTTTGTCGACGACGCTGGAGATCAAGCTCGTGAGCTTGATCGTGTCCTTCTGATCTTCAAAAAGTTTCAATTCAAGGGCTTTCTGCAAACGCTCGTTGCTCTTGTAATCAAAAACCTTGCCTTCCAACGCCAGCGCGCCAATGTAGTTCATCACCTCGCGACGGAAGTCGTCCTTGCGGCTTTCGGGAATGTCGATCTTTTCTTCAATCGAGCGCATCAGGCGTTCATCCGGATCTTCGTTCGCGCCGGTGTATTTGTTCTTCACCTTCTCGCGCTGCGTGTAGGCTTTGACGTTGTCGATATAATTGCCGCAGAGCCGTTTCAACGCGTCTTCGTCGGCGGCAATCGCGCGTTGCACCTCGTTTTTGACCACGTCTTCGTATTCTTCTTTCACCACCGCCAACAATTCTTTATAGCGCTTGCGCTGTTCGTCGTTGGAAATCAGCGAGTGATGTTTCAAGCCCGATTCCAGCTCGTTGATGACCATGAACGGATTGACGCAGCCTTCGCCTTTGTCGCTCACCAGCGCGTTGGAGATTTTATCTTGAATATACCGCGGCGAGATGCCTTCCATGCCTTCGCGCTCGGCGTCGGCGCGCAGTTCTTTAATGTTGTCTTCGGTGAAACCGGCGAGCGTCTTGCCGTTGTACAATTTCAGTTTTTGCAACAATGAGAGCTGCGCTTTTTTCGGCTCTTCGAGGCGCGTCAGCACGGCCCACATCGCGGCCATTTCAATCGTGTGCGGCGCGATGTGCTTGCCTTTGATGCGGCCGGTGTTGTAATCCTTCTCGTAAATTTTGATCTCTTCGGAAAGCTTGGTGATATACGGAATATCAACTTTCACCGTGCGGTCGCGCAGCGCTTCCATGAACTCGTTGGATTGCAGCTTCTTATATTCCGGCTCGTTGGTGTGCCCGATGATGACTTCATCAATATCCGTCTGCGCAAATTTTTTCGGCTTGATTTTGTGCTCTTGCGAGGCGCCGAGCAAATCATACAAGAACGCGACATCGAGTTTCAACACTTCGATAAATTCCACGAGGCCGCGATTGGCAATATTAAACTCGCCGTCGAAATTGAACGCCCGCGGATCGGAATCCGTGCCATATTCCGCAATCTTGCGATAATTAATGTCGCCCGTCAACTCCGTCGAATCCTGATTCTTTTCGTCCTTCGGCTGGAACGTGCCGATACCGACGCGATCTTTTTCCGAAAGCAACAGGCGGCGCACTTTGACCTCGCCAATCACTTTCGTCCAGTCGCCGTCGTATTTGCTCAACAGCTCGCGAAACGTTTGACGGCAGAACGGGCACAACTCGCCGACGATGCGAACGTGCTCGTCGGGCGCGCGATCTTTATTTAACTCTTCCAACACGCGGCTGCGAAATTGCTCGGGAATCAGATGCAGAGGATCTTCGTGCATCGGGCAATTCACCCAGGTGACTTGCCCATTGTTCTCTTGCTTCCAGGCGTAACTGTACAGCGTGCCCTCTTTCGTCGCCGAATACGCTTCCAAACCCTTTTTCAGCAGGCGCGCAATCGTGCTCTTCGCGGAGCCGACCGGCCCGTGCAACAGGAAGACGCGTTTCTCCGTGCCGTAACCTTTCGCCGCGGATTTGAAGAGACTCACAAATTTCATCAACGAACGCTCGAGGCCGTACACCGCGTCGCGCCCGTTGTCGATCGGGTCGGAAAAAAATTTGTGCCGAAGGAGTTTCTCTTTATGCTCGTTAATCTCTTCGGCGCCGTAACTGAGGATCATATCGTGCACGCGCTGGAAAGCGTTGCGCGCCACTTTGGGATTCGCTTTGACGATGTCCAAATATTCGGCAAGGCCGCCATCCCAGTGCAACTCGCGATATCCTTGCACATCCTGCAAGTTGCCGATGAGATTAATAATGTTGTTGGATGAAGCTGGTGATTTCTCGTCCATCTTATACCTCCAGTTGACAGGTTTTCATGCAATCGACAAAATGGCGTCGCCATAACGCCATGGCGTGTACGACTTGAATTATCATGATGCAATTGCTGCACCACTCAAACGGATGCCATTAGCTGCTGAGGTGAACGACTTCCCGGTATTGCCGAAGAACTTTTCTGCTGGAAAAAAATCAACCACGTGTACGACAGCGCAACGGTAGGTTACGGACAGCGTTTTAAGCTCTACTCCCTCATGAAGCCCGGCCTCATCGTAACACCTGGCACAGCCATAACATTGAGAAGTAGCAGAACAACCTTCCCCATTTTTGCGCATGGGACGCAAACTCATTCTGCCCGTGAGAACAACTCGTGAGGTAATGCCTCTCGCGTCATGTCAACTTGCATTACAGTGTGAGTTATCAACACACGCAACTTGTCATGTTCTTCTCAAGAAAAAAAAAGTCGAAATCCGCTTTGAATTTCGACTCGCAAGAGACAAAGATCAGTAAGAAGTGATGGTAAGCAATATTAGTGATGCTGACGATTAAAGTCAAGAGATTTTTTTACGATTTTTTTGACGGCGTTTTTCAGCATCGATTTTTTCATCATGCCGCTGTCCTCATCGTCAACCCATCTTCAATTTTATTTCTTTAAACGTGCGCGCCGGCAAAAATGTTCCAGCGCGATTCTCGCAACAGTCATCGCGACCTCGCGTTGGTCTATTCCAGTTTTTCGATTTCTTCCATGGCAAGCCCTGTGAACTCGGCGATCAACGAGCTCGCCATATTTTTGCGTCGCATCAAGCGGGCAATTTCCCATGTCTTATTTTGCTTGCCTTCTTCTCTTCCTTCTTCTCTTCCTTCTTCTCTTCCTTCTTCTCTTCCTTCTTTTCGGCCGAGTTGCTCGCCCTTTGCAAAGGCGCCGTCAATCCGGCCTTGCTCATCCAACATGACCAGCATGCTGTTTTCGTAGTGTTCCAATTCCTTCGGCGTCATGTTGGCCCGATTAGCCAACTCAAACGCCTTGCGAAACGTCGGCTCATCCAATTTCGCCGGCACATGATCCAAACGGCGGGTGTGTTTGATAAAATAAGCCCACTTCTCAATCACCGTTTCCAATTCCTCTTCGGGTTTAGCAAACTTCGGCAGTTCGATAAAGTAATAACGAATCTCGTCTAAATAAGAATTGCCGGTAATCGTCTCTTTGATGCGATGGCAGGAAAGATAATGACCAAAATCGTCAAACAAAGTGAAATCAAGAATATTGATCGAAATGACTTGATTCAACTGCGGGAAAGCCTCGCCCACCAGCAATTGATTGCTGTACGCCTTGCTAGCGTTGTAAATGACGCGCTTCTCGAAACCGGCAACGTAAGCCACTTGCATCTCGACGATGTAGCTGATGCCGCGCACATCGACGCACTTGACGTCGACATAACTGGCGCGCATGTATTTGGTTTTGGGCGCTTCGTAAGGATTCAGAATGGCAACCTCGGCAATCGCATGGGCCGCATCGAGGTTTAAAACCGCATGGAGAAAACTGATCACGATATCTTTGGCCTTTTTATTGCCAAAAATTTTTTTGAACGCAAAATCCGTGCGCGGGTCGGCGTATTGCATACGAGCCTCTCTTTTTAGACTTCTAACTGCACTTCTCGAATATACAAAATTGGGGGGAAATTTTCAAGCGGTAAAAAACAAAATGGGCAAGTCTGATTTGCTCTTACTTTCGAAACACGGATTTCTCCACCAGCTTTCCCACCGCGCCTTCATAAAATTGATGCAGGTAATCTTCGGATTCAAACAAATGCTGCGTGATCGGCTGCGCGCCGCGGCCGATGAGATATTTCAGCTCCTCCAGATTCCGCGACCAGCACGCGCCGTTGAAAAACTTCGCGCCGGAAAATTGGGTTTTGTACAGCGCGTTCGGCGAGTAACAACTGCCGAGATAAATATGCTCAAACTTTTCTTTCGCAAAATAATCGACCGCTGCCGTCATCATAAACATGCCGAGACTCTGGCGATAATAATTGAGATCGTAAAAAGCGTAATAATATTGCGTCCCGCCTTTGCGGGACGGCTCCAGATACAGCGTCACCAGCCCGACATTTTTATTCGCGGCGTTGTCATGAAAGAGCAGCACATGCGAAGTAATTTTTGAATTCATGAGATTATCCAGCCGCTCGGCCGTCATAATCTCTTTGCCAAATTTGATGTCGGCATACGTCAGGCAGAACTCGCGCCAGTGTTCGTCGAAAGCAAAATTCTCTCGCGGCACCAATTGAAAGGAAATATCCGCGCACTTCCGCATGACGCGGCGATTTTCCGAGGACGGCGAGAACTCGTTTAACGCCACGCGCACGCTGCGGCATAAATAGAAACGATCCAGATTTTTGGAGGACGGCAAAAATCCTCTGGCAAAAAAATCTCGCGGCTGTTCATCGCCTTCGGGAAAGGCCCAGACGGCGTAGGGAAAAATATAGTGCGTATAATCGGGGGCGGCTTCGGAGAAGAGAAATCTCATCTACCCACCTGAGGCATCAATAATTTGGCGAATAACCGGCTTAATCTGCGGCAGTCGATTTTTAATCGCCTGCCAGACGAGATTGTAGTTGATGCCAAAATAAAAATGAATAAGCTTATCTCGCATTCCAGCCATTTCTTTCCAAGGCACTTGAGCATAATTTTGCCTGATCTCCGCCGGTATGTTCTTTGTCGCTTCACCAATGATTTCCAACTTTCTAATGACGGCGCTTGAAGTTTTATCATCAAGCTCAAATTGATCAAGCGTCATATCCTGAACAAAGCTTTCAATAGCTTCAATTGCATCCAAAATTTCTTTTAAAAAAATCTTGAAATCTCTCATATAAGAACCAGTTCTCGAAGGACATTGGCTTTTATTTCTTTGCGGAGCGAGCTTTGCGGCACCACATCAATTTTGCGATTTAATTTTTCTTCCAGAAACAAGCCGAGTCCAACGTAATCGAAAAGATCAGCATGTTCGGTAAAATCAACCAAAATATCAACGTCACTATCTCCCCTTTCTTCGCCTCGTGCAAAAGAGCCAAATAGTCCCTTCACTTCGGCTTTATATTTTCGCCTGATCTCTTCCTGATGTCCGGCAAGAGCCTTCAGAATTTCTGTTTTCATCTTATTCATTTTGTAAAGGGTTTCAGCCGTTGTCTGTCCAGTCATTTTTACACCTCTCATCTTGACTTTTGTGTTGAAGCAGATTGCGTTGCGTTATGAACAAGTATAATTATTACCACGGCAAAATGCAAATCCTTTTTCAGCGTGCGACGACGATTTTGCCCATCCGAAAAAGCGCTTGCAGATTTCAGGTTTTTGCCGTAGATTTGGAAGATTCAACAAGCAAATTGCTTTTCAGGATCAGCGCAGTTGCAGGAAGATGTCAATGTGCAAGGACGGCTCCAACCCTAAATCCCTTCGACGTTCCGGCAAGGTCGTTTGCGACGTCATCAAATTGATGGGACTCGCGCTCGGCCTTTTCGCGGGCGAAACGTTCGGCGTTCAGGAAACGCTGGATGCGGCGGCATTTTATCAGCGCGGCAAAGCGTATTATCAAAAAGGCGATTATGAAAATGCCATCGCGGATTTCAGCCTTGCGGTCAAGGTCAAGCCGGATTATGCCAACGCTTATCTCAGCCGTGGCAACGCCTACGGCGGGCAAGGCGACTATAATCGCGCCATTGCCGATTATACGGAAACCCTCAAACTGCAACCCGACGATATTACGGCTTACAACAATCGCGGCAATGCCTATTTACTCAAAAACGACATCAGCCGGGCGATTGCCGATTTTGATCAGGCGATTCAGCGGAAGCCGAATTTAGCCGAAGCGTATTGCAATCGCGGCGTGGCCTACACCTATCGTGGCGATTATGCGCGCGCGCTTGCCGATTTCGATCAAGCCCTCAAAATCAATTCGCGGGACGCGGAAATTTATAACCGGCGCGGGAAAGTTTACACCCTGGTTAATCGTTATGATGAGGCCCTCGCGGATTTTGATCGCGCGCTGCACTTGCAGCCGGAACTCGCGGAAGCTTATTCCAATAGCGGCATCGTCGGGATCAAAAAAGGCGACTTGGCGGTTGCGATCGCCCACTTTACCCACGCCCTCAAGCTCAAACCGGGATTAGCCGAAGCCTACGCCCAGCGCGGCCTGGCTTACGCCAAACAGGAAAACTTCAAACGCGCCATTCTCGATTATGATCGCGCGATTCAATTGAAACGCGAAAAAATTCTCGCGGTGCAGAAACGCAACAATGATTTTACGCCCACCATTAAACTCAAACCCGAAGACGCCGAGCTTTATTACAATCGCGGGCGCGCCTATCATGCGCTGGGAAAGTTCGATCTCGCCGTCGCCGATTATACCCAGGCCATCAATATTAAACCGGGCTACGTTTTCGCGTATTACATCCGCGCCACTGCTTACCGCGACAAGGGCGACCGCGCCAAGGCGATTTTTGATTTCACGAAAGTTTTGGAAATGACGAACGAGCCGATCATGCGCGAACGAACGCGAGGGCATTTGCAGGAATTGGGAGTGAATTGAAAAAAGGGCTTGCTAATTGCGGATTATTATTTTAAATTTTTGATATGAAAATTGAGACTACAATTTCCCTTGAGCCTGAGCTTCTGCAAAAGCTCAACCGTCTGTTAGAACGCAATGGTAACAGTTCGCTTTCGGAATTGATTGAAAATTTGGTTCGCGGTTTTCTGGCAAAAGTGGAAAAACCGGCTTACGATCTTCGCGAGCTCGAACTCATCAACAAGAACGCTGAACGGTTGAATCAAGAAGCCGAGGATGTTCTCTCTTATCAAATTGACCTGTGAAACGCGGCGACCTTTATCGAGTTTACAAAGGCTTACCGCAAGGCCAGAAAAATATCGTGTTTTTGTAATTGTGGAGTCGGAGTAAAAAAGAATTGCCGCTAATGGCACCGTTACAACTTAGATGCGTTGATAATGCATTCAAACACGGCATCACCGAGGATGAGATCGATGAGGTGTTTTCGAATCGTGAGTTGCCGTATTTGACACTCCTCTTTAAAAAAAGCGGCATGGAAAAAATCTACAACGCCTTTGGAGTAACCGAGGCTGGACGGTATTTAGTTATTGGATTTGTCAAAGAAACGGAACGCACCTATCGTGTAATCCACGCTATAGATATGAAAAAGTCTGAGCGAAAAAGATTTAATCAATCGAGGAAAAAAAGATGAAAAAAACATTGCCGGTAAAAATCCCCAGCTTCAAGAATGACGAACAGATTGCCGCCTTTATGGAAAGGCACAGCGGATTTGATTTGCTTGATGCCGGCCTTGCGGAAATCGTCCCATCGCCGCCTTTTGTGCTTCAACGAAAAGGGCGCAGAGCGCTTTTAAAAGACAAACGAGTGCAAATTGCTTTTAAAGATGAACGCTCACTTAGAAAAACTTTTTCTTCGTTTTCTGCGGCTCACGTTTTTTTCGTCATCGATGCCGATCTTGCTGGAATTCTTTTGGGTTTGCCAGATTCGCCGGCATCAGAGAGTTTTTATGTTCCTTATTTGAACATCAGCGGCGTCAAACTGTTAGATGGATCGAATGAGAAGGCCGCTTTTGCAAGATCCGGACGAAAAGCGGCGTGAAGAAAGAATCAAAATTTAAGCTACTTCCTCTCCACCACTTCCATCAAAATCCATCCCGTCGGGTCAATCTCTAATTTCGGTGTGCCGACAAATTGATGACGCTGCCAAGTCGAATTCACGTCAATGCGTTTGATTGAAACGTTATCGCCGGAAGTCGCGCGCACTTCCACCGGCAGGCGAAAGCCTTCATCGCGCCAGCGGATTTCCAGTTCCGTCGAGGCATCGGGTTTGCGGAGAATTTTGTATTCGAGCGTCGGCGGCTTGACGGTGTAAAGATATTGCTGGAAAAACCAGCTCAAATCCTGCCCGCTTTTGCGGTTCACGAGATCGATGAAATCCTGCGAGACCACACGGTTTTGCAACGTGTAAGCGGGGTCAGTCGCAAATGTTTTGAGCGTATTCAACAGCAGCGAGTCGCCGAGGAGATAACGCAGCGAATGCAGCATCACCGCGGCTTTGGCGTAAATGTCGCCGTTGTACGACTCGCTGGTCGTCGCGTCGTGCTTCGGCACGATGGGCTGGCGATTCATGATGCGGCGGCGCAAATTTTCTTTCACATATTTGTGATACGCCTCGAGGCCGAATTTCTCATTGAGAAACAGCGCTTCGGAATAGCTGCAAATGCCTTCGTGAATCCAGAAATCCGCCCAGTCGCGCACCGTCACTTTGTTGCCCCACCATTCGTGCCCCATCTCGTGCAGCATCAGCCAGTCATAACCATTTTCATTATTTCGAAAGTTATTGCCGTAAGCATTGATCGTCTGATGCTCCATGCCGAGATAATACGTGTGCGCGAGGCCGAACTTTTCTTTAATCCACGGATACTCGCCGAAATATTTTGCATAAAAATGGAGAAACTCTTCCGCCATTTCCACCAGCGCCGGCCCTTTCGTCGAGTCAGATTTCAACACATAAAAATCGATATCCATCGTTCCGGTCGCGCCGCGATACGGCCGCCGCACAACGACGTAATCGCCAATGTTGATCGAGACGAGATAGTTATTGATCGGATAATGTGTTTTCCAACGAAACGTCTTCCATCCCTTTTCCGCCGGAATGATGGCTTGCAGCAAACCGTTGGTGGCGCAATAAAGCGAATCCGGAACTGTGATGTTGATGCCGACGCTGTCCGGCTCGTCGCTCGGATGGTCTTTGCACGGCCACCAGATTTTACCGCCTTCGCCTTGGCACGAAACGCCGATCCATGGTTTACCATTGCCGTCTTTGCTCCAATTGAAACCGCCTTCCCACGGCGGGCGATTGGCCACCGGCGGATTGCCAGCGTAATGAATGCGAAAATTTGCCTGCGTGCTCGCCGACAATTTCTCCGCCAGCGCCGCTTTGATTTTATGATTTTGATGCGTGAATGCCAGCGCTTTGCCGTCGCGCTCGATTTTGCTGATCGTATAAAAATTGACGAGATCGAGCTCGAGCGAATCCATCGCCGGAACCGTGCTTTCGAGCAGAACGTCGACATAGCCGGAAAGATGCTGCTGTGCCGGATCGACTTTGAGATTCAATTCGTAATATTTGACGTCATACTTCGCTTCATTGGCCGTCAGCACGCCGCCGGAAGCGAAGGTGCCGAATTGGCGCGCGTGGGAAAAATTTACGAATAAGGCAAGACATATTAAAGTGAAGAAACGAGTTTTTGATTTCATATTAAATTAAATTTTTTGTTTGTGTTTGAGAAAACCGACCGGTCACCGCAGTGACCGGTCGGTGATTTTTACGCCATTTCCGGTTTAACCTGCCACGCGATGACCAAACCCGCAACCAGCGAATTGATGACGGCATCCGCCGACATCACCAAGCTGTAAGCAGTGGGAATGTACATCCAATTCCATGCCATGATATGCGAGGCGAGCGCGGCGAACACGCCGAGCAACGTGACAAAAATCACGCGCTGCGAATAAGCCGTCATTTTGGCCACCGCCAGCGACAGCAAATAAGCCGCGAGCGTCGCGATGACGAAATTCAACACGAATCCGCCGATGAAAGGCTGCGGGCTCATCGGATTCGTACCGTTCACGTGGTAAATCAGCATGCCAAACGGCCCGCGTTGAAATTTCTCCGTCCAGGCTTGAGCGTCGGCTTCGCTGGCGGGATGCCCGGGAAATTGATACACGCCGACCGCAGTGACGTTGCTGCGCATGGCTTCGATCACCGCATCTTCGTTGGGCAGATTCGGCATCGTCGCATTGTGCCACGGCAAAGCCGCCCACGAGATAAAGCCCCAGATAAAGCTGGCGACCGCGCCTAACAGACCCGCGATTAAAATACGTTTCATCCTTTTTCCTCCGTTCGTTTTGGTTGGCGCAGTCGGACTTGGGCACGACGATTTTTTAAATTAGAAAATTTCCCTGCCCAAGTCCGACTTCATGGTTCGGCTCAATAAAGCATTTCCAAAGTCGAAAGTCAAGCAAATTTTGCTTTGCCCACGCCTTAACACATTCTTAACATTGCCTTAATTTTGCTGTAATGCCGAACCCTTATCTTAATTCATCATGTCGCATTGCAGTCTTTGGTCAGGAGATTGCAAAATTTATGAAACCACTTTTATTACCACAACTCAAAATTTTTTGCGCTCACCTCTTGCGCGTGGGGTGAAAATGTATTATCTTGTGAGCCGGAAAGGAATCAATAATCATCGAACCAAAACAAAAATTTGAACAACCCTCGAGAGAGCTGGCTATGACGTCGCATTTTGAAGAGAGTCTACAGCGCGGCATCGATTTGATCCGCAGCAAAGTGATTGAAATGGGCAATCTGGCGGAGCGCGCTTTGCAGGGCAGCTTGCAGGCGCTGATCGAGCGCAATCGCCAACTGGCTTATTCCGTGATTTTGCGGGATCAATATATTGACGAGCTGGAAAAAGAGCTGGATCGGCTGTGTCTCGAATTTCTGGTGCGCCAGCAGCCGGTGGGCGCGCATTTGCGCTTCGTGTTTGCGACCATCAAAATCAATAATGAAATGGAGCGCATCGGCGATTACGCCGAAAGCATCGCGCGGCACTTCCTTCGCATCAACGCGCTGGAGCCGCATCCGTCCTACGACAAATTCGTCGAGATCGCCAATCTCGCGATTCCGATGCTGCGCAATGCGCTCAAAGCTTTCGTCGAGCAAAACGTCGAGTTGGCGCGCGCGACGACGGAGTTGGAAGACAAAGTCGACGGCATTCGCAACAGCATTCACGAGGATTTGGTGCATCTGCGCGAAGAAGGCAAGCTGCCGCTGGGAATGCTCGCGCCGCTGATGATCATCGCCAGCCGCTTCGAGCGCGTCGCCGATCAAGCGTGCAATATCTGCGAAGAAGTTTTGTTCATGTGCTCGGGCGAGTATATCAAGCACAAAGGCGGCGAGGTCCTGCGCGTCCTGTTCGTTGATGACGGCAACGCCGGCGCCAGCCAGATGGCCGAGGGCATTGCCAACGCACTCAATCAATCGCGGTTCGTTTTCAGCAGCGCCGGTGTTTCGCCGCGATCCGTCGAGGCGCGCACCGTGCGTTTCATGATGGACAAGAACATCGATATTTCGCACCAAACCGCGAAGTATCTCAATCAAATTCCGAACCTCGATCATTACCAAGTCATCATCGCGTTGAGCAAAGACGCCGAAGTGGCGTTTCCGCCGGCGCCGACGAAGACGGTCAGCATCGACTGGGAAGTGGATGATCCGGCGAAGGTCGAAGGTTCCGGCGAAGAGGTGCGCGCGGCGTATGAAAAGGCGTTTCAATTTTTGGAAACCCACATCCGCGATCTCGTTGGCGCGATACTTGGCGGTGAAACGGATTAAAATTTGAATTTAAAATTTTATTGAGGAGAAAGAAAATGTCAAAAATCGCAAGATTGTTCTCTTTAAATATCATTGTCGCATTATCGGCGTTGCTCTTACAAACCGGCTGCGGCAAAAAAAGCGAGAGCGGCGACAATCAAACATCGGCGGAAAAAACGAGCATTCAAAATCAAGGCTCGGACACGATGGTGAATCTCGCGCAGGCGTGGGCCGAAGCGTATGCCGAAGTTGATCCGGCAGTTTCAGTTGAAATTTCCGGCGGCGGTTCGGGCACCGGCATCGCCGCGTTGATCAACGGCACCGTCGACATCGCCAACAGCAGCCGCAAATTGGAAGAAGGCGAACGCGCGAAGGCGCAGCAAAATTCCGGCAAAGAGCCGCAGGAATACATGGTCGGTTACGACGCGCTGGCGGTGTTTGTCCACAAAGACAATCCGATGGAAGAAATCACCC
>Ga0247727_10003664_pt1 | contig 33658 bp, 22 predicted proteins | sample WisWelCaveWW1625_FD_202498 | JGI IMG/M metagenome (GOLD analysis project Ga0247727, IMG submission 202498) | Biofilm microbial communities from Wishing Well Cave, Virginia, United States - WW16-25 | ecosystem: Environmental > Aquatic > Deep subsurface > Groundwater > Cave microbial mat | place...
GATCACCTCCACGATTCACGTGTTGATCGTCACCCCGGTATTATTCAGCTACATGAAAGAGCATGCGTTGAAGCACGGCACGTTGCGGATGTCGAAGATGGCGGGTTGGATGAAGGAGGGATGAGCCGCGGATCAAATAGGCGAACGCGGATAACCATTCCGAATTTGGCTATTCGCGTCCGCCCATCCAAGCGGTGTTACTTTTGCCCAGCGCGCTTTTTATACTCTTCGATTTGCTTGTCAGCATGACGACCCAAAACCACGGCGACGATAATAGAAATCAAGGCGACGACAGCGGCACCAAACAAAAATTCATTCATGACCATGTTCCTCTGCTTTTTTAAGGATATGAGCTTTCTGGATAAAATAAAGACCCGCGGTTGTCGGAATAAAACTGAACATGATACCGGCAAAAACGATCCACCAGGATACAGTCTCTTTCGTGAAAAATTTTCCGACTACTGCAGCAATCAAAATAGCCTGTCCGACGCCGAGCAGGGCCTTGCCTAATTCACTATAAACAGCACTGACGATTTTCATTGCCTTCCTCCGGGTTGTCGGCAAATAAAAGTAAGGAAATAGATTCTTAATATCAACAGTGGAAATCTCTTTCACGAAAGGAGTGAATCGTGCAACGCCTCGCCGCATCCAACAATCTTTTGGTGGCGCTGTTGCGGTGCGCCCGCGGAAAATTATTGGTCGCGGGCAACAACCAACTGAGAAAATCAAACGTGCGCGTAAAGATCGGCATTTCTTGATACGCCATCACCTCACCTGCCTTTCTAATTTTAAAAAATTTTGCGACCAAAGGGGGCGAAGCCCCCTCTGGACTCCCCCAGAGTACAGAATTTCAGAGTAACAGAGTTCAGAGATTTCAGAGATCAGAGTAATGGGCGCAACGCCAACCGAAACCCGATATTCCTGAACCAGTAGTGGTACCTGTAGCGAACGGCGCAGCGCACGTCCCTGACACTAATGGCGAACGCGCCGCCGCGCAGAACACGGTGAACCTCATCTGGCGCGTCCAATTTTTCTCGCCCATCTGTAGAATGATACGGATAACGAAATTCAGGTTCCTCCCAATTTTTTCCCCACAAACTCCGCGTCCATTCCCAAACATTGCCACTCATCTCCTCGCAATCATACGGGCTTTTGCCATCGTGGAAACAACCGGCGGCGCTGGTAGCGCCAATACCGGTATCATCATAATTGGCCTGATTCGCGTTCGCCGCATTGCCCCAAGGATAAATCCTGCCATCCGTGCCACGAGCAGCTTTTTCCCATTCGGCTTCGCTGGGCAGGGTGATGCGCCAATTCTGCTGTTTGAGCAAACCGGCCAGCGGCTCGGGGGTTGCATCCCAATTCTGCAAGCGCTCGGTCAACTATTCGCAATATTTCAGCGCCTCGTGCCAGGTGACATTCACTACGGGGTGATTGGACAAACCCTGCAAACATTCCGGCTGTTCCGGTTTATAGCCACCCTCATTAACAAAGCTTTGAAACTGCGCCACGGTTACCGGATAACGGGCGAGGTAATAAAGTGGCAACCTGAGCTTGTGTTGTTTGAATTCATTTTCAGAAGCCTCGCTATCCTTTTTCTTGTCACTGCCCATCAGAAATTCACCAGCCGGAATTTCAACGAAACCCAGCCCCGGCTCGTTGGGAAGAAACCACGCGTCCGAACGAAAGCGCGAATCGCCGAGGTTGGCGAGGGCATTGCCGCAAGCGGCGCGCTCGGTTGCAGCCAATGAGGAATCGGAGCGCAGCCCGGCAATCAACGAGTTTTGTATTTTGCGATAAGTAACGGAGAAGCGGCCCGGTTTAATGATCTCTTCTTTGTAAACGTGCTCGCTAAAATCGATTTCCGCCAATGCTTGCGCCGCGGCCTGTGCCTGTTGGGCTTTCTCCGCCGATATTTTATTCTCCTCCAGGGCTAGCGGCAGCAGGGTATCGACCAAATTCGCGATGTTGCTGGGGATGCGTCGCGAGGCGCCGGCCGCCAGCAAAAAAACTTCCCGCCACCAAATCAGGTCGCGGTTCACGCGTTCGAGCAGCATCACGTCAGGCGCGCCCTGCTTGAGCAGATAAGTTGCGGTGAGATACTCTTGAAAAGTTTTATGCGGAAAAGTATAAATGCGGTTGTTTTGCGCTTGCAGCAGGCCGGCGCGTTCTTGAATATAGGCCAGCACTTGCTCGGCCTTGTTCGCGTCGCCGAGATCGGCCTTCAATATTTCGCGCAAATCTTCTTTGGGAATATCGGCGGCGCGTTCATCGCGGCCTTGCTCCTTCTCCTGGCGCTCGTGCGCGGCAAAAGCGACGCGCTCCAACGCCAGCCGCAAAGTTTCGGAACGAATGCCGAGCTGCATGATCAGCCCCGGCTCAACTTTGCGATTGCCGGAGAGGTCGCGCACAATACGGTTTTCCCAGTGCGCCAGCAAGAGATTGACGGCGCGTTCGTACAAATCCGCGCGGTCATCCGGCAGCGTGCCATCCCGACCGTGAACCTGCGCCATCAACGTCAGCAGCAACGGATACTTGGCCAATTCCTGTAAGTGCGGCCATTTCTGAATAGCTTCATATAAATACTTCGCTTCATCGCGGCATTTCTCCTCGGTCCAGCCTTTTTGCGGGCCAACGATCTGATACCACGTGTTGGTAAAATTTTGGATTTGCTCGTTCGCGAAAAGATCGAGCTGCACCACCGGAAAAATTTTTTCGGGCAATCGCCAATCGCTGCCAGGTTTGTAAGCATATTCTCTGCAAGTGATTACGACGCTGCAGTGCTCGAGCGGCCCGGCAAATTCGGCAATGGCTGCGGTGATGAGCGAGCGCTTGGCCTCTTCATCGGTCTCGCGCACTTCATCCAACCCATCAAAAAAAACGATGCCGGCTTCGTCGGTTAATTGATGCCGCAACGAAGGAAAAGCCTCTTTGCAGCCGCATTGCTCCAATTGATGTTCGAGATATTTCCACACCAAGCCTTCGCCACGCGAAACACCGGCCGGAATCCACGCGGCAAAACGGCGCAAAATAATTCGTATCGGCAAAGGTTTTTCTTCTTCCGCCCAACCGGAGAGTTTTGCTTTATCGACCTGCTTTCCCAAACGTTGGCGCGCCAGTTATGTGACGAGGTGATTGACGAGTGTGCTTTTGCCGCCGCCCGGCTGGCCGAGAATAACGAGTCGCGGCATGGCGGCCACCGCTTCGACGGCTTGAATCGGAATAGGCTTTTCTTCCGAATCCACTTTTTTGCGCAAGTCCCGTTCGCCCGATCTTCGAATCGCGGCTTCCACTGTTTGTTTGGGCGAACGCGCCAAGTTCGCGAGATAGAGTGTGGTAAAAACCTCGGAAACGGAGATCGCATTGACCTCGCCGGAAGCATACGTGTCATCGATTGCGGTCAAATCCAACGGCTCGCACTGGCTGATGAGCGTGCGCAAATAATGGCCTTCCCAATCCGCAACCGTGGGAGCGCCGGCGAGATAGGGCAATTGATAAACGACGATTTGTTGCCGCACGCTGCTCTGCGCGGTGATGCTGCCGTGGTGAATGGCGAGGGCGAGATTTTCCGCGTGTGCCTGTCGCATAAAATCGACCAGCTCGCGCATCACGGCGCGAATTTCACCAAGCTTTTGAAGCTGCGCCAACAAGACGTTGATTTGAATCGTGCCTCGCAGCTCCGGCTCGTCCGTCGCCGCGATGAGAAAAACCGCTTCAAATGCGGTGAGGGCCTGGTCGAAGCTCAAACTTGGCAAACTTTTGGGATTGAAGCCGGCCTCTTCAAAAAGATAGAGCAACTCGTCGTGTTTGAGAGATTCTCCTCGGAGCAGGGCGCCGAGCTCCCGGCCCACCTCCGGCTTTTTAAAGAATCCACGGAAAATGGTCTCCAGCTGGTCGAGGTCTTCTTTCGCGCCGGCGCTGGCAGCCGCGAGCAGAGCGGCCAATCCAATGCGCACGCAGCGCTCGACCGCCCGTTCTTTTTCCGTGCCGGCGAGGCTTTTGCGCAGCTTGCTGCCGATGCCGTTGAGCAACTGCACGGACAAGCTCGCCGTCAGCTCGGCGAGATAGTTGGAATTGAATTGATCCATCACAAGTCTCTCAACGTAAGCTAGATTGATCGGGTTCGAGTTGAAAGAAGATGCAAGAATGATGCTTGAATGTCAATGCCGAACCGATATTTATCGGATTTGCATAATACTACAACATTAGGTTGGCGTTACCACCGGGAATGTCATTCAGAAAGAATCTTCCCACGCACCGGGCACAAGGCTCAAATTGACGGCAGTGTTAGTGCTTGGGAAGATTCCTACTGAATGACAGGGTGTGGATTTTGAGCGAAAAACCGAGCTTAACGTTGTAGTAATAACCAGGCTTGAAAATGTAGAACCTAGAAAATTTGCACTCCTGGCGGAGTTGAAAGACTGCGGGAACGACAGCTCGACGGAAATGGGAAAGTTATCCAATAAATTAGGTTGGATGCTTGCTGCAAAGAACCGCAGGAGGCAGGGGAGATTGAGGAATGAGGCGTAAAACGTAAAGCGTAATGAAGGTCATTGTATGTTGAGGCCTATAGAGTCGCGTATAACAATTTCACACTTTACGCATTACGCTCACGTTCTTCAGTCCCGGGGTTTTGTTTTCGCCGTTCGGCTTTCAGCGCGTCTTCCAATACTTCAATTATATCCACGTCGGTTTTGCCTTCGACTAAATATTTCTGCGCGACGATGGCGTTGATGGCCTCACGGTTTTTCGTGGCGAGTTTCAATTGTAACACGGTTTTGTAAACTTTCAGGGCCTGTTCGTCGCGGCGGCCCAACAGCAAATACACATCCGCAAGCTCGGCATAGAGTCTGGTTTTGCCGGGCCGGCGCGCCAGATATTTTTCATACAGCGGCGCCGCCTTGGCCGGCTCACCGCGAAAGATGTGATACCGGGCGCGAAAAGTGGCCGAAAACAAAATGACACCGAACATGGGCAGCAGAATAAGTGCGATAAAAGCGCCGGTCGCTATCAATGCGCCGCTTGCAAACAGAGAAGGGCGCACGCTTTGGGGCGGCTGTGCTTGCACTTGCCTGGTTTCCGCCAGGCTCGCATTGATGCGCGCTTGCACCAAACGATCGCCCGTGTCACGATAATTCGGTTGCAGAGATTGAATTTTCTCCAACGCGATTACGGCTTGCGCCCAATCTGTTTGCTCCATTTGCTGCGCCGCGATTTGGTAGAGTGAATCCAAAGGCGTGGTCTGAACCGCGGGAAGAACTGGAGCAACCGGTACAGAAGCGAGCGGCGGCTGCGCTTGAATTGGAGCGGCCGGTTTGACGCGCGGTGAGGCCTTTGCCCGTTTGCGCGGAGAAGGTGGCGTTGAACGAGCGCTTGGAGATGTTCGTCGTTGCGCAGAGCGAATAGGCGCAGCCGGCTTTTCTTGCGTCGAGGGCAAAGAATCTATCGCCGCAGTTTCAAGATTGATTGCCGTTTTTGTCGAGTCCGGGACGGCTACATTCTCCGTCACCGTCGACGTAGAGGGAGGCGCAACGGTCGCGGGCACGGTGTCCGACGGCGCAAACCGATCAGGCTCTTTTTGCAGAGCCGGTTTTGCGCGCAAGGTTTTTATGAAAGCTTCGCGAAAGAATTTGCGGCCTCCGTCTTCCGCCAAATGCGGCTTGCGCCAAAAATTTTCCGTCATCACCCAAACGCGAAAAGCATTGCCCCCTCGTTTGGCCTCCAGCGCGCCGTAAAGATCCGCCGCCTGGCTTTGATGGAGCGTGACCAACAATGTGGCGGTCGAGTCTTCGCGATACAAAACCAGCCGGGCCGCCGTTTCTTCGAGAATGTTTACCTCCGGTTGCAGCGCGCCTTTGATCATGAGCCACTGCGCCTGCGCGCGGGAGCACAGGCTGCAAACCGCCAACGCCGCCGCCAGCAACACGTGTTTGCATTTTGACGGCATGCTATCTTCTCCTCTTCTGGAAGAAGTGTTGATACTGCAAGCTCAAAGTCAAATCATTGCCCCCATTCATCAGGGCGTAATTTTGCTTCAACCAGATCAGAAAATCGCGGTACTCATAAGTCACACCGAAGGTGACGCCGGCGTTCTTCAAATTCGCAAAAATTTTGTCGGCGTCTTCACCGGGGTTCAAAGCTTCGGTCACGCCGTTGAAAGCTTGAAATGCGGTTAGGTACAGGCCGCAATTATTCCACCACGTGCCCGCGCCGGCAAGGCCCTGCACCCGTCCGAATTTATTCACATTCACGCCGATTTGCGCCGAAGGAAAAAGCGGCCGTGCGCCGATCATCGCCACGCCGCCGGGCGCGAACATCACTAAATTGAGCCGGAAGTCCGTGTCCGTGGCATGCAATGCTTGTGCATAATTCGTTTTTCCCCAAATGCGCGCGCGGCCAAAAGTTTCCAAACGAAAGCGCTCGGAAAAAATAAAATTGTATCCCGCTGCCAACATGCCGCCGGCTTCTACTTTGCCAAAATCATTGCCGAGCTTGCGGGTATGCTTTTCTTTCGTTGCGTATTGATAGGTCAAACCGATAAAAGCCTGGCCCAGCCCGATTTCAGCGTCGAAATTGTGGCGGTAGAAATCCACCGCCAAAGTGCCGACGTTTTCCAGCTTCGCGCGCGTAATGATGGTTCCGGAATACCTCAATTTTACGTCGGAAATACGCTGCGCCAGCAAGGCAGAAGAGGGGAGAACGAAACAGGCGAGCAGAATGAAGAGGCGAGATCCTCGGCCGGTGATCATGCGATGCTATTCCTACGGTTTAGGCGGCGTTGCCGTAATTATCGAAGTGTCAAGACGCTCCACCAAGAGTAAATTACGGAGACTATAGCATCAAGTGCGGCGATTTGCGGAAACTTAGGCTTACAGATTTTAATATAGCTGCTGCAACTGCGCCCCCCGAAAATAATGCCCTACAATTTCTTCGGCGCGATACCCCTTCAGCGCCATGACGGCCGCGCCGATTTGGCACAAGCCCACGCCGTGTCCCCAGCCGGCGCCGTGCAAGATGAATTGCGTGGGAATGCCATTCGCAGCGCGCGTGGTTTTAATCACGAACGCTGAACTGAACAAATGGCTGGGTGACAGCCAGCGGCGAATTTCCAGCTCCTTGCCCACCACCAAAGTTTGCTTGCTTCCTACGATTTTCAATTTAATGATTCGCCCCGAAGGCCCGCGTTGCAAGGGCGCGAAATCGAGCAGCGTGCCGAAATCAAAACCGGATTTTTTGCGCAAAATTTCTTCCAACTCTTCGCGGCCATAGGTTATGGTCCAGCGGTAGAAATCCGTCGTTTCTTGATCGAACGCAGGAAGAATTTGGCGCAGGACGTCTCCATCGGTGGTGTTGCAAAAAGCTTCCGGTTGGGTGAGAATCCAATGCTCGGCCTGGGCTTCAGATTGAATCGGCGCGTGCCGTGATTCGGCATCGGAAATGCTTTGCAAATAAGGCACCGGCGCATCTTCCCAGGCATTCTCAAAATTTTCGCTCAAGCCGCCGCAGGCTTTGGAAAAGCGCGCGTCACAGATTTCATTTTCATAAATCAAAAACACGCCGCGCGTGGCGCGAACGGCTTCTGCGGCAGCGGTGGAGATAATTTTAGTCACGCCTTGATAGCGCTGGCAATGATCGTCGGCGCAGACCTCGAACAAATCGTGATCTTCGCGATCGTACCAGCGTATCAGCTCGCCTTCTTTTTGCAGCGTGCGCTGCGAGGGCCGTCCGCGCTGCTTTTCTTTCTTTTCGCGTTCCAACATGGCCACCAGCCAACTGCGCGAGGTGATCGCATGCGCTTTGAGCAATTCCAGCGGCGCGGTGGCGCTCATTTCTGAAGAAATCACACTGGCCAAATAATCTTCCACCGCGATTTCATTGATGGCTGCGATCGTGCCGTCGCCGCGCAACACCAGCCGCAGATCGCCTTGAAAGGTTTGCTCTTCTTTTCTTTCCCAATGAAAAGCAATGCCAATGGCCACCTCCTGCAAAGCAAAAGTGGCATGCGAAACATTTTGGCAATGAATTTCTCCGGCGCGCAATATTTCCTCGCCGGAGGGATTTTTTAAAACGAGGGCGCGCTCCCCGGCCTGGACATGAAATTCTCCGGCATAAAAAAGATTGCGAGCAAGCAAAAATTTTCCATTGAGCTGGCCACGCACTTCGCGCCGCCCCTCGATAACGCCGACTTTGATTACGGGTTCTGAATTGATCATATGCGAGCGATTATTTGGCGGGTGGCTTCTGGAGTGAGAGATACTTCTTGATAAATATTTTCGATCACTTGCGCCTCGACTGCGAGAAAATCTTTTTCAATCGGTGTGATGATTAGCCCGCCCATGTCCACCGACGCCGGGCTGATGAGAATTCTTTCGCCCGGCTCGCGAAAGTAAACCGCCGGGCGGTGCCGGCGACGCGGAAAAATCAGAGCTTGATATAGCTCCTCCTCGCACGAACAAATCACGTTCATCATCGGCTCGTCCGGGCCCAGCATCACCTCTCTCATGGCCGCTATGGCGCGCAGGAATGCCAGCACCAGCGCCTCGGCATCGCAGCCGGTCAGCAGCAAGATTTCCCGGCCAAGCTTTTGTGTTTTGTGTATCGCAACCCCCAGCACGTTTTTCACCAGCATGCGCCGGCCCGGCTCATGAATTTGGCTTGCGATGGGAATCGCGTTGGCCGGACAGGCTTGAAAGTGCAAATGATCCGGCGCCGAAGCGCCGCATTTCGGGCCGTTGTAAAACACACTGAAATGGGGGCTGAAGTCTTTCGCCAGTTGCAATAAAGTTTCAAAGTGTTCGGCCAGTGCTTGCGGCCGGTGCTGCAGGTGTGAAATGGTATAATGCTGCGGAAAGATGGGCGCGGGATTGCACAGCAGGAGAAATGCGTCACGGTACAAAATGCCTTTTTGCGGTTCGGGCAAATTTTCCTGGCAGAGAAAACAGGGCCGTGCCTGAATGGCTTGCGCCTCCACGTTGGCGCCGGTGCTAACCACGCGCTGCGGGTTGAATTGCAGGCGCACGGAGAAGCCTTCGCACTGGAGCTCGCGCACTTGGAGGGTTTCCAAGGTGCGATAGCCTGCGGCAAGCTGCGGCCAGGCCGTTTTTTGCTGCGCGAGCAAATCTCGCGCAAGTTGGGAGAGAGTAGACGGATTTTGTGCCGGGCCGTAATGCGCGATGAGGCGTTCGGATTGCAAGGACTCGCTCCTTTTCAGCAATTGACTCCGAGCGTTCGGAGTTCGTCCGAAAATAACTGACCTGTCATTCAGAATCGAATCTAGTGAGGGACTGCCGCTCGTGCTAAGTACTGCCGTTTAAATAATTTGCTCATTTGATCTGTCATGCCCGAGCGCTTTAATCGGGCATCCAGACGGCATAAATGGATTCCCGCTTAAAATCTGCGGGAATGACAGTCCGACACAGGTTCTTAATCCCAAAGGGGTGAAATATTATCGATCCAGCCATTCGAGCAAAAACGATCTTCATAAGGAATCTGAAATTTCTCAAGAAATTCCAAATTGTGCTCGAGGCTTAAAAAGTTCCTTACAGGATGACATTACCCATGAATGGATGACATTGCCGATTAACGGATGACATTACGATGTACGATTGATTTGTTGCCGCGCGAGGATTTCTATGGAGCGGATTTTATCTTTATAGTAGTCGTTACGGTTATTTTTTTCGAGGGACAGAGCCGCATCGGTGTTGCCTTCCCAGCGGCGGCAGAGGTAAACGCAATCATAAATCCGGCCGATTTGATATTCGCGCGACAGCCGCAGGGCAACGGCATAGTCTTCGCCATAGCTGACGTTGGGAAGTCCGACTTCGCGCAGCAAGGTGGTGTTGAATGCGCGCGGCGCGCCCAGCCCATTGATGCGCAGGGCATTGTTGCGGCCATTGTTCGGCGTCCATTCGCGATGGTCGATCAAGCCCGGCGGGATTTCCTGCAAATTCATGTTCACCAGCCGGTATGAGCCGATGACCATGGCATAATCACCGCGGCGAAATTCGGCGACGATTTTTTGCAGCGTATCAGTGCCGCTATAAATATCATCGGAATCGAGCTGAACCGCGAATTTCCCGCAACGCGCCGAAGCGACGGCTTCATTCCAACAGCCGCCGATGCCAAGATCGCGGCGGCCTGGAATGACGTGCTTCAACGCCGGATGTTGCGCCGACAAGCCCTTCAGTTTTTCCGTGGTGCCGTCAGTGGAATGGTTGTCCACGACGATCACGTTGAACGGGAAATCCGTTTTCTGCGTGAGCGCGCTGTGCGCGGCCTCGACAATCGTGTGCACGCGATTGCGCACCGGAATGATGATGCTGGCTTCGACGGGAAAATCCTGCGACGACTTCGGCGCTTTTTTAAATCTCGGCGCAAGATAAGCGCCGAGACGTTTGAGATGCTGCGTCGCGACTTTTTCCATTTCAACTTGTACCGCACGATGGCGTGGATCGACGTAATCAAATTGCTTTTCGCCGCTCAAACGCAAATCGGATTCGACTTTCGTGTACAAATATTCTTGAATATGAAACAGCGAATAATGCCGCGAGAGTTTCAAGCGCAAATCATACAGGCCGGAAAATGCAACATTTGCCACGGGCCGGTATTTTTTCAAGCTGGCGCGCACGGCCGCCAGGTTGAATAGCAACAACGCACCGAAATCGAAATTATCGCGGATACTGCCGAGTTGATAATCGTTCAGCGGATGTTCGTGGCGCTGCTCTTTTTTGATTTCATAAAAATCCGAATACAACATGCCCGCGCCCGTGCTTTCGGCCACGGCTAAAAATCTTTCCAGCGCGCTCTGCCCGAGTTGGATTTCTGCCGTTTGTGGAAGGAAGAGGGCATAATCGGTTTTGATTTTTTTGAAAACAGCATTGAGCGTTTTGCCGGAATGCAAAGCCGCCGCTTTTATCCCTTTAATTTTTGGAAGGGAAGGAAGTTCCACACCTTCGTGCAAAAGCAGAATTTTTTTGACGGAAGTATTGGCGGAAAATTGTTGCAGCGTATCGGAGAAGCGGTGGGAATGAAAGGGAAGAACAATCGTCAATGCACTCATAGATTTCCTCGTGCTGGAGAATAAAATTGTGATAAGCGATTGGCTGTTCAAACGCAGAATAAAATTCTAGTTTCAGCTTGTCTGAAAACCTGGCGTAGTCTTACAAGTTCACTGTTTGCAAAAAAGCAAAGATTTTTGAAAGACAAAATGATGGATGACAAAATAATTTTCATCATTTTGTCATCCATCATTTTGTCTTTTGAGTTGCGGTTCGTTGGGTGACTTTAGCTATAACCTTTTTAAATCCTACGCTGCCCCGCGGGGGCTTCAGTTGGCGACACAACCGACAACTGGCGTAGGCTTTATAGAAAGAATCTTTTTACGCATTACGCATTACTTGATGAGTGCCAGGACATCGTAGACAAAATAAGTGTCACGACATCGTAGACAAATTTTGAGCGTTTTGGGATTTTTCCTGGACATGAGTATCTTGCTTTAAACTTTTTTAAGGAGGATCTCATGTCGCAAAAAAAATCAAACAGGAACGGCTGCTAGCTGTTCAACGTGTTCTTTCCGGCGAAAGCGTTGACGATGTTTGTCTTGCCCTCAAACGCTCACGTGCTTGGCTTTACAAGTGGCTTGCGCGTTATTCTGCAGACCATTCCAGTTGGTCTGAAGAAAAGTCGCGGCGGCCACAAAACTATCCGACGCATACGTCCCTGGAGGTCGAACAAGCGGTGAAGATGGTGCGTCTGGATCTTTACAACAAAGTGCTTTTTTGTGGTGCCCAAGCCATTCATTGGGAACTCGAGACTCTGGGCGTGAGTCCGCGGCCCTCGTTGCGAACCATCAATCGCATCCTGCGTCGCCATGAATTGACGCATCGTCGCACGGGCCGTTATGAGCCGACAGGCAGGAAGTATCCTGCACTTGAAGGTACGAGCGTCAATCATGTTCAGCAGTCGGATTTCGTGGGGCCGCGCTTCCTCCACGGGCCAACACGTTTTTACAGTCTCAATACCGTGGACTTGGCGACAGGACGTTGTGCCATCGAGCCGCTGATGACACGTGACGCGCAACACACCATTGATGCGTTTTGGGCGGTGTGGCGGCGGTTGGGACTACCGACGCATCAACAGGTCGACAATGAAATGGTTTTTTATGGCAGTCCCACGCATCCACGTGGGATGGGGTGTTTGATTCGGTTGTGTCTGCATTATGGCATCGAACTATGGTTTATTCCCAAAGGCGAGCCCTGGCGCAATGGGGTGGTGGAAAAATTTAACGCCCAGTATGACCAGAAATTTTTCCGCCGCACGGAGATGGCAGATGAAACCGCACTGCGTCAGCAATCAATGCTCTTTGAGCAGAAACATAACCGCCACTACCGTTACAGCAAGCTCAAGGGCCGAACCCCATTAGAGGCGCTCGCAATGTCCAATAAACCTTTATCCTTTCCGACGGAAGAGCAAGCCCCGCGACATCCGTTGCCGAAACCAGAACGTGGCAAATATCATTTGGTGCGGTTCATTCGCAGCGATGGTATCCTCGATGTGTTCGGAGAAAAATTCTACGTTCCGCAATAAGCGATCTACGAATACGTCAGCGCCACCATTGATGTCAAAGAGCAGAAGCTCAAGCTCTATCTGGATAAAGTTCAAGTCGACGAAAAGAACTATAAGCTTTTTTGAGTTCAACTCCCCCAGTGCTGGTAACTCCAGTCGCCCTACGGGCTCCTTCCGTTACCAGCACTGGGGGGAGCATATCATCCGTCTACGATGTCCTGGCACAGAAACTTGTCTACGATGTCTTGGCACTTGAGAATTACTCTTTATGCTTTTGATATGTATTAGAACCTCGCGAGAATTTCAAGAAGTTTTTGTCATGCTATAAATTTTTTGATAACAATTAAAATTACACGGTGTACAAACGAATACTTTTAAGCAAGAGTGCGCTATTTTTCTTCATTTTCAACTGATTAACGGTACAAACATCTTGTAGGCCGGTGAAAAGTTGACTATATTTATATGCAATTTTTGGAGATCCAAATTTCGGCCTGCTTTTTGTCAATCGCGCCGTGCAAACGGAAATTGGAATCCTGCAAACTGCCAGGAGGCAAATCTCATGTTCTTGAGATTTTTTAATGCAAACCAAGGATTGGTGAACATTGGTAGCGAAGTGCGAAATGATCGCGCTCTTGTTTTTTTATTGCGAATTTGGCGAGGGGTGAAAAACCGTTCTTTGATAATCTTGCTTGTTTTCGCATGGTGCGCGGGGCAAGCTCAGGCCCAAGCCGTGCATGAATGGCTGATCCTGGGAACATATTCCGTCGAAGGCGGGCGCAGTTTTGATACGGATCTCATCGTGAGCGAAGCCTCGATTCGGCCGCACGGCGGCATGATGACCTCCGGCCGTTCGTGGCGGCATTATCAAACTCCTGAAACCGCGCTTGATCTTTTGGATTTGACCCTGGATTTGTTTCCAGTTGAACAAGCCGTGGCCTATGCGCACGTGTATGTGAAAAGTCCCAAGACCGATACCGTCGGGCTGGCGGTGAATTACGATGATCGCATTGCCGTGCGCGCCAACGGGCAAGTAGTGTGGCAAAAGATGGAAAGTCGCGGCCACAAAGTGACTGAAGATACCGTGCGTGTGCCGTTGCGCGAAGGTTGGAATAGCATGCTGTTTAAAACCTTCAATCGCGTGGGCGAATGGACCCTGGCGGCGCGCTGGCTCGGCCGCAGCGATCTTCTCATGCAAGCGGAAACGCCGGAACGCATGGTTATGGTGGCGCGCCCGAGCCCGGAGCAAATTCGCGTGCGTGCGATCGAACCGGTTGATCGCGCGATTTATACGCGGGAAAATCAACCCGCCGTGCAGTTCAAAGCGGTGCTGCATAACCCACAGCAAAGACCGTTAGGCCGCTGCGTGGCGCGCCTGGCGGCGCGCTCGGGCAAAGTCGTGGGCGAGGCGCCGGCATTCGATTGGCGCGCCGGCGAAATTCGCAACGTCTATTTCATCGTGCCGGTGGCGACGATTCTCGCGAGTTATGAAGCCGCGGGCTCGTGGCAGATTCGTTTGCAGTTTGAAGACCGGGAGGTGCGGCGCGTGGTGCCGCTGCAATACGACGGCCGCTTGCTGGGAAAAATTTTAGGAACGTTCGAAGTTGAAGGCGTTGAGCGTCTGGCCGCAAACGGCAGCGAAACCTTTCGCCGCACGATTTCTGTGCCGTGGGAATGGGCGGGCATGCCGCTTCTGCTCTCGGCGGATTATGGCGAAGCACAAGGCGACGTGTTCATTAACGGCGAGCAAAAAGGATTCAGCATCAAAGGCCATTCCGGCGATTTCGTGTTGACCGATAGCGCAGAAGTGGGCGCGAAGTTTGAAATCACCTTGCATTTGAGCGGCCCGGAAGCCGCGGTCAAAACCCCGGCCGATACTTCGTTCCGGTTTCAAATGCCGCGAGTGTTTTTGACGGTCGAAAATTTGGCGCTGGTGAGATATTTGACGGCCGCGAATTTGTTGCAACAATTTCGCGGTGAGTTGCTGGAGGAACAAAAGGCGCTCGATGAAAAAATGTTCGCCGCGCTCAAGCAGCGCGAGGTGCGCACGCTGAATCAGCTTATCGAACAAGCCAATTCCAAGCTGCCCGCGATTCCGGAAGCGGCGAAGAGTGTGCCGGGCGTCAGCTTGACGGGATATTCGCATCCGAAACTTGCAAACCAAAACAATTTTGTCGGCCTGAGCGATGCCTATCGCGCCGCCTTCCGGCAGGTGATTCAAAACCTGGAAAAGTATCCCGGCTTTCATTATGCGCAAGGACAGGCGGCAACGTTTTGGTGGCTGGAGCAGCAAGACCCGCCGCTGTTTGAAAAAGTGCGCGCCGCGATTGCGCAAAACCGCTGGGAGATCGTCGGCGGCACGTGGGTTGAAGGCGAGCTGAATTTGACGGCGGGTGAAAGTTTGGCGCGGCAATTTTTATATGGCAAGCGCTACTTCAAAGAAAAGCTCGGCGTCGATCCCAAAACGGCGTGGATGCCGAATGCTTTCGGCCATAGCGCAAATTTGCCGCAGGTGTTGAAGAAGAGCGGCATGTCGGCTTATCTGTTTTATCGCCCTTGGGAAAGCATGCGTTTGTTCGAATGGGAAGGTTTGGATGGCAGCCAGATTTTCGGCTATCGGCCGCCGGATTGGTACGATGCCAATCTCACACGCGATGTTGGCCGCCAAGCGTTGATTTCCAAACAACGCTTCAATTGGCCGAAAGCCTTGCGCCTGTACGGCGTGGGTGATCGCAGCAGCGGGCCGAGTGGGCGCGATATTCGACTGGCGGAAGATTTGGCGTTCGTCACCGCAGGCCGCGCCGGCCACCCGACGGTGCCTTCCGTGCGCATGGCGCGCGCTGAAGGTTTCTTCGAAGAATTAACCGCCAAACCGCGCGGTTTGTTTTTGCATCGCGGCGAAATCAATTTTGCTCATCCCGGCGCATGGGTGAGCCAGGCGCGCCACAAAACCAACAACCGGCGTGGTGAAACCTTGCTGCCCGTGGCCGAGGCCTTCGCTCTGTTCGCCAAAGATTATGGCTTCACTTATCCGCAGGCGGAATTTACGCGCGATTGGCAAAACCTGCTGATCAATCAACAGCAGGAATTGTTTGCGGGCGCGGCCGCCAGTGAAGAACTCTATCAAGAAGCGCAGCGCATGCAGCGCGATGCGGCGGAGACGGCGAAGGCGGCGCTGGACAAAGCCATGACCAAGATCGAGGCCGCGATCAACACGCAGGGCCGCACGCCGCAAGAAGTTGCCGTGGCGGTTTATAATGTCTCGGCATGGCCACGCACGGATGTCGTCGAAATCGATGTCGAAGTTTCCCTGCCGCCGGTGCGCCAGAAAATCGCTGAAGCAAAGAAAAGCAAATCTTCCAAACCTAAACCGGAAAAAAAGGAAGAAGAGAAGCCGGAACTTCCGCCGGTGCTGTTCTTGCGCGAGGCCAACGGCGCGCGCTTGCCCACGCAAACTTTGTGGCGTGATTCAACTGCAACCGGCTGGCATTATCGGTTGCTCTTTTTGCCCGAGCAGGTTCCGGCATTCGGATATAAAATTTACTGGCTTTATTGGGATAAGCCGGAAGAAGAGCCGGCGTTTCGCGTGCGCGTCGATGGCGGCCAACTGGCGATGAGCAATCGCGATTTCAGCATCGCCCTCGAAGCGCGCACCGGCGCATTGCAAAAATTGGTGGATTCGCAGCTCAATCGCGAATGGATGGCGGCGCCCGCCGGCGGCCTGGAAATTTTGGGCGAGAGGAGCGGCGAAGCCACGGCGCTCAATCTCGTGTTCGACGGTACTAAAGAGAATCTGGTTTCGTCCGCGGGCACGGAAGTCATCGAAGCCGGCCCGTTGCGCGGCCGATTGCGCACGAAGTTTCAAATTCGCGATTCTGAAATTGTGCAGGAGTATGTGATGTACGCTGGCTTACCGCGCATCGAGGTGCGTTACCAGGTCAACTGGCGCGAGCGCAACAAAATGTTGCGGCTGGTTTTTCCATTTGCCATTCCCGAGGGCCGCGCGCAAATGGAAATTCCGTTCGGCGTGTTGAGCCGGCCCAACGATGGTCAGTTGTTGCCCATGCAAAAATGGCTCGATCTCTCCAACGATCAGTTCGGCGTGACGGTCGCGAATGAAGGCGTGCATGCCGTGGAAATTCAAAATGCCACGTTGACGTTTGCGGCGTTGCGTTCGCCCGATGCGCCCAACCCTCAAGCCGATGCCGGCGAGCACAACTTCGCGCTGGCGATCATGCCGCACCGCGGCGAATGGCGGCAGGGGCAGACCTTGCGCGCCGGGCAAGATTTCAATCAACCTTTGCTCGGCCGCGTGCTGGCGCAACACGCGGGGGCATTGCCCGCGCAATTCAGCTTCTTCAGCATTGAGCCCGCGCAAGTAATGTTCTCGGCGTTGAAAAAATCCGAGGAGGACGAAAGCTGGATCGTGCGCGTTTATGAAACCACGGGCGCGCCGGTAACCGCAACGCTGGCGCTGCCGTTTGCGGCCACGGCCGTGAGTGAAGTCAATTTGATCGAATGGGACGAGAAAGCGACTTCGCTCTCCGGCGCGAAATTTTCGATCAATTTAAATGCGTGGGAAGTGAAGACGCTGAAGATTAGAGGGAGAAAATAAAAAGCGGGTAAGAGTCCAGCGAAGCTTGCCTCAAACCCACAAGTAAAAATGGGACACAAAACTGAACTCGCACAAAAGTATTTGTTTTTGTGTCAATTCAATTTTGTGTCCACAAAACTTGCTCTGTTTGTAAAGAATTTCGGCCTCAAATTCTTAGCCGTTTGAAGCTGAATCGCCCTGGCACTGTCATTCTGTAAGAATCTTTTTCATCACGCGCGGAATGCTTTTCATCCGGGCGTTTTACTAAATGCTTAAAAAGATTCAGACTGTGTGAAAACGCTCGAATTGCCATTGCGAGCGCAGCGAAGCAATCCCTAACTCCAATACGTGCGCGCGCCGCGATTGCTTCGCTGCGCGCGCAATGACGTTTTCACACAGCCTGATTCTTCCAGAATGACATGATGACTTCAGGAGGAGATCGCCATAAAATTTTATCTCATGCCGGGAAGATTGCCGGCATGGCTTTAAGCCGTCGCATGCGAGAGGGAGGCATGACCAACATCGTTGCGCGGCAGCCTCTCGCCGGCTGCGCGCTTGACAACATCATTTCTGCGCCTGCTCAACGTGCGACGCACTTTCAAAGTGCGACGCAGGTCATCCCTTCGTTATCTTTTGTGCTCTTCCCTTTCGCGCCTGCTCGCGGTCATTTCTTCTCGCTCATTCGATCAACTTAGCCGTTGGAATCGCCCGATGATTTATACCACGCCTTACACGCATCGCCCTCGCAAGGATGGCAAACCTGCTCCCGGCCAAATCCGTTATCGCTTGCACGTGGTTTCGCACACGCATTGGGATCGCGAATGGTATCAAAGCTTTCAACAATATCGCATGCGCCTGGTGCGTCTGGCCGACCGGCTGCTCGATTTGTTGGAGCGCAGTCCGGAATTTCGCTATTTTGTTTTCGACGGGCAAACCATAGTGTTGGAAGATTATCTGGCCATCCGTCCCGAAAACCGCGAGCGTTTGCAAAAATTGATTCAAGCCGGCCGCCTCGAAGTCGGGCCCTGGTATGTTTTGCCGGATGAGTTTTTGGTTTCGGGCGAAGCTTTGATCCGCAATTTGCTGCTCGGCCATCGCGTGGGACAACAGTTCGGCGGCGTGATGAAAATCGGCTACATGCCCGATGCCTTCGGCCACGTGGCGCAGTTGCCGCAAATCTTGCGCGGCTTCGGCATCGACAATTTTATTTTCACGCGCGGCATGGGCGAGGAGTTGAGCAAGCTCGGCACGGAGTTCCTGTGGATCGCGCCCGACGGCAGCCGCGTGCTCGCGGTCAACCAGCTCAAAGGTTATGACAATGGCGATCACATCGGTTTTGAATTTCACACGGAACACGCCGGCGAGCAGCCGCGTTTCGATGTGGCCGTGGATTTTTTCAAACAAGAAATCGCGGAGCTGGGTGAAACCAGCAAGCGCGGCAATGATGGCAGCATGAACATTTTAATCAACAACGGCTGCGATCATCGCGAGCCGCAGGCGGATTTGCCGCGCATTTTGGCTTACGTCAACAACGTGCTGCCCGAGGTCCAGGTCGAGCATACCACCTTCGCGCGTTTCATCAATACGCTGCGCCGCGCCGGCCTGGCCCTGTCCGATTGGAACGGCGAAATTTACGGCGGGAAAAATCATCCCATGCTTTCGGGCGTGTGGTCTGCGCGCACTTATTTGAAGCAACAAAACGACGAATGCGAAACCTGGCTGTCGCATCTCGCCGAGCCGCTCGGCATTCTGCTGTGGCAGCGCACGGGCCAGGAAAGTTATTCCGGCTTTCTGCAGCATGCGTGGCAAGTGTTGTTGCAAAATCATCCGCATGATTCCATTTGCGGCTGCAGCATCGATCAAGTGCCTCGCGACATGCTGCCGCGTTTCGAAGAAGCGCGGCAAATCGCACGGCTGGCGGCCGGTGCTGCGCTCGAACAGTTGGCGGTGAATTTGCGCCACGAGCAGGCGCCTGCGGTCGTGGCCGTGAATACATTGACATTTCCCCGCCACCGGGTGTTGCGCTCATTCATATTGATTCCGCCGGGCAAGCCGATGAAAAGCATGTCGCTAGTGGATCATGAAGGCAAAACCGTGCCCACGCATGTTATCAAAATGCGTGCGTTGAGTGCGCGGCCGGAATATGCTTTGCCGGAAGCGTTCTTGCAACAGGCTGCCATCTCCGGGGCGCGGCCATTGTTGCACGCGGAAAAGCAAGCGCAGTTGGCGCAACATTTTGAAGCTTATGGCTTGTTGCCGCGCAAAGAAGAAATACCCTGGAAAGTAGCGGAAGTGGAATATCTGGCGGAGAGTGTTCCGGCGACGGGCTATCGCACTTTTATTTTGCGCGACACGCCCACGCGTTTGCCGGAGCATCCGGTGACGATAAAAGGCAACGTCGTCGAAAATCAATTCTTCCGCGCACGGTTTTCACTTGACGGATCCTTTGAGCTTTTTCATAACGCCGGCAAACGCCGCTTTGGGCCGCTGAATATTTTGGAAGACAGCGCCGACGCCGGAGATGAATACGATTATTCTTCGCCCAAGAAAAATGGTTCCGTTTTCAGCCGCAATCGCCGCGGATCAATCAAGATGATGCATCGCTCGCCGCTGGCGGTTGAAATTGAAGTGAAAAACGTTTTGGCTCTGCCGGCCAAATTCGACCGCGAGCGCCAACGTCGCAGCGCGCAAATGGTGAAGTGCCCGCTGCGCTGGAAGTTTATCATGACCGCGGCTTCGCCGTGGCTGGAAGTGGAATTGCTTTTCGAAAACGCCGCCGAGGATCACCGGTTGCGCGTGCTTTTTCCCACGCCGGTTTCCGCACACACCTCGCTGGCCGGACAGCCTTTTCATCTTATGGAGCGGCCGTTGAAAAATGTGAACGGCAAAGGGTGGAGGCAATCGCCGGTTGCAACCATGCCCATGCAGCGATGGTGCGCCGTTGAAGACCGCCGCGGCGGTCTGGCGGTTTTTGTGAACGGCTTGCACGAATATGAGACCATCAAGCAAAAAGGCGGCCCCACGCTCGCGGTGACGTTATTGCGCGCGGTCGGTTGGCTTTCGCGCGACGATCTTGCAACCCGCCCGGGCCATGCCGGTCCGCCTTTGGTTACGCCCGAAGCGCAATGTCCGGGCGCGCACACGTTTCGTTTTGCCGTTATGCCTTACAGCGGCAGCGCGATAAACGCCAATTTGCAAAATTGCGCGCAAGATTTCCGCGTGCCGGTGTTGGAAGATATGTGCCGGGGCCAGCACGGCAATTTGCCGGCCGAGTTTTCTTTATTCCAATGCGAGCCGCAAAATCTCGTGGTCACCGCGATTAAGAAATGCGAGACGCGCCACACCTCCATCGTGCGTCTTTATAATACTTCTGCGGAAAGAGTGCGAGGCCAGCTCACCTGGGGCACTCCGGTGCTGCACGCTTGGCGCGTGAACATGTCGGAAGAACGCCTCGAAGAAATTTCGGTCATGGCAAAATCACGCCTGGAGGTGGACGTTCCCGCCTGGCGCATTTTGACGCTGGAATTGGAAGCGGGGAAGAAAGTTGGGTAGGAGCAAGTGAAAAGTAAAAAGTGAGACGTGAGAAGTAAGAAGTAAAAAATAAGTTTTATGTTGATTTGAGTTTGTAGCAATATACCCTAACCAACATGATGATCACCTCATTTTCCTTCCCCACCAAAATCATTTTCGGCCCGGGCGCAATTGCCAATTTGCCCGCCACGCTGCAAGAAATCGGCGGCGCGCGGCCTTTGCTGGTGACAGACAAAGGCCTCGTTGCCAGCGGACTGCTCGCGCGTGTTACCGGTTCGCTCGAACCAACACGCAGCACGTGCCACGTTTTTGACGAAGTGCTCCCCAATCCCATTGAAGATAATGTCATTGCCGGCGTGAAACGTTATACAGCCGAAGGCTGTGATTGTGTGATCGCTGTGGGCGGCGGCTCGCCGTTGGACATGGGCAAAGCCATTGCGTTGATGAGCACGCATGCGTGGCCGATGGAGCAATACGACGACAAATTCGACGGCTATAAGAACGTTCGTCCCATCGTTCCGCCGGTGATCGCAATTCCCACCACCGCCGGCACCGGCAGCGAAGCCGGTCGCAGCACGGTCATCACGCTGAAATCCACCGGCCGCAAAACCGTGATTTTTTCCCCGCATTTAATGCCGAAGATCGCGCTTGTTGATCCGGAATTGACCCTCGCTTTGCCGCCAACATTGACGGCGGCAACCGGCATGGATGCACTCACGCATTGCATCGAAGCCTATCTTGCCAAAGGCTTTCATCCCTTATGCGATGCGGTGGCGCTGCACGGCATTAAATTGGTTGCGCAGAGTTTGATCCGCGCTTTTGAAAACGGCAAAGATTTGAACGCACGCACTGACATGATGATGGCTGCCATCATGGGCGCGGTTGCATTTCAAAAGGGCCTCGGCGTGTGCCATTCGCTCGCACATCCGCTCTCTACGATTGCGGGCTTGCATCACGGTCTCGCGAATGCGATGCTGTTGCCGTATGTTTTGGAATTCAATCGTGACGCCGCTGTCGCGCGTAGCGCCGACGTCGCGGAAGCGCTGACGCACAATCGCCAAAATGAGCTTGCGAAAAGTATCGTAGAGATGAATATGCGCCTCGGTATTCCCGCAAAACTTTCCGCAGCCGGCGTCAAGCAGGAACAAATTCCAGCCATGATCGAGCAAGCGTGGGAAGATGCTTGTCACTTGTCAAATCCGCGGGTTGTAACAAAAGAGGATTTGAAAAGCTTGTATGAAAAGGCAATTTAAGAAATCATAAGTTCGTGTCTCATACTTCATTTGACGCCTCGCCAACGATTGGTCTCGCGCTCGCGCGCCGGATCGCGATGGACTATAGCGCTCTAACGCAGGTCGAAGCCGTCGCGCTGGCAGGTTCGCAATCCACCGGTACTGCCGGCCCGGATTCGGATCTCGATCTTTATGTGTATGCGACTGCCGAGATTCCAATTTCCGAGCGCCGGCGCATTGCCACCGCTTGCGCAAGCTCTGTAGAAGTTGACAATCGGTTTTGGGAGCCAGGTGACGAGTGGGTGGATCGTGAAACTCAAATCCATATCGATGTGATGTTTCGTTCTCTCGCTTGGATGGAAGATCAAATGGCGCGCGTGCTGCAAAGACACGAAGCCTCGGTAGGATATTCCACCTGCTTTTGGCATAATGTTCTTTCCTCAATTATTTTGTTTGATCGTCAGGGCCGGTTCAGCGCTTTGAAGCAACGCGCCCAGCAGCCCTATCCCGCGCCGCTGCAACAGGCGATTATTGCCAAAAATTATCCCCTCTTGCGCCGCAATCAATCTGCCTATTTGCATCAAATCGAGCGCGCCGTTGTACGCGAGGATTTGATCAGCATCAATCATCGCATCGCCGCATTTCTGGCCAGCTATTTTGATATTCTCTTCGCCCTGAATCGCATGCCACATCCCGGCGAAAAGCGGCTGCTGCAAACTGCGACCGAGCGCTGTGCTTCATTGCCGGCGCAGATGGTGGAACAGGTGCGAATGATTCTTGTAACTCCGGCCGGCCCGGAACTCAGCGTGCATATTAATAAATTGATCGATAATTTGGATGACTTGTTGCTGGCGCATGATTTGTTTCCCGGCAGGAATTTAGCCATTTGAATAAACTTCACCACGGCACTGTCATTCCGTAGGAATCAGACTGTGTGAAAACGCTCGAATTTGTCATTGCGAGCGCAGCGAAGCAATCTCTAACTCCAATACGTGCACGCACCGGGATTGCTTCGCTGCGCTCGCAATGACGTTTTCACACAGTCTGAATCTTCCCAGGCATTAGCACTGCCTCCAATTTGGGCCTTGTGCCCAGCGCGTGGGAAGATTCTTACAAATGACATGATGGCTTCAGACGGCCCAACCCTTGCCTTAAAATAAATGAAACGCCACCCGATTCGATATTCGCAAAGGATTGGCATGCAAAATCGAATTCACCAACTCGCGCAACGCCTCGCTCCTGAAATCATCCGCGTGCGCCGGCATTTGCACCAGCACCCGGAATTGAGCTGGCAGGAAAAAGAAACGACGAATTTTATCCGTCGCTGGCTGGCCGAGCATGACATCGAGTTTCGCGCCGCCAATGAAATTTACGGCACGCTGGCGTTGATTCCCGGCCGTCAGCATGGACCAATGGTCGGCTTGCGCGCAGATATCGATGCGCTGCCAATCGCGGAACAAAGTGATATTCCGTATCGTTCGCAGAATCACGGCGTGATGCATGCCTGCGGACATGACGGCCATACTGCGAATCTTTTGGGCGCAGCCTGGGTGCTGTCGCAATTGCGCGATGAACTTCCGGGTTCCGTTGCTTGTATCTTTCAACCCGCAGAAGAAAACGGCGGCGGCGGCCGGCAATTGCTCGCTTCCGGATTTCTGGCCGATCTTCCGATTCAAGCATTCTTTGCGCTGCATGCGTGGCCGTATATTCCGATGGGAACAATCGGCATTCGTTACGGCGCGATGATGTCGGCAATCGACGATTTCAAAATCATCGTGCACGGTAAAGCCGGGCATGCCGCACATCCGCTTGCGGCCATCGATCCGGTGTGGATTTCCGGGCAAATTATCAATGCCGTGCAGAGCCTGGTCACGCGCGAGCGCCACGGCGCGGATCCGGCCGTGATTACGATTGCCACGATTCATGGCGGCACGGCGGACAACGTTATTCCGGCGCAAGTGGAAATGACGGGCACGATTCGCACGATCAATAACGAAACCCGCGAACGCATGGTGCGCCGTTTTGTTGAAGTCGTTGAAAGCGTAACGAAAACATTCGGCGGCTCCGCGGAGGTGGAGATTGAGAAAGGCTATCCCGCCTTGTTCAACACCGAGCCTCTCGTCAACCTTGTCGCCAAAGTTGGGGAAGAAGTTGTGGGCAAAGAAAACGTGGTTGAAATCCATGAGCCCAGCATGGGCGGAGAAGATTTCGCGTATTATTTGCAAAAATATTCCGGCGCCATGTTCCGCCTCGGCGTCGGCCCGAACCCGCCGCTGCATTCCGACTATTTCAACTTCGATGATGAGGCGCTTGTGATTGGCATCAGCACCATGGCGGGCGTGGCAACACGGTTTTTGAAGGAAGCTTCGCAAAAGTAATCAGCAACTATTAAGCATTGGCGCCGGCTCACGGAGTTCGTCCGAAAAGTAACTGGCCTGTCATTCAGAATGGAGTCTTGTGCAAGTAACACCTCGCTGTCATCCTGTAAGGAACTTTTCAAGCAACAAGCACAGTGCTAATGCGTCACAGGATTCAGACTGTGTGAAAACGCTCGAATTTGTCATTGCGAGCGGAGCGAAGCAATCTCTAACTCCAATACGTGCACGCACCGGGATTGCTTCGCTCCGCTCGCAATGACGTTTTCACACAATCTGATTCTTTCTGAATGACTTACTCGGAGGCGATGCCATTCCTGCGAAGCAGAAGATGTAAAGCCGGCGTATTGACTTTTTTAGCAAAATGGGGTATTTTGTAACTGAGCAAAAAGAATACGGAGAAGAAAATAAAATCTAGCAAAATGGAGATCTTTTCGGAGGACGAGCACAATACCCATCTTGCGACCTTCCCATTTCATGTCCATATATCTTCTACCGTCGAAGACTCACCGCCCATGACTCGCGCCAAGGTATTGGAATATGTTAAAACCATTGTAGTTGCCAGCTCTTAAATTTTAGAAGAGACGCGGAGCGTCAATCATGCATTCCATCGCAGAGCGATGGAACGAGATCAACGAGATGATGGAATTGAGTGAGATTTTTTTGCCAAACAACTAAAGGTATGCACCTCATGTTCAAATTCATTCGCTTTGTTCCCGCCGCCGTTTTGTTCGCTATTTTGTTTCAAGCCTGCGATTTCAATCATGGTTTGGGTTTATCACCTTCCAAAATCACCGGCAAAGTCTTTCACATTGAGCGGCCCGACTTCAGTGACACCAGCAGCGCGCGCATCGAGGTCGATGAAGTTCGCGTGGTTGCAGCGGCACAATTTCCGCCCACCGGCGTGGGTGATATTTTTTTCAGCAACGCGGTGAAATTTGATCGCGATACTGCCGACTACGAGATCATCGTTCCTTACGGAAATTATCCTGCCATCGCCGTGTTGTGGAAGCCGCGTGGGCGGGATTGGGCTTTGGAAAGTTTGCTGGGGTTTTATGGCTTTGATCCCCTCACTTTTCAAGCCAGCCTAAAGGGCGTGGAATTGACCGCAAGAGCTCCCGTTGCTGCAAACGTCAATATGTTCGCACTTTGGGGTTTTGCGCAATTCGATGCGCTGGTGGAAGGCGATCTCACTTTTCTCGGCGCTTGGCCGGAAGACACGGAGATTGTGGTTTTGGGAGGGTTCAATCAAGTGCCCGATTTGAATAATCTTCTTCCATATCTTCTGACGCTGGGCGGCATCAATTTTACTTTGCCCAAGGATGTAGCCGACGCGCATTATGAAATCGCGGTGCGCAACGGCGATTATAAATTCCTCGGCCTGTTTTGGAAGGGCCGGAATATTAATTGGGACAAGATTCGCTGTATCGGTTTTTATCCGGCGCCGAACAATCCCCAGCAACCGGGACAATTTACATTGCCACCGAAGGGCGGCATTTCCGGCATCAATTTCACGGCCGATTTCAACACGCTGCCCGAAGGCGTGAAGATCGGAGGGGGAAGATGAGAGGAAAGGTCGAGCTAATATACATGAAAGCAAAAAAAATCACGCAAAGCCGCCAAGACGCAAAGAATCCGCAAAGAAAAACGTTCGCGAGTCGCTGTTATACTTTTTTACAGACGGCGTTTTTTTTGATTTTGTGTTTATGTTTTGAAACTGCGCCAGCACAGGATTACGGCGCAATTGCAGGCCAGGTCGTTGACATTGAAAATAACCAAGGCTTGCCCGGCGCGAGCATTTCAATGCTGCAGACTTTATTGGGTGCAAGCTCGGATGCGCGCGGCAACTTTCGCATCACGCGCGTGCCCGTGGGCAATTATAGTTTAAAAGCTTCGTTTGTGGGATACGCGACCGCGCAAAGCCCGGTACGCGTGCAGAAAGATTCCACTACGATCGTCAATTTTGTTTTGCGCCCCACGCCGATCACGTTCGATCAAGTCATCGTCACCGGCTCGCGGCGGGCCGAAGATCTCAACCGCGCCGCCAATAGTGTGAACGTGATTTCCGCTTCCGAGATTCGCCAGCGCGACCGCATGCGCATCGACGAAGCTTTGCAAACCGTTCCCGGCGTCACGCAAGTGGGCGAGAACGTCAACATTCGCGGCGGCCAGGGTTATAGTTTGTTAGGCCTGGGCGGCAGCCGGGTGTTGATGTTGATTGACGACGTGCCCGTGCTCACCAGCGATCTCGGCCGCGCCAATTGGGATATTTTGCCGGTCTCCGAAGTCGAGCGCGTGGAAGTATTGAAAGGCGCGGCTTCGGTGCTTTACGGCTCCGGCGGCATCAGCGGTATTGTGAACGTCATCACGCGCCCGGCCACCATCAAACCAACTTTTTCCTTCCGGCAAAATGCCGGAGTTTATACCGAACCTTCCGTGCCCGAATGGAAATGGACGGGCCGCACGCTGCATTTCTATCGCACCGATCTGAGCTATAGCCAGACCTTGGGTAATGTGGGGTTGCGCCTCGCGGCTTCACGCCACACTTCGACGAGCGATCGTGAAAACGGCGATTTTCAGCGCTGGTATTTTACCGGCAAATCCACGATCAATTTCAAAGACAATTCCAATCTGATTTTTTCAGCAGCCTATAGCCGCGATGCGCGCGGACTGTTTTTGATTTGGGAAAATCAAAACAACGCGCTCGAAACTACTCTTACCGATCGCGTCGATGTTGACGGCGGTTTTGCTTATTTGATTTACAACAAGCTGTTCTCGCCGGTGTTGTCGCTAAAAGCACGCGCTTCTTTCAATGCGCAATTGATCGGCTTGCCGTTCAACCTCTCGAATAATTTTGAACCGGCGTTAGGCTGGGGCGGGGAAGTGCAGACCAATTGGCTGCCGCACATCAACCACAACATTACCGCCGGCCTGGATTACAAGCGCGACGAAGTGGAAGCCAAATATTACGGCAAGCATCGCGGCGACGCGCTTTCGCCTTACATTCAAGAAACGTGGAAAGTGTCGGGCATTTGGCAGTTGAGCGCGGGTTTGCGGTATGACACCTATTTTCTCGTGGGCGATTCCGCGGAAACGCAGTTGAGCCCGAAAATCGGAGTGAGCTACAATCCTTTGCCCAATACGATTTTGCATTCTTCTTTTGGCCGCGGCTTTCGCGCGCCCAGCATTGCCGAACGTTTCAGCGCCAGCGATTCAAATGATACATTTCAATTGGCGAACAATCCCGGCCTGCAGCCCGAACGTTCGACGCTATTTGATATCGGCGTGCGCCAGCGCTTCGGCGAAAACCTCTCCGCCGAAGTCACGGCTTTCTCGAATGAATACACCGATGAAATTTCTTTGATTCAAACCGACCCCGGCAGTTTGAGCTTTCAATTGCGCAATTGCGCCAAGTCGCGGATTCAAGGAATTGAATCTGAAGTGCGATTCAATTTGTGGAAAAATCGTTTGTCGATTTTGGCGAACGGTACGTGGATGGATGCGCGCAGCTTGGAAGACGATCCTGATTGCCACGTTGAAAAAGACGATCCGCTGCCGTATCGCCCGCGCTTTATCGGATTGATTTCGCCCGCGTTGCGTCTCGGCCCTTTTGCGCTGGAGGGCGATTATCGCTATTCTTCGCGCGCCCAGGCCGTAGCTCATTTTTCCAACTACGAGCGTGTGCCCATGAAAGTGATCAATCTGCGCGGCCGCTATCAATGGCAGCAATTTTCTTTCTTGCTGCAAGTGAAAAACGCCGCCAATTACAACTACACCATTGTCGAGCAAAACTTGGAAGAGATTCGCAATATCACGTTTTCGATTTCGGGAGAGTTTTAAAAACCTTCAGATTGTTTTTCTCGCATGTCAAACGCGGCATGACCAAACAAGAACGGGTCGATAACGGCTATTGGGTGGCGTATAAAATCGCCGAGGCGTTGGAAGAAAGATTGAACGAACAGCAAAGGGGGGGCCGTAAATAAGAACAATTAGTCTTTGAACTCCGTCAGGAGTGCGATGTTTATAGTTGTCAATCACAAGAACAAAGCTTAACACAAAAGATCGCCATGCATTTTCGTCGTACCGTATTCGTTCTGAATATGGTGTTTCTTCTTTCCTGCCACCGCCCAGCCGAGTTCGAAATCCCTGACACTGCCGGCATGCGCTGGTTCAAAGGCAACACGCACACGCATACGACAATGAGCGACGGCGATTCGCCGCCGGAAGCGGTGGCGCGCTGGTATAAAGATCGCGGCTATCAATTCCTCGTTATTTCCGACCACAATGTTTTTGTCGACCCTGCCAGTTTAGCTGCTTTGCAAGATTCTACTTTTTTGCTTATTCCCGGCGAAGAAGTGACGGCGAGTTTTCTCAAAAAGCCGGTGCACGTGAACGGCTTGAATATTCCACATGTGATTCCGCCGCAAAGTGATAGCACGCTCGTTGGTACGATTCAAAAAAACGTCGATGCCGTGCGCGCCGTTAACGGCGTGCCGCATATCAATCATCCCAATTTTCGCTGGGCTTTCAATCATCGTGAGCTGGTGCACATTCGCAATGACAAATTGTTGGAGATTTTCAACGGCCATCCGTTCGTGAATAATTTCGGCGGCGGGGGCTGGCCGGGCATGGAGCAAGTTTGGGATCATCTTTTGTCCGCAGGCAATCGCATTTACGGCATTGCCGTGGATGATGCGCATCATTTTCAAGGCGAATTCGCGCCGGACCGCAGCAACCCCGGCCGCGGTTGGGTGGTGGTGAAAGCGCGCGCGCTGAATGCCGCGGAGATTGTCAATAATCTTGAAGCGGGATTGTTTTATGCCAGCACCGGCGTGGAATTGGAAGACATCGTCATTACCAAAGATCGTTTCGAGGTTCAGATGCGGCCGCGGAGTGATTTCAAATATCGCACGGAATTTCTCGGTGAGCGCGGCCGCGTCTTGTTTCAAACCGAAAACAATCCTGCCATTTTTGTATTGCGTCGGCGCGAAAAATACCTCCGCGCCAAGGTTTCAGACTCGGCCGGTTTTATCGCATGGGTGCAGCCGGTTTTCACGAAATAAAACTCAAGCATCAGAGGGAGGCGGCTTAAGCTTGATTTCAAATTCATTCGTGGTGGGTGCGATTTCTACCGCCAGCACGCCCGAAGCTTCGTCGAATCTGGTTTTTTCCAGCCCGGAAACTTGCAGCGGCATTTGCCCCGTGTAAATGTTCAATTGATTCGTTGTTGTCGCCGAGATTTGCCGGCCGCGAAGTATGGCGTTGCGATAATCCCACACCAGCGCGCCGTGAAACGGCAATTGCGCTTTCAAATAACTGCGGCTTTGCCATTTGATTTCTGTAACGTGGTCGCCATAAAAAATGTGCGGCAACGGCTGCGCCTCGAGCGCGAGCAACATAAACTTTCCCTCATAAACAATCTCGCCGAAATCCGGCGCGGAAATTTGCGCCATGCCCGACTTTTCTTGAGTGGCCATCAGCGTTTTGATACTTGCACGGTCGCTCTCTTTTTCTTCCAGCAAAAAAGCGCTGCCTGAGCTGGGCGCTAATAAAGTAACGAGGGGCGCGGAACGGCCCGTGCGCTGAGGATAGAGGATGGTCAAAAAACGCAACGCCTCGCCCGATTGTGTTGCCACCAAGATCTGATGTTCCGGCGTGCTCCCGGCTTCGTTCACGAATTGCAGGCCGTGAAACCCGAGCTGCTGTTCGAAGCGCGGCAAGCCGGAAGAAGTGGTTTGATAAGCATGCAGCGAGGCTTTGGCGCGACGCCAGCTCCCGCCCCATTCATGCGCTTGAAAAGATGCTTCCGGTCCGAGCGATCCGCCGGCGTAGCCGTGCAAGCGCGAAACAATATTTTTTCCGCCGGCGTTTTCAACCACATCATCCAACACCAACAAACGCTTGCCCACCATGATCGCGTTGCGTTCATGCGCCGGCCGCTTGCCATTTTTCTTTTCGAAAACCGTGCTGCTTTGCACGCCCTCCAATTCGTCCATGACAAAAAAATTGGCTAAACGCGCTTCTTTCTCCGGTTTGTGATCTTCAATGAGAATGCGATTGTGATGTTCGGGTTGATTGGTTTGTTTGTGCCGCTTCCAGCCCGGATAACCGGGATCGATCGCCAGCAATTCGCCGTAGGCGCAGAGAATGAATGAGGTGCCATCATTATGCTCGTGCTCGCTACCGGCTTCAACCATTTTGCGATTTTCACCTTGCAACAAAAAATAAAGCGCGTCGCGATCCCAAGCGCTGCGCAAAACCGCCTGGCCGCACACGTGAGAAATTTGCGAAGGCTCGAAGCCGGGGCCGCCGGGCTCGAGGCGCGGCGTGCGATCATCAAAATTGATCAACATGTCTGCCGTCAGGTCCACGGTGCCGGCGGTGTGAAAGCGGGCGTCTGCGCCGATAACGCTCAATTCCGGCGAGAACCAATCCCAGGCCCAAAATGAAGGCGAAACCTCGAAATGATCGGTTTTATGTTCGGGCAATTCCGGCGCAGTTGCCAAAAGGCCGCTATAAAAAGGCAGATAGCGCGCGTCATCCACGCCGGGGCGCTCGCCCGAAGGCAATCGCGTTTTGAGATACCACAGAAAAACGGTTCGCCACACCGGATCGGCAAGATAATTTTCCAAACGAGCGCCGTGAAAATTTTCGCCGTGCATGCTGCGATAACGGTTGAGCGCAATGAAGAACGGCAAAAAATTCACCGCGGAATAGGCAAAGTAATTGGAGCCCTCGCCCCAACCACGCTCTAGAGTTGGGCCCTGCACTGCCGCCACCGCTGCGACGCCTTTTTGTCCCAGCGCAACCAAATCGGGACGCTCGAGATACAAACCGGCAAGCCCAATAGCGCTGCTGCTTTTGAGCAAATAGTTGTGCCGCGTGACGATACCGAAAATATTGCTGACCGCGCCGCCATATTTGAGAATGGCCCCTGCCAGCTCGCTGACATTTTTTGCCAGCGCGGTGAGATTGCTGCGCGCGAGCTGCAAGTTCGGATGATCTGCGCACGCCAGAAAGTGATAAGCTTGCGCGCGGCTGGTGAGCGATTCGGACATGTGCAGAATGTCGTTGGCGCCGGTGGCCATTTTTAAAAGATAAAAAGCCGGCGGTTCGGTTTTCATTTCATTCAAAAGTCGAGCCGCCTTTTCGCCCATTTCGGCTTCACGATTGAGCCAGTACAAAAACGCTGCGCTCTTGGCAATGTTGCCGTTGTCGATGGCGGTGCGAAAATTTTTTTCAGACAATTCCGGAAGAGGCGCAGTCGCGGCGCGCGCGCGCGCACGTTGATAAAGTATGTCATAAGGCTCGCGGCCGGATTGCACCCGCGCTTGCACCAGGGCTTGAAAAGTTTGATCGAGCATGCTCTTTCCTCCTGCAGGGTTATGATGGTGTGAAGGTTTAGAATAAAAGACACTTTGCCAGGCAAAATTTTCTCGGCGTGCAGGGATTTGACATTCGCGGAAAAATTCTCATAATTACAAACATGAAACTATACTATGGAACCACCTAATTTAGGAGAACAGCGATGAAGACACTTTTCAATGACGTTCATATTCATTATGAAGCGCAAGGATCAGGCCTTCCGCTTCTTTTCATTCACGGCTTTCCCTTGAGCCGCATGATCTGGCAGCCGCAAGCCCAGGCATTGCATCAAGAGTTTCACGTCATTACACCCGATTTGCGCGGGCATGGCGAAAGTGCAGCGCCGGCCGGTTTTTATGAGATGCAAACTTTCGCGGACGATCTTCTTGCCTTGCTGCAACATCTGCAATGCGGCCCGGCGATCTTGATCGGACATTCGATGGGCGGATACATTGCTTTCGCTTTTTTGCGCCAATATCCGGAATGGGTGAAAGGATTGGTGTTGGTGAGCACACGGGCTGCGGCGGATTCACCCGAGGGTAAAGCGGGACGCGAAGCTTTGGCGCAAGCAGTGGAAAAAGCAAACAGCGCTGCGCCCGTGGTGGCGAAGATGCTGACGAATATGATAGCGCCGGCTTCAATTGCTGCAGATCCTAATCTCAAAACAGAAGTCGAGCGCATCATGTCGCACACCTCTTTGAATGGTTTGGCTGGCGGATTGCGCGGCATGGCAACGCGCGCGGATGCTCAGGATTTGCTGGCTGCAGTGCACGTCCCAACTTTGATCATTGCCGGCGCTGCCGATGCGCTCATTCCGCCCACCGAATCCGAGAACATGGCCAAAGCAATTTCCGGCGCGCAATTGCATTTAATTGAAGGTGCGGGCCATCTGCCGAGCTTGGAAAAACCGGAAGAAATGAATCGTGTGCTGCAGGCCTGGTTGCGAAAAATCTAAGAAAGCATTTGAAAAGCCGGTATAAGACTGTCATTGCGAGCCGGCTTTATCGGCGAAGCAATCCATTTTCTGAGGTTACGCATGGCGAGAGATTGCTTCGGCGAGAATATGCCTCGCAATGACGATAGTTACGGACTTTTCAAACGCTCTCTAAGTGTAAACTTTTCTCCCCCCGCCTGTGTCTTATTCCACGAAAGGCGAGAGCACCGGCCGGAGGAAACGCTCGCCTGATAGACGGCACCGGAAAGGTCATGCATGATCGGCAACGAAGCGCAGTTGATTCAACGTTTGCAAGCAGGCGAGATTTCCGCTTTTCGCGAGCTGGTGGAAGCGCACAAGCAGCGCGTGTTTGCCTTGGCGTATGATTTGACCGGCAACGTGCAGGACGCTGAAGACCTTTCACAGGAAGCGTTCATCAAAGTGCATCGCAGTATCGGCAGTTTTCGCGGCGAAGCGAAGTTGAGTTCGTGGCTGTATCGTATCGTTGTGAATCTGGCGCTCAATCGCCGCCGCAAAAAAGCGGTTTCCGAAATGGAATTGCGTGAAAGTTTCGAAGGCGATGATTTGCATGCGCCTCATGTTGTCGAAGATGAGAACAATCCTGAACGCGACACGCAGGCCGCGTTCATACGCCAGGATTTGCGCCGGGCCTTGACCAAGCTTTCGGAGCAACAGCGCACAATTTTCGTATTGCGGCACGATCATGATTTGCCCCTGCAACAAATCGGCGCGATGCTGAAAATCTCCGAAGGCACGGTGAAAAGCCAGCTCTTTCGCGCGCTGCGAAAATTGCAGGAGCATTTGGCGTTTTATAAGGCGGATTTGGGGATTGGTTGAATAATGCGAATTCCCTGTCATTCAGTAGGAACCTTCTCTTGCACTTGAGAAGATGCCGGGTCTGAACGAAATCGCAGGTCAAAGAACTCACTTTGGGTCACCCGGAGGCCGAGCCTCCGGGTTCCCGTTGTCGCGATAGGGTCAATTCCCTACATTTACCGGCGGGCGAGTTTCTCGCACCGGGCGACCCCGAGCCGTTCCCCGTAGC
>Ga0247727_10003665_pt1 | contig 33656 bp, 30 predicted proteins | sample WisWelCaveWW1625_FD_202498 | JGI IMG/M metagenome (GOLD analysis project Ga0247727, IMG submission 202498) | Biofilm microbial communities from Wishing Well Cave, Virginia, United States - WW16-25 | ecosystem: Environmental > Aquatic > Deep subsurface > Groundwater > Cave microbial mat | place...
CTGGATTGAGTCCGGAAACGGTACTGTTGGGCGCACCGGTTTCCAAAAGCAAAACGTTGCCGGCGATTTGTGGCGAGGCGCCTAATCCGTATGTGGGCGATTTGACTTTGAAATCTTCTGCAAGATGGGCCGACCAGATCTTTTTGCCGGTGGCCGCATCCAACGCCAGTAGATGACCACGCGGGCCGACCACAAAGACTTTTTCTGCTGTCACCAACGGAGTCGAAATCGGACCGTCGTGAGAGCCGTCGTGGCCGACGTAAGTCGAGTCGAATTGGAAACGCCACAGCTCTGCGCCGGTGTTGGCATCGAGCGCGACGACGTAATCGAATCTTTTGTCGGAAAACATGGTGATGGCCCGCCCATTCGCTACCGAGATGCTGGAGTAAGCGGAGCCAAGTGGTTTCTTCCAAGCGACCTTTAATCCGTAGCCGGGAGCGAAGTTGAACGCGCCGCCGTGAATCGCGATGCCGTCCGAATTCGGCCCGCGCCACGCCGGCCAGTCCTTGGATTCACCGGCAGTAGCCGCCGCGAAAGCCATCAAACAGCACAGCAACGCTCGTGTAAAGTGTCCAAATCTTTCATGCCAGAGATTCATGCCTTCTCCTTAACTTCATTTAGCTCGATTAGCTCGTTCCCAAGTTTCACTTGGGAACGCAATTGGGCAGAAGTTTTACTTCTCGTTTGCAAAGCGGAGCTTCATGTTACAATTGCGTTCCCAAACTGGAGTTTGGGAACGAGAGATTTCACTGTGCCGCCGGATGCCCGCTCCGAAACGCAGAGATGAACAACGCAACCGCCGCCAAGAGTATTGGAGATGAATAAACTCCCGGTGCAAAACTCGCCCGGTACAATGAAGCGCCTATGTGGCCGAGACCATTGGCGATCATGATGGCGGCCAACACGTAAGAAACCGGCCGCAGCCAGCGCCGTCCAGCGAACACCAGTGGCGACAAAGCCAAAAGCAAAATGACGCCCGTGGCAAGTCCGCCAATCCAAAGTGGAAAGGTAAACGTAGGCATCGGAACCCGTGGGTAAGAAGCGCGGACTGATTCCGCCACGGAGTTGTACACCGGAAGAAAACCGGTGAGCGCTTCGTCAGTCACATGAATTGCAAGGGCAAACGCGAGAAATAGCCACGCCATGCCCCAAAGCCTTATTCTATCCTGTTGTGTAGTCACTACCATTGGAATAAAATTCGAATTTCGAAATCCGAAACACGAAAATCCCAAATTCAAATATCTAATGGGAAAAATTTTCAGTTTTACAGGTTTTGAATTTGGTTTTTTGAATTTGTTTCGAATTTCGATTTTCGGATTTCAAATTTTTGATTAAGTGTATCTTGCGTTGCGATACTTCTCGTGATAAAACTCCGGCAGCAGCTGATCGACGCGCAAGAAACCGGCGCGCGTCAACGTCACCCGTTCGGGCGAAAAAGCCAGCATGCCTTCATCTGCAAGTTTCTGAAACGCGCCAGCGAATTTTTCGATGATATCCACGTCGAACTTGTCCTTAAAATATTGGGGATGAATCTCGCCTAATTTCAATTGCAGGATCATCTCGCGAGTGACACGCTCTGACGGGGTGGTGACGAAGGCGCGGCTCAGCGGCAATCGACCGGATTCCACTACGCTCAAATACTCATCCCACGAGGGCGTGTTTTGAATGTGCACGCCGCTCGTATGTCCGAACGACGCGACGCCGGTGCCGAGCATGTCGGTGCCATGCCAAACAGAATCGCGGTACACAAACTGGCAATTCTGATTATTCTTCACCATCGTGTAGGCGCTGGAAATTTCGTAGCCGGCCGCCGCGAGCTCATTGAAAGCGTAATCGTGCCACTCGCGCTTGGTCTGCCAATTGGCGACGGGGATGTCCATTTTCCCTTCGGAAAGCAGGTGGGTGTAAACCGTGTTGTACGGCAGCTCCATTTGATAGATGGTGACGCTGTCGGGATTGAGATCGATGGTCTGCTTGACGTTGTCCCGCCATGTGTCCCAAGTCTCGCCCACCATGCCGGCGATGAGATCGATATTGAGCTGATCGAATTTCAACTCGTTGATCCACGGCATCACTTGAAAAATCTCTTTCGAGAGATGAGCGCGGCCGTTTTCCTCCAAAATGTAATCGCTAAAATTCTCTACGCCGAGACTCAAACGCGTGACGCCGATTTCGCGAATGGCTTCCAATTTGCTTTGCGTCAGCGTGCCCGGTTCGCACTCGAACGTCACTTCCTCGGCGCCCGTCCACGGAATCGCCGCTTTCGCGCGCCTCACCAATTTCTTCAAATGGTTGACGCTGATGAACGAGGGCGTGCCGCCGCCGAAATAAACGAATTTGAGTTGCCGGCCCTTCACAGAAGCCAGCCGACTGTACAACTCCACTTCCTTCGCCAGTGCATTAACATAGCCCTCGATTTGCGAGCTGTTTTTGTCGGTGTAAACTTTGAAGTAGCAAAACTTGCAGCGTTTACGGCAAAACGGTATGTGGAGATACAAACCGAGGGTGCTACCCGCCAACGGCTCGGAATTCAGCACGCGCAAGGCGTCGTTAATTTTATCGTTGCTCCAAAAAGAATAGGGAGGATAATTCGAAACGAACACGCTGCCCGCTGCGGTTTCTTTCAAATCCAGCCGCGCGGTGGCAGGTTCAGCGTTTATGTTTTCCAGTGTTGTTGCCATGATGTTTTCCTGATATTAGATGCGGTTTGGGACTGTCCAGAGGATACCTGTCATTGCGAGCGAAGCGAAGCAATCTCAGAATTTTGTGCACAAATCAGGGGATTGCTTCGTCGCTGTCGCTCCTCGCAATGACAATTGGCTCCCTTTTGGACAGCCCAAACCTACGTTATTTTTCTCCAAAACAATAGACGACGCCATCATCGGCGCCTATCACGAATTTGCCGGCGGCAAAACTCGGCGAGGCGACCATGCCGGCGCCGGTTTCAAACTGCCAAAGCGATTTCCCGGTAGCGCTGTCCAAAATGTGAATCTCGCCGCTGCCGGACGCGACGATCACTTTATCATCCACAATCACCGGCGAAGATTCCACTTTGGCTTGGGTCATGAACGTCCACTTCGCGGCGCCAGTCGCAGGGTCGAGGGCGTGAATCATTTTATCTCTGCCGCCAACGATCACGACATCTTTGGTCACCGCCGCGGATGAATAAAATGGAAATTGCCGTTTCGTATTCTGATACTGCCAAACAATCTTGCCCTCTTTCAAATTTACGGACAGAACTTGATTGCCGAACGATCCGACGTAAGCGTGTCCGTTCAAAATGGCCGGGCTGGCCGCAACGTAATCGCCAAGGGGGATTTTCTGCTTCTCCGCGCCACTACGAATGTCGACAACGCGAAGATAGCCGTCGCAGCCGGTGATCACCGCGCTGCCATTGGCGACGGCTGGCGTGCCGTGGACATAGCCATCGGTCTCTAATTTCCACAACAGCGACCCGTCCTTGGTGGAGAAACAGTAGAGGATATTGTCGTAGGCACCAAACAACACGCGGTCTTCAAAAAAATTAGCCGAGGAAATAATGCCGCCATCGGCTTTGAAGGTCCACTTTTCCTCGCCGCTGCGGGCATCAAGCGCGTGGAAGGCGCCGAGCTCGTCGCCGAAATAAACTACTCCGTTATACACAGAGGGCGAGGACTTTATTTCGTCAGATGCTTGATACTTCCACTTCAATTCGCCGGTGACAAAATCCAGCGCGTATAAAAACCCGTCGAGCGAACCGACGTAAACCATGCCATTGGCAATCGCCGCGGTGGATTCGACAACATCGCCGGCAGTGAACGTCCACAGCGGCTCGGGATTTTCAGGCAACGCGCCAACGGCCACGCCGGTGTTCTGCGGATTGCCACGAAACATGGGCCAGTCGGTGCTGTTCATTCCGTCTTGCGAAAACAAAGCGGTGCCGAGGCTGAGGCAAAGGCTAAAGGAAGCAAGACTTTTACTAAACCTTGAAGGTTTAGTAAAAGTTACATGCGCACTGTCATTCCGGATCCCGAAGTTTTTTGTCGGGGTGAGAAATCTGGCAGCGCACGAATCGTACCCGCCCAGATTTCTCGCTGCGCTCGAAATGACATTTGAAGATCTGTGAGTCAAAGGCATACTAAATTAAAACGCCATCTTATAAAGTTCCAAAAAATCCGCCTCCGAGACTGGTCTCGGATTAAACGTGCCCGTCCACTGCTTTGCCGCTTCCTTCGCTAACTCTGGAAGCTTGTTTTCATCCACATGACATTCTCGCAAACTTTTGGGCAGTTTAAAAAGTCTCTGAAGCTCTGTGATGCGCGTGGCCAATGTGTCCGCGCAGGAAGAGGTTCGGCCCAATCCCAAATTAGCGGCATCCACTAAATCTTTGTAAAACCCATTCACCGTTTCGCCATTGAAGCGAATGACGTGCGGCAACATAACTCCAACGGCAATTCCATGTGTGATACCGTAACGCGCCGTCAGCGGATTGGCGCAAGCGTGGGCCGCTCCCAACATGGAATTCTCAATGGCCATGCCGGCAAGATGCGCGCCAAGTTGCATATTACCCCACGCCTCAAGATCATCTGGATCGTTCAAAACCACTTCGTAACTGGCCGACAACAACCGCCAGGCCTCGCGCGCGAACATCTGTGAAAAGAGATTGCGCTTGGTGCAAACGTAACTTTCGATGGCATGGGCGATGGCGTCGATGCCGGCAACCGCGGCCACTTTTTTGGGCGCGGTGGTCAACAAAGTCGGATCGAGAATGACCACGCGGAAACGGGCTTTCTTGTCGCCGCACGCCATTTTCTGATGGGTCTCGGGATGAGAAATCAGCGCGTACGATAGGGCTTCGCTGCCGGTGCCGGCCGTGGTGGGAACCCCGATAGACGGCAACATTGGTTTGGATGCTTTGCCGAATCCCCAATAGTCTTCCATCTTGCCGCCATTGGTCAAAATGAAATTGATGCCTTTGGCGCAATCCATGACGCTGCCGCCGCCCAGCGCGATGATGACGTCGATGGGCGTATGATCTTTGGCGAAACGCACACCTGCTTCCACGTGGCGAGTGGTTGGGTTTTCTTCGACGTCGTCAAAAACAAATGTCGCCGCCCCAGCCTTTCGCAGAGAAGACAGGGCGCGTTGCAGGTGCCCGGCCTTTGTGATACCGGCGTCGGTGACAAGCAAAACACGGCGACCGAGATCTCTCGTCCGTTGGCCCAGATGATCTATGGCGTTGTCGCCAAAGACAACACGCATATCGAAATCGATTTCAACATTTTGATTATGCAATGACATCAACCTGCTCTTCGAGATTGATCCAATAAGGTTGAATGTTCAGGTTTCTAAAATGTGGATCGCTTGAAACGAACAACTTGCAATTGTAATGATCGGCAATAGCCACATGAACGGCGTCTAAGCCTTTGAGATTTTCAGCTTGGGCAATCAATAGCGCATTTTTAAAAACGCTCGTGTAGATTTTCAACATCCGCGTTTCATCAAATATTTTCCGGTAGATTTGAACCAGTTCATCGTGAGACTTTTTTAGTGGTTCAAGCAAGACCTCGAGTTGTACAGCTTCCGAAACACAAAATGTCCATTCCTCGTTGGCAAGTTTGCTTAATTTTTCGTCAATAACCTTACGATAAGTCGTCAGACCCTCAACGCGAGCAATCCAAATACAAGAATCGATGTAAGCGCGTTTCATTCCGATTCCCGGAAAGTACGAAGATCATGCAGTATATCACCGAGCTTTCGACGACGTAAATCCAGTTTGTCAGCTTCTTTTAGAACAGCCGAAATTGCATCCCAGTTTGAACCCCTATGATCGTTTTGTTTTACAAGAATTTTCACTTTCTTTGCTTTTAGTGATTTAGGAGCTTTCGCGATCAATGTGCCATCTTTTTCTACCACAGCGTCGAGGATCATATTAACCTTCCTTTTTTGAAAGTTAAACTTTGGTCAATTGAAATGCTCTTTGTTTGTACAAATGCTCGAACAAATTCCCCTCGTGCGGTTGATCCCAACTAATGCGGTTGGTCGGAATCGGGCCGAGGTTCAGGCGATCGATGTGCTTCGCCGACATCAGCTTTTGAATGAACTGCCGATCTTCGGTGATCGCCGTCACCACCAAAGAATATCCCATGCGTTCGATCAATTCGTTTTGCGGTGCTTCCACCACGCTGGCAAACGGAAACAGCAACTCGTATTTTGTCAGCGGATGCTCCGGACTCTCGCACCAAACGATGGTTGGTAGTAAAAACGTCGCGCCGTCCTTTTTGATCAGCCGGGGCGTTCTACGATATTTCGCCGTCACGTCCTCCGCGCCGCCCTGCCGCAATCCGCTGTCGATCATTTCCGACATCCGTTCCGCGACTTTCGGATTCACGAATGCGGCGAGTTGCGCCTCGGGATCGTCCATCGCGCGGGCGGTTACCTGCGCCAGCCGCTCGGCGAGCGCTTCGGCAATTTCACGGCCGTGTCGCGGCGCCCACACACCCGATGCATTCAAACACGAACGTCCACTGTTGGAGAGAATCGACTCGACCATAACATCGATATGCTGCCGCCAGTTGTCAATCTGATCGTCGCCGAAAATGACTTTGCTCCATCCGGGCCCATGCAATTGCACACGGCGATCCGTCTCCCATTTACGAACCGTGGCCTCATCTCCGAACATCATCGAGCGGCCGCATTGCAACAGAATCTGCGTTGCGCCCGAGTAGTCAGTGGGATAAAAGCTGAACGCTTCCGGCGGACAACCGGCGGCTATAAACGCTTGAATGACGCGATACGGCGTCCACGGCTCCTGACTGCCGGGCTTCAAAACCAGCGGCACTTTTAGCGGGATGCTTGGCAGCCACAACGAATGCACGCCCGGCGAGTTGTTGGGAAGCACGGCGCCAAGCGACTCCGTTTGCACCGAGTAGCTGATGGAACGCTCGTCCTCTTTGCCCCAGCCGGTATCGAGCACGGAAAGATCGAGGCCGCGCGTGAGACCGCCCAGCACGGTTTCCATTTCATCCAGCACCTTGCGGATTTTTTCCATGTTGCGGCGGCAGAGAATTTCCGGCATGCCAGTGGTCGCCGATTGAATTTTGACAAACTCATCCGGCGACTGGGTTTCGCCGTCGAGCGGCAGATCGGCATCCATGAACAGCGCCGCTGCGTTTTTGCACATCGTCAGCAGCTCGTGAACCGGCAGCGCATCGAGCGCAGCTTTGTTGCGCTGCGCCTGGATGAAATCCCGGCGAATGAGTCCGGTGTTGGCCTGACTCAATTCGGCCACCGTTTCGCCGCTGATGAAATTGTTGACGCGAACCGTCTCCAAACTTTTGTACGGCTGGCCGGCTCGCAAAATGGGAACGTGCAGCATCAAAACTCCCGGTATAAAAAAAATCTAACTCAACCACATCCGAAAAAAGCAAATGCCTAATTGTCATTTCGAGCGGAGCGAAGCGGAGTCGAGAAATCTTACGGAGAATAAACTCACAAACTCGCCCAGAAGCTATTTTGCATAAGAGATTTCCATTCCTCGTCAGATTTCTCACCCTGACAAAAAGCGTCGGGGTTCGAAATGACATAACATATTCCGTTAGAACCGAAATCGAAAAAATGAACCGCCGAAAATCAATACACTCCCACCACAACGGACTCCTGCAGCGATGACAGCAGACGCAGATTAGCCACGCCATCCCACGGGTATTTTTCGATGGGCGGGGTGCGCTCACCCTCGTCACGTTCTAAAAATCGTGGCATGAAGAATTCTTTCGTCAGCGTAGTCAACATCACTCGGCCAGTTTGACCATAGTCGACTGGCTCCTCTGGATTCTCCGGATTCACAATTTCAAACACGGCGCGCGGGTGCGGCGGATAATAAATGATCTCGTAATTGTCCGCCGGATCGAACGGCTTGTGCACCGCGAGTCCCATGAGGGTGTTGCCGTAAGTTGGAACGAAGTCGATGCCCGGCACCAGCTCTTCACGGGCGAAGCGATGAAACTGCGCGTTCATTTCCGTGCCGCCGCAGAAAATGCCGATGATGCCGGCATTTTTCAAATTGATTTTTTCGCAGAGTGCTTCCAGCAGCTTCGGCGTGGTGAACATACATTTGATATTATCGTGCGCCCGAAGAATCGTCAGCGCTTGATCGACGACGTGATTTTTGTACAACTCCAATTCCGTGAAATTGCCGCGTTTGATAAGCTTGTTCACCCAGCGCGGATCGAGATCAACAAAAAAACAGATGCCGCCGCGATGCTGGCACAGATGCTCGACGGAAAGCCGCAGCCGCCGCGGGCCGGACGGTCCGACCATTAGCCAGTCGCTGCCTTTGGGGAAAGTTTTATCAGAAAGCGTTTTGCTGAACAGCTCATAGTCCGTCTGAAAATCGCGCATGTTGATTCGGGTCTTGGGAACGCCGGTGGAGCCGCCGGTTTCGAAAACATAGGTCGGCAGTTTCGCGAATGCCTTGGGCACCCATTTGCGCACCGGACCGCCGCGCAACCAACGGTCCTCGAAATGACCGAGCAGCTTCAGATCATCGTACCCGCCGATTTCCCTGCGCGGGTCGAAATCGAGTCGGCGGGCGTAGTCCAGCCAGAATGGCGCGCCGGTCTTTGGACTAAAATGCCACTGCACGATTTCCCGAACGTGGGCGTCGAGTTTTCGCCGGGCTTGTTTGATCTTTGGGGTTAGTTCCATAGATTAATCAGGAGGAGTAATGGAGTTATGGAGTACTGGAGTTTTGTGAACCCAGAATATGATACTCTTCGAGTTCGTCTGAAATCTTGTTGATCCAGCCGCCAGAGTCCCGTTTCTTTTCCAAACTTTCAACCAACTTGAGTAGCTTGTTTTCGACTTCATAATGCAAGACATCGATTTGGGTGAATTGTTCATTTGTAATTTTGCCTATCTCCAGCAATCCAATTGCTCTTGTCAATGTCTCTCCCATTGAGCCGAGTGCAACATACAAAAATTGAATATACTCATGAATTGACCGGCGGCAGTAACCCTCGGCAACGTTGGACGAAATTGACTGGGCAGCATCGACGCTTTGAGCCCGCAACTTAAAATCAATCTTGATTTCCGAATAAACTATCTTTGAAATCAACCTAAGTAGTTCGATAGACTTCTGCCAGACCTCAAGCTTCATGTAACCACGATTCTTATTTCTGAACTTGCTATACTCGACCATTTGCCATTCCTCCATCACCGCATTGTCATCGCTCCAACACTCCAGTACTCCATCACTCACAATCGAACAATCCAGTTCATTTGGAGATCGCCAGTGCAAACAACGTCGAGCGATTGGTGACGTACAGCACGCCGTTTTTGGCCAAGGGGGTTGTGTAGACGGCCGAGCCCATGTTGATTTCAGACAGGAGTTCCATGGTTTTGCCGGCTTTTAAGATGGTCACGTCGCCATCTTCATCGCCGATGTAAACTTTGCCGTCCACGACGTACGGCGATCCCCACACGGCTGCGAACAGATCGTAGGTCCAAAAATGCTCACCGCTATTGGCGTCGAGGCAATAGAGAAAACCGCTCAAGTCGGCGGCGTAGATCAAACCGTCATGAATAGCGGCGGTGGAAATCGAGCGGTGAAAGTCCTCGTCGCCGCGATGCCAGATCGCCGCGGTTTCGGTGACGTCGCCCTTTTTGGTGGCGTCCATGGCCCAGAGATGGCCGATGCCCTCGCCGTGCTCTGGATCCTGGCCGACCCCAACAAACACTTTGTTCTCCCAAATTATTGGCGTCGCGATGATCTCATTGCGGGTGCCGGAGCCGCCAAGAACGTACACGGCATCTTTCGGATTACAGTCAAATTTCCAAATCAACTCGCCGGTTCCCGGAACGAAAGAACGCAACCAACCATCGCCGCCGGGAAAAATTACCTGCGGCACACCGTTGATAACGGCATACGCCGGGTTGGACCATTGCCCGTGCAGAATTTTATCGCTGGGGGAATTGTCCTCCCACACCAGCTCGCCGGTGCTTTTATTCAGACAAATAAAGCTGGGCGCTTGCGGTGATGGAATGTTGATGTGGCTTTCATCTACGCCGTTGCCAGTAACCACGAAAATCAGATCACCCACCACCAGCGGCGAGCATACCGCGAGGTTGTGTGGAAAAACATCCAGCTCCTCAATCATATCATAAATCCACACGAAGTCGGCGTCAATCTCGGAAGTGTCTTTTTCATCCTGCAGCGGACCGTCGTTTTCGCCGTCGAGAAAGCCCTCGGCGTCGGCGCACACCACCTGCGCACGGTTAGAAACATAGTAGATGCGATCGCCCTCCACGAAAGGACTGGAACAAATCCCCTGCTGCGGCCAGTCATTCACCCGACCCGCTTCCAACTTATTGTGCACGGCCTGCCAGAGGAATTGGCCATCGGATTCCCGGAACGCCATGACAACGCCCTTGTCGCCCTTGAATTTTGGGTTGCGTTCTGCCTGGTTGTTGGTGCCGACAAACACTTTTCCACCGGCGACCACCGGGTTGCCGTAGGTCTGCGAACCCAATTGCCCCGTCCATTTGATGTTGAGTCCGGAATCCGGATTCCATTCAGCGGGAATCCCGGTCTCATTAGAAACCATATTGCGCGCCGGCGTGCCGCCCCACATCGCGACATCGTTGACGGCGTAAAAGCCAATGGTGGAAAGAACGCCAACGGCGACGAATATTCTCAATACAAAAACAGCTTTGTTTTTGTGGAATTTCATGGGTTACTTGCTCCTCGTAATTTTGATGTTGTCGAAGTAAATCGTCGTGACGGCATCGCCGTGAATGCCCGGGCTGCCGTTGCGAAGCGGCATCGGATCTTCGATGGTGATCGTCCAGTCATTCGGCTCTTGTTGATCGCGCGGCCAGACTTTTCCTTTAACCAGCGCTTTGTTGCCGGCGTAATCCACCTGCAACTTCATGGTGTACCAGGTTTCCGGACTCCACGCAAAATCGACTTCCTTCAATATCCGTAACTCGGATGGCCACTCACGGATTTGCAGCTTCTGTTTTTTGGTTTGAAAATCGAGGTAATAGCGGTTGTTGATGACGCCAAAATCCGGGCTGCGGCGTTTTTCTACCGTGCCCTTGGCATCCGCCTGAATAATGTAGCCGGTCATCTCGGGGCGGCCGAGGTACAAATTGTGGCGGGTCAGCAGGCGATCGGGTTTTTCTTTCGCCAACACCTTTCCGCCTTCGAGGTTGACGACTCTGAATTTAGAGGCGCCCGGCCAGAGCGGCGGATTCTGATCTACTTCAAAATTTTCGAAATCGTAAGTCCACGGCAAATCAACCTGAACTGCAACGCGCGACTTCGATTCCAACTCACCGACTTTCGCAACTACATATCCCGCTTGATTGCCAGCAGTTTTATCCGGTGTGAATTTGCCTTTCGCGTCAACCGTTCCTTTCAACGCGGCCACGGAAAAGGTCGCCGGCTTTTCTCCCAACAAGCGCCCTTTGTCATCGAACGCCCGAACTTTGAATTGAATGGTCTGGTTGGCGTAAATCCATTTTTCCGATGGCACGATTTGGATGTGCGCTACCAGTGCATTAGGATCGGGCTTCTCTTCCATCAACTCTGGTTTGGCCGGCGACTTGTGATTCGAGCTCGCGCCCTTTTTCCACAAGCAGTACAATCCCTCTTCGGTAGTGAAATAAACTTTGCCGTAAGCGATCGCCGGCGAACCGTAAATTTCGGCTTTGCGTTTTTCATCAACTAAGTCGATGCTTTTGCTGTCGAGGGATTTGGCAGAGGTGTCGCCGGGTTGAATGATGTGAAAACTGCCATTGACTTCAGTGGCGAAGATTTTGCCGTCAGCCCACACCGGCGAGCCCTTGCCGACGGTGCCAAGGTTGAACTTCCAATACTCTTTGCCGGTGCCCGCATCCAAGGCCAGCAAATTGCCGGCATTGGTAACCACGTACAACCGACCGTCATGAATCATCGGGGAGACATAGCCAGATTGCACGCCATCGGTGCGCCAGACCCGATGGGTTTTAGTGACGTCGCCTTTGCCGGTGCCGTCGATGCACAGCACTGCTCCCATCACCGTGTTGTCGAAGTTTTCCTCGCTGTGGCAAATATAGACTTTGTTGCCTTCCACCACGGGCGAGGTATGAACGGCTTCCTTAGAAAAGGAGAACTTCCAGATTTCCTCGCCGGTGCGGGCTTTTAGTGCGTAAAGCGCGCCGTCGCAGCCGCCGACGATCACCATACGAACACCGTTGATCACAGCAATCGTGGGCACGGAGTAGTTGGTATTTTTGGGCGGACCGCTGAGTGCCGAAACCCAAACCTGCTCGCCCGTGCGTTTGTCATACGCCGCCAGACGATGCCGCTGGTCTTTATGATCGCCCCAACTATTGTTGATGTAGTTGACGATGACTAAATCCTCATCGACAACCGCGGTGCCGGTGCGGCCGCCGTATCCGGAGAAGCGATTGAATTCTTCTTCAAAGGAAACTTGCCAGAGAATCTTGCCGTCTTTGTCGAAGCACACAAACCAGCCGTCGACGCCGAACAGATAGACATTACCGGTCTCGGGATCGCCGGCCAGGTTGCCCCACTCCACACGGGTGAAGGGCACACTGGTATGAAAGACGTTGAGCTTATGTTCCCAAATCAGTTTGCCGGTTTCGGCGTCGAAACAGGCGATGTGGCGCTGTTTGTTCACGCCTTCACCCGTGCGTCCGTTGACGTAAACCCGCCCGTTCATCACGATGGGCGTGGAGCGGCTCACAAACTTGGCTTTCCACAACAGGTTCTCGCCATCGAGCGACCAATTGGAAATCAGTCCGGTTTCATCAGAGACGCCGTTTTGATGCGGCCCGCGCCAGCTCGGCCAATCGGAGACAAAACTGGTAGCGGTTGAAACGGCCGCAAACATGAAATCCGCAAAAAGACACAACAGAAAAACTTTCCCTCTCATTGTTCTTTCCCTTTGGATATTATTGAGTTATTAAGAAAGGTTTGAAAAACTTGTTTTAATACGGCCATACCGCAAGTTGAGTTCCCCGACAACATGAACGCAGCCGATTTCATTTTCGTTGTACTTTGATATTAAATTCACAGCGCAGCACGTTACCGACGTCCTTCACCAGCGGACGAATGTGGCTGAACTTGCCGAGCTGGGCATCACTCTGCAAATCGCGATCTCCTAGGTGACGATCTCCCTCAAACCGCAATTCGAATCTCTGCTCTTCGATGCTCTCGCCGCTTACAACATAATGCACATGCGCCGGTATCCGGTTGTTGGGATATGATGCCGGTCTGATAGTCCGATATTCGTATTTGCCGTCGCCATTGGTAACCATGGTCGCGTTGAGGCGATGCTGGCTCTCGTTTTTGCCGTCGATGGAGTAATAGCCGCGAGCGTCCGTGTGATAAACGTGAACCTTGATTCCAGCGAGCAGCGTCTTGCCGTCCGCGTCGTAAACCGCGCCGGTAACAATCATCGGCTCGCCGGGTTCGTCGGGGCTGACGAGCACGGCCTTCCACTTTTCGTCTCCGCGCCCATCGCCGGTTTTATTTCCAAAGGCAACTGACAACCCGGCGGCTAACCCCAAAATTGCAATCAATATACGGCGCATGAACATCTCCAAATTACTTTTCACCTATTCAACCGGCACAATAGTCGTGGCGTTGGCCACTCTCATCCAACGGCCGTTTTCTTTTTTCAACACTGTGATGCCGGCGTAGGTGAATTTCACATCCGGTGTCGCGCCGGTGGTGTCGTATTTATCCACCGTGATGTGTTCGATCCGAGCCGCCAGTGTGGCGTCATCTGAAATGAAAATGATCGGGTCGGAAACATAATCCCACTTTCGAAATTTGGCATCTTTAAAATAGACTTGAACCCGCTGCTCAACATCAGCTCGGGTGGTTTTGGAAATTTCTGCATCACGAATATAAATCGATTCCGAACCCATGTCAGCCAGAAGCTTTTCGATGTTCGTATCAAAATGCGCCTGCCGCGAGGATTCGAGGGCCGCCAACAGATCTGCTTTCTCTTTTTCCAAATCGACCGCTGGGCGACAGCCGGAAATGAGCGTCACCATAAGAACAAACAAACTAAATGGCTTCATTGCTGCCTCAACGAATCGGAATATTAAGACTGAAATTGTTAATTAAAACCCGGCGCCGCGTCAGCCGTTCAATTTGCTGAGTTCGGAATTGGCCTTCGGCATGATTTTAACTTCAAGATGATCCCCGTTACGCGAGATCGAATCTACCTTATAATAATGGCCATCAACCCCAAACGGCTCGCTCACGAGATAACGTTCCTGAACCACGGTTTCGGTGGTGGGATCGAACACAGTCATGTTCTCGAACACGCCGTTGCGATTTAAGTCGACGCGAATCTCATTGCGCGAATTAGCGCTAGTTTGATCAAATGTAGCTTGTAAATACCAGCCAGCGGTGAGTCCGCCATAAAGCGCGATGGGATACTTCTGCTCGCCGAACCAAGCTTCACCCATCCAGAATTCGTTGCTGTCGAACTCGAGAAAATTTTTCTCGGGAACATAAACCAAATAGATGGCAAAGCGGCCGGTTTGCGGAGAATGGCTAGGATCCTGATACGGCACCTCGGCTTCGGATTTTAAATACTTGCTCATCACCCAATCCGGGCTATCCTCGAGATTGTATTTGGCGGTTTTCTTCTTGGTTTTCAGGGGTAATTCATCGGTGAAACAATTGTCGCCGTCGGTGTCGAGATACAACTGTGAAGCGCCATTGCGATCGACGCCCTTCATGACCCAGTAGCGGCGATAGTCGGTGTCGTAAATTCCAATGGCAGCGTATTCGACACTGCACAACGCCGTCGGCAATTTGCTTTCGCAAAACATTTCTTTGTTTTTAGTGGCAGAAATTTTCTGAAATTTCGATCCCGCACCCATCGGATGAATAAAGAAGTTCTGTTCGCCATTGACCCATCGCTTGAGTCTGACGATCTGGCTGTCGGCCCCGCCCGAGCTCTCGGACATGGGTAGCAAAAAGGCGGCGAGCGCAGCCAACACGAGATTGCTCAACAGGAAATTCGATTTGCGGAGGCGAGTGATTTTGGTGATCTCGCGAATGCGATCGGAAAATTTCTTTTTGTGATTGCCAAACGACGGCAGCATCTCCACGCCCTCAATTCCTACCAAATTCATTTTCAAAACCGACAACATGCTGCTGCCATAAGCTTTCGGAGAGATGGTTCCTTTTGAAAGTACTAGATCGTCGCAGATTTGCTCGCGGACGCGATTCAATTGGCTGTTGCTGAGCCACACCACCGGGTGGAAAAAATAAATAAGCTGCACCACGTTCTGCAGCTTGATCCATAAATCGTCCCAATTGCGAATATGAGCCAGCTCGTGCGCCACGACCGACTCGATGGTAGCGAGCGGAGATTTTAGCAGCAGCTCCGGCACGTAAATCACCGGCCGCCAGATGCCAATAGTAAAAGGAGAGAGGCAGTCGTGAGAATACACCAGTCGCACCCGCCGTCGAACTTGCAGGGTTTGACGCCAAGAATCGAGCAGGTTCAAAATTTCAGAATCGCTGACTTCGGTGGCGCTCGCGGCAATGCCGCGGTAATGGAAATACCGCTTGATGAAAATGCCGCCAAATACCAACATGCCCGTCAGCCACGCGCAAAAAATCAGCGACTGCCAAGTGACGGATTCAGTCCAAGATACGCTGCCGACCGCAGCGGCTGATTGAGTAGTGGGCTGCGTGTCAGTTGACGATAGAGGTTCGGGAATAACGGTTTTATCGAAAGGAAGATTGGAAGCGGGGCCATCACTGAACGTTGGAAAATCAAAAAAGCTAATTTTTCCGAGCAGCTCGCGCGCGCTAAAACTTGCCGAAAAATCGGTGGGCAAGATCAAGCGCAAGAGCACGAGCGTCCACAGGCCATAGTGCAAAAGCGGAGGTTGATTTCGCAAGACTCGGGTGAGCACAAACACAATGCCGAACAACACCGTCGAAAACACGATCTCCTTTTCGATAATGTTGATGAAATCTGTGGCGATGTGATTGAGGTTTTCTAAAAATAGCGGAAACATAACTGCCTCCGAGTGATTAATTCCTTTTCTCCAACAATCGCGACAGCTCCTCGATTTCCGCGGGCGTGAGCATTTTGCTGCGGGCGAACAATGAAACCACCGAGCCATAATCCATCTCAAGAACGCGATCCGCAAAATTCCGAACCAGCTGTGCGAGGCCCACGGGCCGGGAAATCAAAGGCTCATACAGAAAAACGCCGTGGAAATTCTCCTTTGAAAGAAGGCGCTTAACCACCATGCGATCGAGAATAGTTTTGCTTGTGGAATAAGCCCAGCCGTAGCTTGCATTCAATTCATCGTGCACTTCACGGCCGCTCATTCGACCGCCCTTCCAAATGATTTTCATGATGTCCAACTCGGTTTTAGACAATTCAGGTAAGGTTCGGCTTGCCTTCATGTTGAATCCTTGGGTTTGAGAAGGGTTGAAAAATTTGATGGAGTAGTTACGCTGTTACACTTGTAAAAGTTTCCGAGATTTTTCGTGCCCAAATTTTTACTTGCTAAAGGAACATAAAAAAGTTATAATTAGTTACACTTTTGTTCTCAAACATGGGGACGACTTGGCTTCGACGGGGGTCGAGGAGCTAAGGATTGCATGCCGAGGTGGTTCAGGACCTCGTTAATCAACTGGACACAAAATCTAAACGCAGACAATTATGCGTATGCTTTGGCTGCCTAATTAAGGGCGGCTCGCTCGCTTAGATTGGGCCACACGGTCTGAGTCGAGCGTCGAAAACGTGGCTATATCGTCCATCATGCTTGAGGGCGGGCGACGAATCTAATCAAGCTGGCTGACAGAGGTTTTGTTTGCTGAACCTGTGGCGGCGAGATTCAATCAACAAACTAAGCATGTAGAGGTTCTTAGAGTCTGGCCTTCGGACGTGGGTTCGATTCCCACCGTCTCCACTATTCACACCGACTGATTCCGCTTACTCAGCAACCACCGAAGCGCTTTTCAACGAGCGCACACCTCACAAAATTGCGCGCCGTAAATTAATAGGAATTTTCAACATTTGAAAGTCAGTTAGTTTAGAAAGCATCTCTTTTTCCAAAGGAGCCATCCCATGGAACTCGACACCTTGACCACCTTGAGCCATTCGCGGCTCAAGGTTAAGATTTCGCGGCGGGACAAATCGGTGGACTCATTTGCCGAAGATGTCCTCGATGGACTCTCGTCCCACCCCAAAACGCTTCCACCAAAATATTTCTATGATCGCGTCGGCTCCAAACTCTTCGAAGAAATTTGTGATTTGCCTGAATACTACGTCACCCGCACCGAGTTTTCCATTTTGCAAAACTTCGCGGACGACATCGCCGCGCGATTTGATGACGGCGTCACGCTGGTGGAACTCGGCAGCGGTAATTCTTCGAAAACCCGTGTGCTCATCGAAGCATTTTTGCGCCAAAAAGGACGCCTGCACTACTTGCCGGTGGACATCTCCAAAAGTATTCTCATCGAAACCAGCCAAGCGCTACTGAGATCATATTGTCGACTCAAAATCACCGCTTACATTTCCGAATACTTCACTGCACTGCGACATCTTCAACACGAAAATTTTCAACGCAAGCTCATTCTTTTTTTGGGGTCGAACATTGGCAATTTCGAACCCGGCGAAGCCGTAAATTTCTTGAGAAAGACGTACGCCACTATGAACGAAAACGATCGTTTGCTGATGGGCGCAGATCTCATGAAATCAAAACAAATCGTCGAGCCGGCTTACGACGATGCCAAAGGCATCACCGCTAGATTTAATCTCAACATTCTGACTCGCATTAATCGCCAGTTGGCTGGAAACTTCGATCTCAATCAATTTCGGCACAAGGCTTTTCTGAACGAGGCTCTCGGGCGAATCGAAATGCACATCGAAAGCCGGCGGCAACAAGTGGTGACAATCGAAGGACTACAGGAGCAATTCATGTTCGCAAAAGGCGAGACCATTCAAACGGAAAACTCTTACAAATTCACTCTCCCCGGACTAAAGAAGCTCGCGGCGCGCGGCGGATTCGAGATCGAAAAAACCTGGCTCGACTCCCGCAAATGGTTCAGCCTGAATTTGCTGAAACCCATCATGTAGAAGTCTGTTTGCATTGCTCACAAAATCTCCTTACCTTTTTCAAAACCACGATTCTGTTTCACATTTGACCTTTGCCACTTAAGCAATGGATCATCCCATCGTTTTTGAAAACGTCCACAAGTCTTACGGACAGAAGATAGCATTGCGCGGGGTCAGTTTATCCATTCAATCCGACGCCATCACCGTGCTCATTGGCCCGAGCGGCGGCGGCAAATCCACGCTGATACAGATGGTCAACGGACTCATCCGTCCCGACCGGGGGCGAGTTTTGATTTTTTCCCAACCCGTCAATTATGATAAACTGATCGAGACCCGCAAACGCATCGGTTACGCGGTTCAAGGCGTGGCGCTCTTTCCGCACTTGACCGTGGAAGAGAATATTTCCCTGTTGGCGCGTTTGGAAAAATGGCCGAGCCAAAAAATTCACGAGCGCGTTCACGAACTCATCACTCTTGTGAATTTGCCGGCGGCATATTTAAGCAAGTATCCTCACGAATTAAGCGGCGGCGAGCAACAGCGCGTCGGGCTTTGCCGGGCGATGATGCTGGATCCAAAAATCTTTTTGCTTGATGAACCGTTCGGCGCGCTCGATCCCATCACCCGCAACGAAATTCACCTCGAGTTTCTGCGGCTGCAAAAGTTGGCCGCACGCACCGTGGTTTTGGTGACGCACGATTTACGCGAAGCGTTCAGGTTGGCCGATTACATAGTTATTTTGAATCAAGGAGTGATCGAGCAGATCGGAACTTGCAAGGAAATAATTGAGCGGCCGGCATCCGAATTCGTTGAGCAGTTTGTGCACTCCAATTTGGAAGAAGAGGCTGTCCAAAAAGGGGGGAGAAAATTGTCATTTCGAGCGCAGCGAGAAATCTGAGATAGCGCCAAACGTGCGTTACCAGATTTCTCACCCTGACAAAAAACGTCAGGATTCGAAATGACAGCTACCTTTTTGGATCCCTTGGAAAATACAAAATGAAAAGAGCCAAACTCACATTCTTTCTGGTTATGCTGTTCACCGAGTCGATTGGCGCACAAACCATCAAAGTCGGCGCGAAACATTTCAATGAAGGATACATCCTCTCGGAAATGATGGCGCAACTACTCGAAGATCGCGGTTTTCAAGTCGAACGCAAATTCGGACTCGGCGGCACTCTCATTTGCTACGAGGCATTGGTGAACGGCGAGATCGATGCTTATCCCGAGTATTCTGGCACCATCGCTCAGGCGGTTCTCAAACGCACCGATCAGATTTCTTTTGAAGAGTTACAAAACCTGCTGGCGCGCGAACATCAGCTTGAGCTATTGGAATCCTTCGGATTCAACAATACTTATGCCCTGACAATGCGCGCCGAACTTGCTGAGCAATTCAATCTCACAACTATTTCTGACCTTGGCCAGCGTAGAGATTTGCGCATCGGCCTCAGTTATGAATTTCTCGAACGCACCGATGGCTGGAACGCGCTGGCAAAGGCCTATTCGCTGCCGCAGAGGCCAGTGGGCATGGAACACGGTCTCGCCTATCAGGCCCTCGAGCAAAATAAGATCGACGTCACCGACGCCTACTCGACCGACGCCGAAATTCTACGCTACGATCTGGTTCTTCTCGAAGACGATCGGCGTTTTTTTCCGGAATATCTCGCCGCCCCGTTGGTCCGCAATGATCTCGATCCACGCGTCAGAACAGTTTTGGGAGAACTAACGGCCCGCATTACTGAACCCGAAATACAGCGCCTCAACGCCGAGGTTGCCATTCACAAAAAGAGCTTCGCGCAGGTTGCGCACTCGTTTCTCAAAGGAGAGAGCCTGCTGCAACGGAACTCATTTGTTGCCGAGACAAAATGGTCGGCTCTCGGTCATCGCACGTTGACGCATATCAAACTCACAGCCATCGCTCTGGTGATCGCCATGGGCCTCGCCATTCCCTTTGGGATTTTGATTTACCGCCGGCCGGTGATTGCGCGCCCGGTGCTTTACATGAGCGGCCTACTGCAAACCGTTCCATCCATCGCGCTGCTGGCGTTTATGATTCCACTGTTCGGCATCGGTATCAAACCGGCCATCATCGCCCTCGTCCTCTATGCGTTGCTACCGATTCTCCGTAACACCTATGCAGCGCTCAACACCATCGACCCCAATTTGAAAAAAGTTTCCGTGGCGATGGGATTGACGGTGTGGCAGCGGCTGCGGCACATCGAGATTCCATTGGCAATCCCGAACATGATGGCCGGCATCCGTACAGCCGCAGTAATCAGCATTGGCACGGCGACGCTAGCCGCCTTCATTGGCGCCGGCGGATTGGGCGAACCCATCGTCACCGGCCTGGCGCTCAACGATCCCTATATTATAATGGAGGGGGCAATTCCGGCGGCGCTCCTGGCCATCTTTGTAGAATTGGGATTTGAAGGGTTGGAACGGCTGTTGGTGCCGCGGCATCTTTTGCAGCAAACCGCCCGTTAAAGCGAGATTTTACGTTTTTGCCACTCGCAAGAAATTACTTGACATTCTATCCAAAACTTCTAACTTTTCTAAAAAAATAGAAGGTTAGCACGGGAAAGAGATTGGGGTTGATCACCAAGCCCAACGGGGAGCCAGCCTGTCGTTTAAAGAGTCGTTGACATATCCATCACCAAATTATCCCATCGGACATTTGTGTTTTGGCCCCGATTATTGTTTTCCCAAAAATCGAACTAAACGAGAAGCCTGATGAAAATGAACATCTGCCCAAGAGTTTCTAAGTTCTGGTTTCGCATCCTTTGCCTTAGCTTGAGCCTCGGCCACTTCACTACCGTCAATACTTTGCCAGCCCAGTCCCGCTGGTCGAACAGCCCACAGGTCAACAACACTATCGTCAACCTCAGCAGCGGCCAATTCTCGCCGGTCATAGCTCGCGACGGCGAGGATGGCGCCATCATTGTTTGGGTGGACAATCGCAGCGGCAATTTCGATCTCTACGGCATACGCATCGATGTGGCGGGCGATTTGAAATGGGATGAAGGCGGAACGCCACTTATTACTGCTGTCAACTCTCAGGAGTCCCCGGCGATGACGGAAAGCGAGAACGGCGATTTCTTCGTCGCCTGGCAGGACAATCGCCTCTCTTCTTCTTTCAAGGAAATCTTTGTGCAACGATTTAATATCGACGGAGAACCCATCTGGCTCCAAGAAGCGCGCGCACATACTGGTAACAACGGCCCGCCGCGCATTATCTTAGAGAACTTGGGTAATCTTATAACCGCTTCCTTCACAACTGGCTTTTTCAATCAGGCGGCTCTTAGTGGGCAAATTCTGGATGCAGGTACCGGCAATACGCAATTTAAGCCTGACCCTAGGATATTTGACATTCAATCACAGGCACTGAATGCCGATCAAGCCCCGGCAGTGGCGGCCGGTTTGAGCGGCGGCATCCTCGCAGCCTGGGCAGACAGCCGTGGCGACACCACGCTGCAGGCCGTCGGGATGCTGAACAACGGAGACCTCTGGAACGCTGGGCAGCTCACCATTAGCAACGACATCAAACCGGAGACATTTCCCGTAATCGTCAGCGATGGCAGCGAAGGCGCGATCATCGTCTGGATCGAGCCGGTCGCCGGCAGCGCTGATGACATCATCAAAGCGCGGCGTCTGAATTCCAACGGCGGCGACGTCTGGACTCCGGGAACTCAGGAGATCAGCTCCTTGGGTGGCCAAAAGCGCAATCTGCAAATTGCCAGCGACAGCGGCGATGGCGCCTTTATCGCTTGGGAAAACTTGGTTCAAAGCAATTGGCAAATATATACGCAACGGATTTTCAATGATGGACAAAACTGGAGCTCCGATACACCGGCGTCTCTCGTCAGCAGCAATCAATCCAACGCCCGTCTTATCAACAATGGCAGAAACGACGCCGTGCTCGTATGGGAAGACGATCGCAATCCCAGCAGCGGCATCGATCTTTTTGCGCAGCGCATCTCTTCTACCGGCGTGCGACAATGGGAGCCAGAAGTCACGGTTAGCACGGCGGTCAGCGCCCAGCAGAAACCGGCTTTGACGGACGACGGTTTCGGCGGCGCCATCATCGCGTGGGAAGATTTGCGCAACGGCAACGCCGACGTCTTTGCCCAACGTGTGAGTCCAAATGGCGCACTCGGCGAGTTTCGCACCATCACCGTGGCGGCGCCGGCGCAGAGCGAGAACTGGGAAATCGGCAGCCAGCGCACCGTTCGTTGGAGCGCCTCGCCGGAAATCGACAGTGTGAAAATCGAGCTCTCGCGCAACGGCGGCCAGAGCTTCGAAACCGTGATTGAAAAAGTTGCCAACTCTAATCCACAGGACAATTCATTTACCTTTACGGTCGGCGGCGGCCCTGCGAGCAACTGCCTTGTGCGCATCACAGCGCGGAAGGCCAATTTCATCGTCGATGTCAGCAATGCCTTTGTTATTTCATCGGCGCAGGGCCCGACCCTGGCCCCGCTGCAAATTCAGGATGCTGCCGCGGGTCAGAATTTGGTAGTGCAAACCGATGCTGCCGATATCAGCGGCGTGCAAAGTGTGCTTTTGAATTATAAATTGGGAGGCGCCCGCAGCTTCACATCCGTCAACATGCCATCCACCGAAGCCAACAAATTTAGCGGCACGATTCCAGCAGCCGCCGTGACGGAGCGCGGCGTCGAATATTTCATCCGCGCCATCGATGCCATCGGCGTGTCCAGCAACACCGACACCTTTTTTGTAAATGTCAATTTTAATCCCGGCAAGCAGACCCGCCCCGTCAGCCGTGGGTCGTCGCAGAATGCATATCGCATGTTCTCATCGCCCAATCTTTTGGACCAACCCGCCGCCGCGGAGATTTTCTCGACTTTTGGCGCGTACGATACCACCAGCTGGCGGCTCTTCCACTTCCGCAATAATGCCTACGTCGAGTTCGATACCCTCATCAACGCCAATACATTCGTGTTTACGCCCGGCCAGGCCTATTGGCTGATCTCCGCCCGCGATCGCACCATCGATTTCGGCGCCGGCAATTCTCGCCGCAGCGACCAGCAGGCCAACGTGGTTCTGCCAACTGGCTGGAGCCAGGTTGGGAATCCGTTTGCCTTTTCGGTGGCATGGAACGACATCATGGCCGCCAGCGGCAATCCCAATGTTGCCGGGCCATTCCACTACGATGGCTCCTTTGCCGTGGTCCCGGTGCTCGAACCGTACCAGGGCTATTTCGTTTTGAATCGCATCACCGCGACGCCGGTCACGTTGCGTTTTCCGCCGCTGGAAGCGCCGCTCGCCGCTGAAGTCGCCGCCAAAAATCCGGCGGAGGGTCTGCAATGGGAAATTCAAATCCACGCGGAGTGTCAGGAAGCGCGCGATCACTTCAATTTGCTGGGCATACATCAGCAAGCGGCACAAGATTGGGATCGACTGGATTATCCGGAGCCGCCGCCCATCGGCGAGTTTGTCTCCGTCTATTTTCCACAAAGTGATTGGAAAGTCTATCCCGACAATTACACCACAGATTTTCGCAAAGAAATTGGCGCTGGACAAACCTGGAATTTTAGCGTGAGCACCAATATCGCCGGAGCCGAAGCCCGTTTGCATCTCGAGGGGTTGGGGTCGGTTCCAGAAAATTTGGAAATCTGGCTGGTAGATGAAAAGCTGAACCTCAAACAGGATATCCGCGGCGACAATCAATTTGTGCTCGCGACTGGTGATCACGGAACCACAAAATCGTTGAAATTGCTCATCGGCACCAGTGAGTTTCTTGCGAATGAGTTGGCGGATCAATCTTTCATTCCGAAAGATTTCGAGCTGTCGCAAAACTTCCCCAATCCGTTCAACCCGGCAACCACGATTCGTTACGGCCTGCCGAAGGTTTCAAAAATCACTTTGAAAATTTATGATGTGCTAGGCCGGGAAGTCATCACGCTGATTGATAACGAAAACCAACAGCCGGGATTTCATCTCGCAACCTGGAACGGCAAAGACAAAAATGGCAATGGAGTTGCGAGCGGCTTGTATGTTTATCGCATCGCGGCGGACAACTTTGTGCAAAGCCGGAAAATGTTGATGGTCAAGTGACGAAGTTTAATTGGAGGTACAAAAGGAATCATGAAATCGAAGACAATCATTATAATGCTGCTGGCGGCCCTTCCGCTTGGCGCGCAGGAAACCATCGAACCCGTGCTCTCGCGCAACGGATTCAATAAAGCGGCGCCGGCCATCGTCAAGCTGGTTTCGGACGAAGGCCGGAAAATCGGCGCTGGTGTGGTTCTGGGTGTGCACAAAGATGGCGCTGGTTTTGTTCTCACCTCATACAGCATGGTCGCCGGCCGCGATAAATTAGCAGTGATTTTTAGATCCCATGACGAGCCGCTGTTAGGCCAGGTGGTGGAACGCTGGATCGATTTCGATTCCGATCTCGCTGTGTTGGCCGTCAAAAATTTTCCCACCGAACAGCCGACGATTGTCCTGGGGGGAAACAAGTCTGCCAAAACCGGCGACGTCGTCACTGCCATCGGCCACCTCGACTCCAGCGATTGGGCGCCGGTCGCGGTGAAACTCGAACCTCCGGATGATCGCCTCTTCACCTTTGGTCTTTCAAACCCCGGCGGCATGGAGGGCGCCCCGCTGGTAGATGACAAGGGAAATATGATCGGGTTGGTTGTCAGCGACCCAATGGAAGCCGAACAATTCAGACTCGCCAAAGCCGTGAAAACCAGCGTCATCAAACCAATTTTGAAAGAATGGTTCCGGCCGATGGCGCTGGAAAAGAAATGGCATGAAAGCGGCGGCATATCCACGTGGATCTGGGCGGTAGGCGGCGGTGTGCTGGGCGGCTCGGTAGCGACTGCCGTTGCGGTCTCAGGCGGCGATGGCTCCCCGCGCGGACTGCCGCGTCCACCGCAACCTCCAAGTGGCCAATGAACTTTCCACAAAATTTACCCTTCAAATCTGTTTCGTCTTGCAGTTAAATATATCTACATTTTTGACGACATGATTATTTGAATTCGATATCTGCAAATTGATCATCGGGAGACCGCATGGAAATCGCATTGCTTCGCCACGGCAAGCCGACCGTGACTGAAAATGGCAAACTCAGCGCCATTGAATATACCGGCTACATGAGACAGTACGACGACGCCGGGATCGATCTTGCTCACCAACCTCCCAAGGAGGTTGCACAACTCGCCGAAAATAGTCCGGTGATTCTCTGCAGCGATCTTCCCCGGTCAATCGAGTCAGCAAAAGACCTTATCGAACAATCATGAGCTGGTCGTTGACTCCGTGTTTCGGGAAATCACCATGCCGAGAATCAACATGAACACGGTTAAATTCTCTGCCAAAACCTGGGGGGTGGTATCGCGTGCAGTCTGGTTTTTGGGGTATTCCAACGGCAGTGAATCCTTCGTTCAGGCGAAACAGCGCGCCACCGCGGCCGCCCACCGACTTATTCGTCTTGCTGAAACGCACGGCTCGGTTATGCTGGTGAGCCACGGGTTTGTGAATTATTTTATTGGCAGAGCACTGCTCGCGAATGGCTGGGAGGGACCGAGTATCCCGTGCTGGAAATACTGGGGAGTGGGGTTGTACAAGTTTTAAAAGGCGTTGTAAGCAAGTCCAGTTTCGAACTCATCTGCCGCATAAAATGCGTCCTACTTTTTTTTCCAACCGTCAAATCACTTTAGGAGAGAGGAACCGATGCGCGCAAAATCACGAATGGCCATTGGGCTATTCTTCATTCTGTTTATCGTAAACCAACTATCTGGTCAAAAAGGCGACCCAGTACGAACGCTCGCCAATAGTCAGATCGCTCAACGTGTCGATGCGGACTATGCTTTGCTGGAGCAGTTCTACAAGCATCTGCACGCCAATCCCGAGCTTTCATATCAAGAAGAAAAAACCTCCGCGGGAATCGCCGAGGAATTGCAGAAACTCGGATTTGATGTCACCGCCAAAATTGGTGGACATGGCATCGTGGGTGTGATGAAAAACGGCGCCGGCCCGACGCTGCTGATCCGCACCGATCTCGACGCCCTGCCCATCACTGAGAACACTGGCCTCGACTACGCCAGCACAGCTCGCGCTATCGACGACCTCGGCAACGAGGTAGGTGTCATGCACGCCTGCGGCCACGACCTGCATATGACGTCGTTCGTGGGAACGGCTCGCATGTTGGCGCTTTTCAAAGAACGCTGGCAGGGCACGCTGGTGATGATTGGCCAGCCGGCGGAGGAACGCGGCGGCGGCGCCCGCGCTATGCTTGACGACGGCCTGTTCACCCGCTTCCCGCGTCCGGACTTTTGCATCGCCCTGCACACCAACGCTAACCTGCCAGCCGGAACGGTGGGCTATTGCAAAGGCTTCTCTCTGGCCAACGTGGATGCGGTCGATATTTCCGTGTTTGGCGTTGGCGGACACGGCGCGTTTCCGCACACCACGAAAGATCCGATCGTGCTTTCCGCGCAAATTATTCTGGCGCTACAAACCATCGTCAGCCGCGAAATCAAACCCATCGAGCCCGCGGTGGTCACGGCCGGCTCCATTCACGGCGGCAGCAAGCACAACATCATCCCAGATCGCGTGGATTTGCAGCTCACTTTGAGATCCTATTCCGATGAAGTACGCCAGCAAATCCTCGCGGCCATCGAGCGCATCATCAAGAATATGGCGCGCGCCGCCGGCGTACCGGAAGATCGTTTGCCAGTCATGAAGGTGCAGGATCAATTCACCCCGGCCACGTACAACGATCCCGATTTGACCGAGCGCCTTGCCGGCGCGTTTAAAACTACGTTGGCAGAAACAAATGTGAAGGAAGTTGAGCCAGTGATGGGCGCCGAAGATTTCGGCCTGTACGGCCGGCAGGAACCGAAGATACCCATTTGCATTTTTTGGTTAGGCAGTGTGTCGCCAGCAAAGTTTGAGCAGAGTCAGAAAGAGGGAAAGCCGCTGCCGTCGCTGCACTCGGCTTTGTTTGCGCCGGAGCGCGAGCCGTCCATCAAAACCGGGGTGATAGCGATGACCGCGGCGGCGTTAGAGTTGCTGGCGAGACCTTAAAAATAGAAACCGACTTTCTTCAAGAAAGTCGGGTTCTGGACATGCCCGCGGGTGCTCACACTGAGCTTGCCACTGACATCGATTTCGGGCAGAAAGGTAGCCAGCCCTTCCAATTTGATGCCCTGCCCGTTGAAAAAGAAAAACACCAACAAGTCTTGAAACTCGCTCAACATCTGGCGCACATCTCCCCGGTTTAAGCCGGTGCGCTCGGCGATGTACTCGATTAACTGAGTTTCTTTCACGGTTGTGCCCAACAGCAATTTCGGGCGATACGCATTAATCGCTGTGATACAGGTTTGTCATAGCAACCTCCTTCATTTTTTGATGTGAATAGATAATATGAAATTCCCAAATGTCAAAAGACAAATCCCAAATAAACGGCAAAGATCAAGCCGAAACTGATTTGATGTCGAAGAGTTTCTGTGATTTGTTTTTTTGGCTTTGTTTGTGGTTTGGCTATTGCAATTTGGAAATTGCCGACAGGTGTGAGGCCCGTGAGTGTGATTGAAAACGAGGGAGACGTTTTACTACCTTACAAAATACCCTACCAAATTGCAGCTACTTTTCTGTGGAAGAATAAATCCAGTATTCCACTCTAGTACTCCATTACTCCATTAATCTGCATCGCTCAGAAATAGCTCTTACAAGCCAAGTCTGTCAAGAAATAAAAATCTGCGCAGCAAAAAAAACTTCTTGACTTCCGTTTGCTTTTTTTTATCTTGGAAGTGTTATCCACAAATACAGAATTCTCTCCAACCATACGCGTATTACCTGAGACAACATTCGCTACCGGAAGACGGATAACATGGGCTTCACCACGCCGTTCAGATAGTTCAGTCAGCTATTTGCTGGGTTGTTGTTATGAACAGCCAACAAAAGTATTGGTTCGAATGTACCGCGACTTGTGGCGCCACAGATTTGTTATTTAAAAAATCTTACGCGACTAACCTAAACCATGCTACCTTAAATAGATCAAACCCATTATTTTGGAGGATGAATCATGAATAGTCATAGGAAATCGAAAATTAGATTTTTCTCCTTACTATCTATCTTATCTGTTTTATCTCTAATCTCAATGGGACAAACAGGACCGGACACCCGTGGCGGTCAAATTGGCTTTCTTCTTCCACTAATTGGACTTATAATCACTGTATTATTGGTTCCTTTTTTCAAAGCATACATCGCTTCCAAGAGTACGGAAAGGTTGAAAACACTGGTTTTCATAACCACTTTTTATGAATGGTTGGGTTGGATCATATGCATTACTATAATTGGCATCCCAATTGGTTTTGGACTTGTTTTATCAGCACAAACAGTTCGGCTTCTAATTAACATTGAAGACAACACTCGTCAAGCGACAAAGTTGTTGCAGTCCATCCAGAAGTCGTAATAGGGATTTTTTCATCATAAACATACACTTAAAATAGTATGAGCACTAAATTTCATTTAACCTAAAGATGGAGGAACATGAAAATGGCAGAACAAACTTTCCTAAACGAAGGTGGCGTGACAGTAACAAATTCACGTTTTATGGCAAGCGGACAAACTTATGCAATGAGTGGTGTTACCTCGGTTAAATCTGTTCAAAAAGATCCTTCCAGAAAGGGCCCAATTATCGTGCTTGCCATTGGATTAATCGCCTTAATGGCAGGAAAAGATGCTATCGTTCTTGGCATTATTTGTTTGGCGGGAGGGATCGCTTGGTGGGTTTTAAATAAGCCAAAATTTTTAGTTATTCTAAGTAGCGCTTCTGGAGAAGTAGAGGCTTTGACGAGCCAAAGTAAAGAATTCATAGGGCGAGTCGTGAATGCCCTTAACGAGGCTATTATCGCCAGAGGGTAGTACCATCGAACGGCCGGTGGTTGGCCGACCTCGTTCATGGTCATCGCGTCGTAGAGCCGACGGTTTTTCATCACAAAATTAGGAACCGACTTTCTCAAAAAGAAAGTCGGTTTCTGGACATACCCTTGAAACTCCCTTTGAGGGTGGATTGAGAGGGATGTCGTGAATGGCCACCAATCTTAGAAACATTTAAAATTCGAAACTTAAACGACGCCGCTCTTCTGCATGTTCTCAATTTCATCTGATCGAAAACCCAACTCCTTCAAAATCTCCTCGTTGTGTTCCCCCAACATCGGCGCGGGCCGGCGATAACTCACTGGCGTCCCGCTGAAATGCATCGGGTTGCCGAGCGTTCGATACAGACCGAGCGCCGGGTGCTCGAGTTCCACAATCATGCCGCGCGCCAAAAGGTGGGCGTCGTCCAATGCGGCTTCGGGAGATAGAATCGGACCAGCCGGTATGTCTGCTGCCGCCAATTTCTCCAGCCACTCCGCTGAACTTTTTGCGCGAAAGCGGTTGGCCAGCATTGGAACCAGTTCATCGCGATGAGCAAGCCGATTTTTATTGCTGTCAAATCTTTCGTCCTTTCCCAACTCGGGCCATTCGAAAATTTCCACTAGACTTTTCCATAGACGTTCGCTGCCGATGGCAACGATGATCCAATCGTCCGATGTGGGAAACGGTTGATACGGCACAATTGAGGGATGGGCGTTTCCGAGTTTTTTGGCCGACTCACCGGCCGCCAAATAATTGCTGGCGAGATTGGAAAGCCAGGTTACCTGCGAATCCAGTAGCGCGGTGTCGATGGCCTGCCCTAGCCCGGTTTTTTCGCGCGCGTACAAAGCGGAGACGATCGCCAGCGCCGTGTAAATGCCGGCAGTGAGATCGGCGATGGGCGTCGGGAAGCGTGTGGGCTCGCTGCCCGGTTCGCCGGTAATGTACATGGTGCCGCTCATCCCCTGCGCGATGATGTCGTAACCCGGACGCTCGGCATAGGGACCGGTATTTCCGAATCCGGAGATGCTCGCCCAAATGAGCCTTTCGTTTAGAGTTCGGCAGGTTGCTTCATCGAGTCCCAATTTCTGGCGGGTTGTTTCACGGGGAATGTTGTGCAGCAGCACATCGGATTTTTCGATGAGTTGGTGAAGAATTCGGCGGCCATCTTCTTTGCTCAAATCGAGGGTTAGGCCGCGTTTGTTGCGATTGGTGCCGAGGAAATAAGCGCTCTCTTTGCCAACGAACGGGGGCCCCCAGCCGCGCGCCTGATCGCCGCCATCGGGGCGTTCGATTTTGATCACCTCCGCGCCGAGATCGCCGAGCAGTTGTGCGCAATATGGTCCGGCGAGAGCGGTGGTGTGCTCGATGACTTTTATGCCGTTAAAGGGTGGTTCCATTTTCGTTCAAAAGAAGCGCCACTGCGACACAGAGAAATTTGTTCGAACTCAACACATATTCATAAATAGATTCCAATAATCGCGGTCCCAATTGTCGGTGAACTTCAATTGCGCAGCCGATAATCTGTTCTGTTATTTCATTTAATTCCAATCTTTGTGCTCTCCGTGTCTCTGTGGCTAATTTAATCACCCAAGAACGCGACGGCCCGGCAGAACGCCGCTTCGCCGCCGCGGAATTTCCACGGAAAAACTCCGAGTGTCAGCCGACGATTCTGCAGCTCCTGCGCGGCAATGTCGCCGCCTAAATTTTCGACGTGCATGCAATTATAGGGAAACAGGGCGTTGTGGGTTAGTTGATAGGCCGAGTCCGGAAATAGTTCTTCCATTTTCTTTTTGCCAAATTTTTTTTCACACTTGGCCTGGACGCGGTCGCAGTGGCCGTGCATCCCCTTGCCGAGAAAACGTCCGATGGGTAAATTCATAGGATGATCGGTGGAAACTTCATCCACTCCCCAAATGTGAATTTTCTTTTTCAGCAGCCAGTCCACCATCGAGGGATGAGCGCCGGGGTGCAGATGGATGTACTTCTCCTCATCCGGCTGCGAGCCGAATTGCGCGTGCTTATGCCAGCCGGTGTGCAACAGCACGATGTCGCCCTCGCGCACCTCCACGCGATCTTCGATCATCTTTGGAGTGTACACCGCCAACTCGTCCATTTCATCGGAGAGGTTGACGATGACGCCGGGTCCGTACAGCCACTCAATGGGAATCTCGTCGATGGTCATGCCGCCGGTCACGAAGTGGCGCGGGGCGTCGAGGTGTGTGCCCATGTGGTTGGAGGTCATGATGTACTGCGCGTTGACACCGTGCTCAGCCTTGCGCTTGATGTATTTCACTTCGAACGGCGGATAATACGGCCAGAACGGCACTTCCTGATTGAGGGGTTGGGACAGGTCGTAGATTTTCATTCTTCCTCCGTTAGCTGAATGGCAGAAATATGATTAAATCTTGGTATTCATTTGCTTGTGAGGAACTCCAAATCAATGACAAATCATCTACTGTGGCACCGATTGACACATTTGGACTGAGCGCAAAAATGCCGGGAACATGCCGTCTGTTCATCAAATGTTCTTTCAAATGGCGAGGCATGGATTTCCGGTCATACGTTACAAGAATGAACGAATTTTCTTCGCACCAAATCAGAATATCCGAATCGGAAGAGCCTCGGGGAGGAGTACCGGGGTCTCCAATTTTCCAGATGACCATATTGGGTTCTCGGCGCAACAATTCGGTACGGATAATTGGGTCAACATTCTCGTCAAAAAGATAGCGAATCTCATTGATAAAGTTCATGCCTGAAAATAATTCTCAGACTACTTAAATCAAAAAAATTAATATCCAAATACAGTATTTGGAAAAAATGTAAATTACAGAGTCAACACAATTCATACTGCATCTGACTGGGCTTCGTGATGTTCAGTCTTTAGCTCTTGCAACCGAACAACTATTGGCGGCGGATTTCTATCTTGTTGCGCACGCATATTTTGACCGTACTCCAACCAATCCTTCATGTACGTGTTCATCTTCTCGCGATTTTGAAGATAGTACAAAATCGTTGCATAAACTTGTTCCAGAGTGATAGGCGGCATTCGATCCGCAATCGCCTCCGGTGTTTTTTCACAATAGATATAATCGTAAAGCACTGATTCAACGCCGATTCGCGTCCCTTTAACACGAATGTCATCCGATGCGAGAAAATCAAAATAATCTTCAAGTTTCATAAGTATTACTCTCTTTCTATTTCGACTGTCAAATATCTCAATATGTTTTGAACAAGTCAAGCGGAAACTTGCTGGTAACTTAAGCCACAGTCTGGAAAATTTGGAATATGTCCGAACCATAATGGGTTAAAGAAAAGGCAGTTGCTTAAATCTGTAATGAGCGAACAAAAGCGGAGACAATTGATGAAGAACTTTATTTTAGGAATAATGCTGGTGATGTTGGTTGCCTGCAGCAGTGGACAAAGCGGAGAAACTCAGAATCTCGAAAAGGCCACGTTTGCCGGCGGATGTTTCTGGTGCATCGAAGCGCCGTTCGAGAAAGTCGAGGGCGTGAAGTGGGTGATTTCCGGATATACCGGCGGCCACAAGCAGAATCCCAAATACGAAGAAGTCGGAGCAGGAACGACCGGGCACATTGAATCGGTGCAGATTACTTTTGATCCGGCGAAAATTACCTATCAGCAACTGCTCGATATTTATTGGCGACAGTTCGATCCCACCGACGCCGGCGGCTCGTTTTATGACCGCGGCACGCAATATACTTCCGCGATTTTCTATCACAATGAAGAACAGAAAAAGTTAGCTGAGGCCTCGAAGAAAGCGCTGGCGGAGTCGGGGCGGTTCGACAAACCGATCGTTACGCCCATTCGTCCGGCGACGACTTTCTATCCGGCGGAAGAATATCATCAGGATTATTACAAAAAGAATCCGGAGCACTACAAAAGTTACCGCGATGGCTCCGGGCGTGATCGCTTCATTAAAAAATATTGGGGAGAGGAGCACAGTATGAACACAAAATACACGAAGCCCTCCGACGAGGTGGTGCAAAAGAAACTGACCAAGCTGCAATATCAGGTCACTCAACATGAAGGCACCGAGCCGCCATTTCAAAACAAGTACTGGAACAACAAAAAAGAGGGAATTTACGTGGATGTCGTTACTGGTGAGCCGTTGTTCAGCTCAATCGACAAGTATGATTCCGGCACCGGCTGGCCGAGCTTCACTCGGTCGCTAGAGCCGGACAATATCGTCGAAAAAGTCGATCGCAAATTATTTATGGCGCGAACCGAAGTGCGCAGCAAACACGGAGATTCTCACCTCGGCCATGTGTTCGATGACGGCCCGAAACCGACCGGACTGCGCTATTGCATGAACTCGGCGGCGTTGCGATTTATCCCAAAAGAGGATTTGGAAAAGGAAGGGTACGGGGAGTACGTGAAGTTGTTTGAGCAGCAAGCGGCGAAAAAATAGGGTAAATGAAAGTGTGACCGCGATTGACTTCCGGTCACGCCAAAGATGGAAATGGTCGAGTTGAAGCTCGACCATTTTTGTTATTTTCAGCAGAAGCGTCAAGATCTACGCATAGCGAAATAATAAACCCCAAACGCCACCATCGCCGCGGAGAACCACGCCCCGTTAAAAAGAAACGCCAGCGCCGGATGAAGTTTTCCCGTCAACGCCACCAAAATTCCAGCGGCTAACGCCAACAGTGCCGGCCA
>Ga0247727_10003666_pt1 | contig 33656 bp, 65 predicted proteins | sample WisWelCaveWW1625_FD_202498 | JGI IMG/M metagenome (GOLD analysis project Ga0247727, IMG submission 202498) | Biofilm microbial communities from Wishing Well Cave, Virginia, United States - WW16-25 | ecosystem: Environmental > Aquatic > Deep subsurface > Groundwater > Cave microbial mat | place...
TTATTTCTAAAAACATTAAATTCACACGATTGGTCTGTTGACTTAGACCTGCCTATAAAGTTTAATTTTCCATCTATTGGAAAATTAAACGATACAGGGAGTTTTCTATTACTTCTTAATCCAATTGACAAGAAGTCTTGATAGAGAGATTGTAAGTAACATTCATAATTCCTATAATACGATAAATGTTAAAGGAGCGGCAATTCCTCTTCTGCCTAAAGGCAGGAGTCTCCTTGCCGCATTACAATGAAATAAAGACTTTCTTGTTAAAGCCTGAGATTTAAAAATCTGGCACGAAAAAACAATTAAGTCTTTGGATAATCAAACATAAGCAACGAATTAAGATGTTGCAATGAATCAGTTATGAAAGGAAAAGGATTATGAACGAAGTCCAGACCGAACAAATTGGCGATTTTCTCGTCAAAATTTATCCCGATGAAGACCCGCAATCTCCACGGGAATTGGATAACTTGGGAACAATGGTTTGTTTCCATCGCAATTACAACTTGGGGGATCAAAAACATGGGTTTTCTGATCCAAATACTTTGGCTTCCCATATTAAGGAGAAGAAATCTATCTCTTTGCCGATTTATATGATGGATCATTCGGGTCAAACGATCAGTACCGATCCAACCATATTCCAGGCTTTTGACGCTCAACGCTGGGATTGGGGACAAATCGGATTCATCTTTGTTGATCCTGAAAAGGTGAAGAAGGAATTCAAAGTCAAGAAAATCACGGAAAAGATTCGTGGGAAAGTTATTTCCGTTCTCAATCAAGAAATCGAAACGTATGACCAATACATGCAAGGGGATGTTTACGGTTTCGTAATCGAGGATGAAAACGGGAATGATATTAATTCTTGTTGGGGATTTTACGGCCTTGAGGATTGCCTTGAGCAAGCCAAGGAAAACGCAAACCATATTGCCAAAAACCTTAGCAAGTCTGGCGCTGGCATTTAATAAGAAAGAGAAAAAGAATTATGGCAAAGCAATTCGTTCGAGGTATTGTGCCGGGCGGTTATTCTTATCCTGGAATTTTTTGTTTGGATGAAGAAACCGCTGACGTGATTGATTCGTTTGTGGATATGAACGAAAAAAATAATCACGATAACGGAATCAATTTTCCGAAAGGAGAAGATAAAGAAGTTCTTTTCTCTTTCTTCGACAAAATCAAGGAACAACTACAACATATCAAGAGCATTCGGGAAACGAAAAATCGTGGAGTTGTTCATCCTTCTTCTCTCTTAGTTTCTTCCACTTCAATCAACAATAAGTGGGCTTATTGTGTCATTCTTGCATGGACGGAGAAGGGAACCCAACTCCTTCTTGAAGAAAGCCCTAAAATGCTACTTCAAGTTTGTCGGAGTCTATCGAAGGAACTTGCTCGAACCGACGAATTCAAGGCATCAAGGTAAACCAAAAACATCAATAAATAGAACAAAAGACTGGCGGAGAAAATGTTCCGCTGGTCTTTTGTTTTTTTAGGTTGCTGGCTGGTAGGCTTGAGAGAAAGGCTCCAAGCCTTAGTTTGGGTTTCGCCATAAATTTTACCGGCACGAAAAATTTAAACTTTCAAACGACAATCAATCATAGACGGAGAATAATTCTCTGGTCAAATTCGCAAAAGGACAAAAGAAACAAAATCATGGACAAATTTACTCAATTTAAACAAGAAATCGAAAAACTTCATCATCTTCTTCAAGATGAACAAAGCGGATTGTTCTCTTGGCATCAGCTACTCAATGAAAGAATGATAAAGATCAATAAACTTTATTATGGAAAATCTGTTCCAGAAATAAAGACAAATATATCTCAAGTTGAAGTTGAAGTTGATGATGAAAATGATTACAAATTAGAATATGGAGATAAAATATGGTATAAAGAAGGTAAATTCCACAGAGATAATGATAAACCTGCTATAATCTATTCTGATGGAAGTCAAATATGGTATAAAAATGGTCAATTACACAGAGATAATGATTTACCTGCTATCATCTATGCTAATGGAACTCAAGAATGGTATAAAAAAGGGAAACAATATAGAGATAATGATCAACCTGCTGTAATCTGGTCTGATGGGACTCAACAATGGTATAAAGAAGATCAATTACACAGAGATAATGATCTTCCTGCTATTATTCATGCTAATGGAACTAAATGCTGGTTTAAAAAAGGTAAATTTCACAGAGATAATGATCTTCCTGCTGTAATTCATCCTGATGGAACTCAATTCTGGTTTAAGGAAGGTGTGGCATATATTCCATCTTAAACCTCAAAGAAACCGGCACGAAAAATTTAAACTTTCAAACGACAATCAATCATAGACGGAGAATAATTCTCTGGTCAAATTCGCAAAAGGACAAAAGAAACAAAATCATGGACAAATTTACTCAATTTAAACAAGAAATCGAGAAACTTAATCATCTCCTTCAAGATGAACAAAGCGGATTATTCTCTTGGCATCAGCTACTTAATGAAAGAATGATAAAGATCAATAAACTTTATTATGGAAAATCTGTTCCAGAAATAGAAACCAATGTATCTCAAAATGTTGAAGTTGATGATGAAAATGATTACCAATTAGAACATGGAGATAAAATATGGAGCAACAAAAAAGGTCAAATCCACAGAGATAATGATAAACCTGCTATAATCTATTCTGATGGAACTCAACACTGGTATAAAAATGGTCTAAGACATAGAGATAATGATCTTCCTGCTATCATCTATGCTGATGGAAATCAATACTGGTATAAGGAAGGTGTGGAATATATTCCATCTTAAACCTCAAAGAAACCGGCACGAAAAAAGTAAACTTTCAAACGACAATCAATCATAGGGGAAAGTGATTCTCTATTTAAGTTCACAAAAGGACAAAAAAATATGGAATGCTGTATCACGCCAACTAGGAGTCAAATTCTCAAGCTAACTAAACGTCGAGCGATTTATTTCCGTCAAAAAAACGGATGGAATTTTCGCATTGATGATCCTCGTTACATGATAATTTATGATAACGGTGGATTGGATGAAAAAGACGGAAGTTCTGACCGCTATACAGTGATTTTCACTCGTGAAATCAATACCGACAAGAGGAACGGAAAACGAGGAACTTATTGGGTTACTGGTATGAATGACTCTCCAACAAGTCCACAGGGGATTTGTTTACATTCCGAATATCCTTATCGGGTTGACAAACCTTCTTACAAACATCTTGGAAGGAAAATCTGTTTTAATAAATTACCTTCGATTTGCCAACGAATTGCTTTACAGGATTATATTTATCTTTACGATCTTTGTGTTTTTGAAAGGTAAGAAAAATGAGCATCGAAAAATTCGTTGGGAAATATCAATGTCCTGGTTGTATATTAGGAAATTCTCCTGAAACCTGTTCTTCTTTTAAAGAAGTAGAATCTGGAATTGGGGGGAAAACATGTATCAATCATCATTCTGGAACGATTGTAGCTGGAATAGGGAAAATTCTTGTTGGGATGCCTACTGGATTCGATAAAATCCGTGGTAAAGATGCAATTGAAATTATTCGCATCTATGAAGAAGGAAAAGTTCCAAAATGGAATTTTCTTAATGTTCCTGTTTGGGCGATGGAATATGAAGAAAATCTTCTTGTTAAGACTTGTTGTCCCAGAACCCTGGGATGGAACATTGATATTGTAATAGGGGGAAAGATGGAAAACCTTGGAGAATACAAGGACAAAGTTCTTGATGTATCAACAATCTTAGATAAAATTGACTGATCCGAACTTCTTTCTCTTTTCTCACTATGGGAAAAAACCGGCACGAAACTTTAAACTTTAAGTTTCATAATAACATTAGGAGGAAACAAAATCATGGACAAATTTACTCAATTTAAACAAGAAATCGAAAAACTTAATCATCTCACTCAAGATGAACAAAGCGAATTGTTCTCTCGGCATCAGCTACTCAATGAAAGAATGATAAAGATCAATAAACTTTATTATGGAAAATCTGTTCCAGAAATAGAAACCAATGTATCTCAAAATGTTGAAGTTGATGATGAAAATGATTACAAATTAGAAAAGGGAAATAAAACATGGAGAAACAAAGAAAGTCAAATCCACAGAGATAATGATAAACCTGCTATCATCTATGCTGATGGAACTCAACACTGGTATAAAGAAGGTAAACATCACAGAGATAATGATAAGCCTGCTATAATCTATTCTGATGGAAGTCAATACTGGTATAAAGAAGGGGTGGAATATATTCCATCTTCAACCTCAAAGAAACCGGCACGAAAAAATAAAAAATCTAAAATATAATTTAACATAGCTCATTAAGAGCTTTGTCGAATTAGTCAAAATTTTACAAAAGAAACAAAATCATGGACAAATTTACTCAATTTAAACAAGAAATCGAAAAACTTCATCATCTCCTTCAAGATGAACAAAGCGAATTGTTCTCTGAGCGTCAGCTACTTAATGAAAGAATGAGAAGTCTCACTAATCTTTATTATGGAAAATCTGTTCTAAAAATAAAGACAAATATATCTCAAGTTGAAGTTAATGATGAAAATGATTACACATTAGAAAATGGAGAGAAAACATGGAGAAATAAAAAAGATCAAATCCATAGAGATAATGATCAACCTGCTATTATCCATGCTGATGGAACTCAAACATGGTGTAAAGAAGGTCAAATCCACAGAGATAATGATAAACCTGCTGTAATCTTTTCTAATGGAACTCAATACTGGTATAAAGAAGGTCTAATTCATAGAGATAATGATCAACCCGCTGTAATCCATGCTGATGGAACTAAAGACTGGTATAAAGAAGATCAATTCCACAGAGATAATGATAAACCTGCTAGAATCTATGCTGATGGATCTAAATCCTGGTATAAAGAAGGTCTATTACATAGAGATAATGATAAACCTGCTATAATCCTTGCTGATGGAACTAAATACTGGTATAAGGAAGGTGTGGACTATATTCCATCTTCAACCAAAAAACTGGCACGAAAAAATAAAAAATCTAAAATATAATTTAACATAGCTCATTAAGAGCTTTGTCGAATTAGTCAAAATTTTACAAAGGATATTAAAATATGCGAGTCCCAATCGTAGAACCGGCTTTAAAGAAACTATATGGGAATGATCTTCTCTCATATTTTCAAAAAAATTTTTCGACCACAAACATTGAAGATGCTTATTCGATGGTTATAGCTGACCTCGAAAGAAAGCAAATTAAAACCACGTTTTCCATAGCCGCCCTTTATTCTACCCTGAAAAAATTGAGTTTTGTTTTCAAAAGGAAAAACTCAACCGGGGGAAAAGGAAAAAATCCTGTCATTTTTAATAAATTCGTTGAAAAACTTGGTGGTCTCGAACAAACCAAAAAATTTCTTTCTTCTTTGGTTGACGAAGGAATTACTCTCAAAGAAGCTGTTGTCAAAATCAATGAAAAAACAAAGGAAAACTTTTCTTATTCTAACGTTTCCAATTTTGCTAAAAAACTTAATATGTATTTTGCTTCTGCTTCCCGAAAAGGTAGGAAAATCCGTCCTTCTCCTATCCTTGATAAATTTATCAATGCTTTTGATGACGAAAATGCAGCAAATGATTATTTAAAATCCATTGCTAATCTTAGTGTCAAAGAAGCCATTGAAAAGATCAACAAAAAAACCAATGAAGAATTTGAATATGGTCATGTTTCCAGTTTTGCCAAAAAATTCGGGATAGAATTCAAACGAAGAAAAGTAAAAAATGAAAAAAACCCTATCAAAGATCAAGTCGAATTTGATTCTCCAACAAAACCTACTTCTTCTTTCTTGATTCATTACAAATGTCGTCATTGTGAAAAAACCAAAGCTATAAGAACTAATTTCATAAATGAGGTGACAGGTTTGCCCGGTATGCGTTGTCATTCTTGCAAAGAATGGGGTTCTTATGTCGCTACAATTCTCTGTGATGATGGTTCAAAGCGGTATTTTGCCATGATTGAAACTCCGGGTGTTGTCGAGGGAGTTGTGATTAGCGGAGAAGGTGAAGTTGACGAAAATCTTGTTCCTTTGAATCAAGAAGCTGTTTTAATGGAAATATCAAGATAGTATCCGGCACGAAAAAATCAAATTTTTATCTGAAAATTACATTGAAAGGGAATGGGAAATGAAAGCAAAAATAAAGCAACTTTTGTTTGAAGCCTATCGTCGAAGTGATATGGCTGATTCTCTCGAAAAATCCAAACCTATTTCGCAAAGATGGCTTGGGCTTGGAACTTACACAACTTATAGTCCTGCAATCAAAGAAGGTTTTATGCGCTTTCATCATATTCCCCCGAAGCGCTGTATGGGTTGGCTTGTTCTCACAGAAAAGGGAATCACTGCGTTAATTGATTTGATTCCTGAATTTCATGAAAAACTTGAAAAGCTCAAAAAAAACCCGGACTACAAGGATTCAAAAGTAGCTTACTATAGTTTGATTCCGTCTGACATAAAATCACTATGAAGGAGAAAAAAGCAATGAAACAAAGTTTCACAATCGCTTACGGAAATCCCTTTGATGGAATTGAATTTATCGGTATTTTCAAAGATCATAACGAAGCCCTTAAATATGCCGAAGAATTTGTTGACGATACTTGGTGGATCGTAGGTATTCAACCTCTTCCCAAGTGTCCAAAGAAGTAGTTTAGACACAGCAAACGAATCATGAATCAACCAACGAATCTTTTTTTTAATGAAGATGTCATCGCTGAAATGCGAGAAACGATAACTCTTTACAGTAGAGCCGAAGTGTTTTTTTTCGGGATTACCAACAAAGAATCCGACAAAGTGGAATCTGTTTATGCCGCATCTTTTGGAACAAGGAGAAGCGTAGCTATGCTTCACGATAATTGTTTTTCCGATTGCATGATTCATAATCACCCATCGGGAAACCTAATTCCTTCGGAGTCGGATATTGAAATAGCCGCATTGATCGGTAAAAATTCTTTTATCATTAACAATGAGGCTACATTGGTTCGTGTTATATGTAAACACCGAAAAAACAATTTTGATTATTTTTGGTAGAAATAAACCGGCAAACTTTTTTAATCATACCAGCCAGCTAATCAAAAGGAGAAAAAATGACAAAACGCCGTCCTAACTACATGATCTCTATGAAAGAACAAAAAGAATTCCTCAAGAATTTTAAAAACAAGTTTGAGGACGAATATGAATCTCTTTTCAAATCAGGTTATCTTGATCCTTTAAAAGAAAAGAAGCAGAGATTCATTGCGGCCCGCATCGCTTTATTCGCCGCCGCTTCAACTTTTATTCCTAGTCACGATAATAGGTTTAAGGAGCATCGGAAGCTCGCCAAAGCATTAGGAAACCTTTCTTAAAATGGGACTTGACAAAAGAGCCTTGCTCTGAGATAATCTCAAAGTCCTATAATGGACTGGAGTTTGGAGCATGGCACGAAAACTCATAATCCTTGTCGAAATCCTAAATAACACAGGAGATGAACCTCAACGTGTCAAACGTGAATTTGAAACGGATTTATGTCCGTTACCTTATTGTCAATTAAAGCTGATTACTGGTCCACCGAGAGAAATTCATTATTCTCTTCGGGAGAGTCCAATTCCCGTTGATCCAAATCAAAAGATTTTCACGGCGATTATTGAACCGAAACAAATATCTTTTTTCCCCGAAGAAAATACGATAACGGTTTTGATTCAAGATCATACTTGTTTGGTTATTCGTAAGAAAGTTAAAGTTTCCGAGATAATCTCGGAGTATAAAAAACATGGTTGGCAAATCCAACAAAGTTAAAAAGGGAGATTGAAAATGTATCATAAAATCCAGGGCTTTATTATTGGGATCATCAGTCTTATTACATTAGCGATTGGAATTTGGTTTTCTTACATTTTTTCAATCGAATTAAAAGAATCCTCGAATTTAATTTTATTAAGTTCCTGGCAAAAATTTTGTCTAATTTTTAACCTTCCTTTTGCTGGTATCCTTTCTTTTGTTTTTGCTTTTTGTAAATATAAAGAAACCGGCACGAAAACTTCAAAATCCTAATTCATAATAGTTTCAGGACAAGGAGGAAATTGTCATGTCTTTTACAAAACAAGAGGGAAAAGAATACCTCAATAGTCGAGGAACAAAGTGTCCTCATTGCAAGAGCACGAAAATATTCGTTAATACATCCAGCGACGATGGACAGCCAGATGAAACATTTAAAGAAGTGTTTTGTGAAGAATGTGGTAATAGTTGGACAGAGCATTACAAGCTAATTGGAATCATAAATGGAGACTAAAATGGAGACTAAAATGGAATTAAATCCTTTTCTCACCTCACAAGAACAAGAAAAATTTCCTAAACTTCCAACTTGGGCAAAAAACAAAATCAATGTTCTTTTGCGTCGAATTGAGGATTTGTTGGTCCTTCTTAATGTCGAAAACAAATCTACTAGAATCTGGATTCAAAACTTTAATAAAGAAAAAAAGTTTCTTTCTGAAAGAGAAAGGATAATTTTCCAAGTTCCAAATGGGCAAATATCAGTTTATCTTAAATCTAACGGAAGTCTCAATATCAATTCCCAGTATGGGGAGGGTCTTGCTGTCTTGCCTGGAGGGGGAGTCAATGATATTGATATTATGATTCGGGCACGAAATTCTGAAAAAACAGGGCCAGAATACACTATAGGCGATAAAAACTTTAACAAAGATTAACGAAAGGACAAAATAATGGATGTAACTTTAAAAATCAATCTTCAAGTTTCTCCTGACGAGAAAGGGAAGTTTTACGATCCAAAAGATTTGATTGCCACAGCAAAAGAGGCAATTGAAGAAGCCTTGAATCATGGAAAGAATCGAGGATTCAATCATCCTCTTGCTCATGAAGTTTCGATTGGTATTTCTTCTATCGAATCCGTTGAAATTGACGAGAAGTTCATTTGTGCCAGTGAAAACGATGACAATGATTGTTTCGACCTTAAGTCAAACAATTTCGAGGATGCCGTTCTTGAAGCCTTGGGGTATTTTGGTCGGTGTATCCGTCGCATAAAAAACGAGGATAATGACACCGAAGAAGGATAAAAAACATGAAATTTCTTTTTTTTCTTGCACTAATTCCTAGCATAGTTTGTATATTTATTTCTGGATATATGGCTATTAACGGGATTGATGGCTGGGGTTGGTTTCTTTTTGTTGGGCTTATTTGTGCCAGTTACCGTTATCGGGACAATGATGAAGATGATGAAGATGATGAAGATGATGAAGATGATGAAGATGATGAAGATGATGAAGATGATGAAGATGATGAAGATGATGAAGATGATGAAGATGATGAAGATGATGAAGATGATGAAGATGATGAAGATGCGGGCTAGATGCTGAAAATCAAGGGCTGATGGGGAAGCATCTAGGATATATTTTTTTAGAAAGGAAAAACATCATGGAAGAACTTACTGCCACTTGTAGATTGTCATACGAAGAGAGAGAAGCTTTCTATTTCATTGTCAAATTACTTGGAAAAGGAGAAAGAATAAATTCTTCGACCTATCAATACGTTTTAAAAATATCTTCATTTTGTGAGATTTATATGTGGAAAGATGATTATTCCCGTACTGATATACGACTTCCATTTTACAAAATTTTGATAAATGTTAATGGAAAATTTGAAAATGTTCATGATAATGCAGGACCTTGGTATTCATATATTAGAATCCGCATGAGTGAATTGCAACTCGTGGCGGAAAACCAAAGAGAAAAACAAGAAAAAGCCAAAATAGAAAAACAAGGAGAAGAAGAATACAAAGAAAGACTAAGGATAGAAGAATTAAATAATCTTTTTCTTGAAAAAGTAAGAACCCAAAACGACCCAAGACCAAATCCGGCACGAAAATCTTCAAAACGAAAATCATAATCAAATTAAGAAAGGAACAACATTATGGAATTGATTCTTGCACCTGAACAAATTCAAACTGATACTGATTACGGCCCTAACCAATGTTTGGATATTACTGTAAAAGGATTTAAGGGGGACCCTTCTGGGATTATTCCTGTCCAACTTAGCCTTGAAGTTCGGGATAAAAAACTTCATATAAGAATTTGGGATCAAACAACTGGAGATAATCCAACTCATCATATCTCTATCAATCCTTTAGGAGAATATAATGAATTTGATCAAATATGGTTTAAAGTTAAAAAAGGACAAAACCACCGTGGAGTAATCACCCTAATTAAGGGAGAAAAGTTTTACGTTGCCTCGTCTTCTGATAATGGGAAAGAATATGAAATCACCAGAGATCAAATTGTCAGAAAAGTAAAGGACAAATAGTAATGAATGAAATAATCAAACTACTAAATCAAATCAAGAATCATCCCAATGCAAATTTTAATGTCGCAGCTTGCCATCACAATGATCCAACAATTGAGATACTTGCACAACAAGTTTTAGATTTGTTGTGCAACATTTCTCATAATGAAGTCGTGTCCAACATTCCAAAACCTATTAAAGTTTGGGTTTTTGACCAGGCTCCAAAAAACCTTCAAAACATTTCGACAAATGGTGGGGATGAAGATTGGGTTGTTCTTGTTCCTGCCTCTTTTGCAAAAGAAACAACCTGGATTTCCTGGATTGAGGGAACGGATTCTTGTAACGAACCCAAAAAATATGATCTTGAAAATGGAGATATTGTTTATATCGGAAGTCATGCGTGAACTACTCTCTCCTAAAGAAGAGAGCTTCCTGTAAGGTTAAAAAGAGAAAGGAAAACGTGAAATGTGTTGTGTTCATGACGCTGTAAAACAAATTTTCACAAAAACAGGAACACTGTGGCCACGTTCTTCCAAATTCAAAAATCTCGAACGTCTTCTTAACTGTTCTGATAAAATAACCGCTAAAGATCAAGCAAAAATTGCATGTTTGTTTCTAAGAAAACTTGATAGTTTATGTCAAAGAAAAACCTCTATTGTTTTTCTCCATGCGAAAATAACAACCAATACTTTGGCTCGACAACCCCATGCTCTTGGAATTTATGTTTATGATGATGAAAACATAGAAAGATATTGTGCATTTGAGTGTAATTGGAGACCTGTTTGTGAAAATAGAGTAGGTTTTAAATTCGCTCTCAAAGATTGGACAACTTGTTTTCCTTCCAATGTTTTGTGGAAACCTTTTACGTTTTCATTCTTCATTACAAGCACAGGTTACTCCACTTATATTTCTCCTAAACAAGTCGTTTCCATTTTAAAAAAACAATATAATAATTCCGAAAACTGTTTTCAGCATGATCGTCCATTTCTTCCAGCTTGGGAAATTAAATATGATTGTAATTTATACTATAGTCCTTTGAAAGGAACAAATGAAATATGTTAAATGGTTTTGCGAGGAAAATTAGATAGGAATCAAAATGATTATTTGCTTAACAGTTCATCAATCTTATCAATTTGAAACAGATGAATCAACCCATCTTCTTGATCGGGTCAATCATCTTCTTAATTCTATTTCTCCACCAGTAAATAAAAAAACAACTTCAAAAGTTACTGATGTTTTAAATGTCAAAAAACCCAAAAGAAAAAAAATAAACATGGATATGCCTCTTAATGAAGCTCCATTGTATATTGAAATCGAACCCGAAGATATTATTGCCATTGTTCCTTTAGGCTTTGGTGGAAGCCAGCTTGTTTTTTTATCTCCTATTTCTTCTACAAAATTACCGACTGGATTCAATAATGGAGAAAGACTTATTCAAAAAAATCAAACAATTATTACCGTGAAAGAACCACCCTCACAAATCATTTCTATGCTTGGCATTACAGGAATCAAAGGAACTTAAAATGGAAAATGCCGACATTATCACTGATACTGATTTTGAAGAATACATTAATGAATACGATATAAAAAACAAAAATGTCACAAAAGTTTGCCTCTTTAAATATATTAACAGCCCAATTAGACAAGTTTGCCTTTTTAAATCATGATTATCGGCTTTTCTTAGGAAAGAAAAACAAGAAATCGAAGAAATATCCTATGAGGATAAAATTGATTCGATAACATGTGTGCTTCCAGGGAATTCTGTTGAGATAGTGGAAACCAGCCCTTTTTTGCTTCAAATAAGATATTTTAGAAACCGGCACGAAAACTTGGAAATCTCTTTTTAAAATATACCATCGTCTTTAAATCAAGACGAAAATAAAAAAAGAAAGAAGGAACAAAAACATGGCGAATAATTACAGCCAACATGCAATGCACGATACTTTGCAATGTTCTAAAGAGGATTTTGAGAATCTTCACACTCTTTTAGAGAATTGTGAAGATGCGGGTCATGGTTTTACCATAGAATTTTATCCCGACGGGGATGAAGCCACTGAAAATGGTCAACTTTATATCTTTGCGGAAGACATAGGGAATGAAGATGCTCTCTCCGATGAATTTCTTGATGCTCTAAGCAAAATCATCAAGAAAAATAATTTGTCTTATATCGTTTTGGGAGTTGCTCATACCTGTTCCAAGATGCGACCGGGAGACTTTGGCGGTGGAGATTATCGAATTACCGCCAAGGGGGGATTTAGCTATCCCCAAATCATTTGGCCAGAGGTTTAAAAAATATCATCATGAGCGCCATCATTATTGCAATCAATGATACCAAAGAAAGAATCGGGGCAATTCTTGGAAATCAAAATGGAGATATTTTTGAATCTACAAAAGAAGCTCTTTGTTATCTTGAAAAATTGAAACGTGAAAAGATCATTTTACCTTGTGGTCTTGGCTTCTACAAAAACACTAATAATGAAGTTGTTTTTTACGAAATTCGTGAAATCGAAAACTTTCCTATCATGCCAAAAAAGGAGTCTCAATGAAAAAAAACATCATTACCAAATCGAAAATGATTGAAGTTAGACACAAGAATTTCGTACTCGTGGATAACAAGCTGAATGTTATGCGGTTCAAGAACATTCAAGCCGCTAAAGCGGAATTGCGCAAAATGGGAGAAAACCCGAATGATCCTGCGATTCAATACGTTAGTTTCGACACAAGAAAGGAAAAAAACGAAAATGATTAAAATTACACGAGACGGGAATGGAATTTCACTTAATGCTGGAATCCGAGATACTCTCTTGGACAAACAAGGAAACATTATCAAATTCAAAAATATAGAGTATGCAAAGAAATTTCTTCGCCAGAATAAGTACGATCCGAATGATCCCATGTTTCGATATGAATTATGTTAATTCCGGCACGAAAATTTTAATTTCACAAAAGCATAATGATCTCATAAAAAGGGAAAGGACTAATTCGTCATGGCTCATCTTGCAAAAACATCTTATCTACTTCCCGAACTTAAATCGGGAAAAGAACAAAAGGAATCATTCAAAAAACACGAAGCCGCTTTCCAAGCTCTTCTTGATGCCAGTGATAAAGTGGATATTGACAATGGCGAAGTTGTGGGATTGGTTTATTCCTTTCCTTATGCAGATGGTCAAGCTAATTATCTTGTCGTCAAGTCTGCGCCCTTGACTCTTCAACATATTCGTTATTTTGATGCTTGGCAATTGCCTTATGTCCATATCAAGGGGATTTCCAAACAAGACATTCTTTCTTTTGCAAAAAGGGAACAAAAACTTCCAAAATTAAAGCCAATGTTTTAAAACCCCGGCACGAAAAAATAATTAAGTCTTGAGATAATTAAACATAAGCAACGAATTAAAACGTTGCAACAAATTGTTTTTTGAAAGGAAAAATCCATGAAGGAAAATGAAACAATCACAGTCACCGTTATTTATCCAGTTACCTTTGAAGTTGATTCTAAGGAACTTGAAGGGAAGGATAAGGATGAAGTTCGAGAATACATTCTCGATAATGCTGATTCACATATGGAAAGTTCACCACCTAATCCGTTGATTCATGAATCAACTAATGAAGAAATTGTTCCAATTGATTAAGGACAAAAAAAATGAAAACACTTATCATTCGTGAACTCAAAATTCGACTTGGTTTTCAAGATGAAAACAATTCTGAAAAACAAATCAATGATTTTTTAAAACATTGCAATGAACATATAACCAAGCTCAATGGGTCTCCGGAAATTTCCATTGATTCGGAAAATGGCGAACCAGTCTTTGAAGTCGAAGAAACGTGTGATAAATGCGGAGATATTCTCCGATATTACGTACAAGTGAATATGGCAAATCCCGATGATAAGTCTTTGACAGAAATTTTTGGTTGTTTATATTGTGGGAGTTAATCTTTGTGGAAAGAAAAAACGGATATTCTTTCTAACTAATTTTCTGTCGCTATCCGTATTGCCGAAGAATAAACCGGCACGAAATTTCAAAATCTTTCATTCATAATGGGAACATGATAATTAAGCCTATAAAAAGAAAGGAAAACAAAAGTTATGACTAATTTCTCTGAAATCGCTGTGACCGATGAACAACTTCCCCCTCCGGATGCTTCTTGGAAGGAAATTCTTGAGGAAACTGATTGGTCTTTGCTTCGGGAACAAAAGGAAATCCTTGAGGAAATCAAAAACAAGTTTAGCAAAAAGGCTAGGAGTGAACCACGATATGTTGAAACTATCGAGGGAATCCTTTCCCTTTTAGATCATATCCAAGATGCGGCGGCTAATGATATTGGTGAAGAAAAGATTTTCCACTATGAAGATATTCGTTTCCCGAAAGGAAATTCCCAATGAAAGGTTTTGCTCAAATCTATCTTCTCAAAGACGAAAATGGGAACACTAATGGTTATGGGGTTCGTATTTGTCAAAAAGGAGAATCCAGTTTCATTTGCATTGACGAATATACTGCCGGTGATAGCGAATCTGATAGTCAAGTTTATGGTACCGGAGAAATTGAAACCGAAAGGCTTTTGGAATGGGCAAGACAAACAGCACAAGAAATGATGGAAGAAAACGATCTTATCGGTCCTATTGAAGAAACCGATGAGTAAATTTTAGGTTGTTGGCTGGTATAACCCCGGCACGAAAACTTAAAAATTCAAACTCATAATGATCCTCGAATCTCCGAAGTCGTCAAGGCTTATCGTCAAGAAAATCGAAAGTTTTTCGAGCTTAAAGAATAAAAATCCGGCACGAAATTTTCAAAAATCAAGTCCATACTTATTTCAGAAAGGGAAAAAACATGAAAAAGAACAAGCCAATGATCAAAATCATTGTGAAAGGGGGGCTTATTCAAGAAATTTTAACGAATGCAAATTGCCCAGTCGAAATCGAAGTCCACGTTTGTGATTTCGATTGTGAAGGGACTGGCGGAAATGCCATCAATTCCAATGGAGACCCATTTAATCATTCAATTTGGAACCCTGATCCTGTCTCTTTTGATTTAATGGATTTCAAAAAAATCGAGGAAAATGATGAAAACAATTGACCATTCAATCATAAAATTCCTTCGGGAAGCCATTGATAATTCTTTGAAAAAGGTTAGCGAAGATTTTGGTGTTAGTATCAAAACTGGGAATGCAACCTTTTCATTAACTAATGCGACTTTCAAACTTGAGATTGCAACCATCGGAAAAAGTGGAAATCCTGAAACAAAGGAACGAACTTGTTTCAAAACTCTTGCTCCTATGATGGGATTGAAACCCGAATGGCTTGACATGATTATCGGGTTAATGCCTAAAAGTTACAAGTTTCCAGTTCTTTGTGAAGAAACTGGGACAGGAAAGAGATTAAAATTCCCCATCGGAACTATCAAAAATGTTCTGGAGAGAATTCCAGCATGAAAATTAAATTCATCACCAACATTGAAGTCCAAATTTTAGGCGAAGATAAGCCTTGGAAAATTGATCAAGGAACCATTCTCGAAACAACCGACATAGAATCTCATGAAAATGATGAGGATACGGTAGATATTCATCTTGTTGGTTGTTTTAAAGAAGAACATACAGTTTTCATGTATGTCCCTATAACTTCGTTTATCGAATTACCAATGGTATGAACATGAGTGTTGAAAAACCAAATTGGGTTCTCGAAATCGAACAAAAGAATAGAGAACGAAGCAAAAAAATGCAAGTGAAGATGAACTTAGTTGGGGTTGGCAACTGTTACATTGTCTATCCCAAAACCAGTGATCCTTCTCTTGAAGGAACTGATGACAATGATGATGATTCGTCTTTGGTAAAAGTTTAACCGGCACGAAAAATTAAAATAGCTTCTCTATAATCAAACATAAGACGAAAACAAAATGTTTTCGCAATACTTTGTTCCGGAAGGAAAAAAAGATGCACGCTTTTTTTAGGGGAGTAGGTCATAAACTCACTGCGAAAAACACCCAAGATGCCATCAAGGAAAGCAATTTGGATTGGGAAGTCTTTAAGGCCCATCTTCAAACTGTTGAGCATTTTGATAGCAAGCCAATCCAATTAACAAAACAAATGGGAATCTTTCGCAAAGATACCAATTTCCCATTAGGTGTCGTTGGTTCTGGATATGGAATCATCCAAAATAACGAAGCTGCAAACATTTTGGATGAAGTCATCGAACAGGCTCCTGGTGGTTCACCTATCGTAATTCGTCATGGAGCAGCTTTATTTGGGGGAGATAAGATTTTTCTTACTGCCGAAGTTGGGAATCCTATTCTTATCGGAACCGAATCCTTCATTCGCTTCATTGTTCTTTCTTGGGGACATAATGGGGGAGTTGCTTTAAAAGTCAGCTTCATGCTTTGTCGTATCTCCACAGGAACCATTATCAATGTCAAAATGAAGGGCGTTCAATCTGATGTAAAAATTCGTCATACTCGAAATGCCAATGAACGTCTCAAAATTGCTGGAAAAGTTATTAAAAACGCTTTCTTTTATTTCGAGAAAATCACCGAAAAGTTTAGTCTTTTAGCGGACTCCCTTCTTACTGATATGGAATTCGATAATCTTCTCAAAACAATCATTCCTGTTTCGGAAGATGCTTCTAATCGTGCTCAAACCATTGCCGAAAACAGGCATCAAGAGGCTTTAGAAACTTACAAGATAGAACCGAATTATGGAACCAAACTTGGCGGTTTTCTGGCTATTTCAGAATGGAATGCCAACAAACGGACTGCTGTTCGGGAGAGTAAAGAAAAATTCGGCAAAAGTGAAGTCGAAGTCAATGGAACTCTGTTTGGAAATCGAAACAAGGAAATGCGAAATGCTTTTATTAGGCTTCTCGAAACCGTCAATGAATTAGCCACGGTTTAATTTAAACAAAAGAAAGGAACAAAAAATCATGAGCAAACAAAAATATCTTCGATAAGAAATGCAAGACCTTACCGAAGTTATTGAAAAGAATCAAGAAATTGGTTCTTGCGAAATTCAAAATGTTCAAATAATTGAAAAAAATTCCATCAACAACATTTAATCTAAACAAAAGAAAAGAAAAGAAAAGAAAGGAAAACAAAAATAATGACAAAGACTGCAAAGCCAAAGCTCAAAAAATTCATGGTTGAAGTCCGTGAAGTTCATGTTCAACAAGTGGTAATTGAAGCCAAAGATTACGCTGATGCCATTAAGCGTATTCAAGACGGAGAAGGGTATTATGTTAATGATTCTCTTGAGTATTCTCATACCCTTGATCCTGATACATGGAGAATAATCGGTCCGGGAGATAAGTACTCTCGTGATGCAAGCGGAATTCTTTCCAGTCACAACAACGAAATGGAAAGGCAGGATAACGATTAAGTCTTGACATCGAGGGAGCCATTTGGTAGATTTCTCCTTGCCGTAAAATGATCGGATTCATTTTAATGGCAATTTTATGAATAATTTCAAAGCCAAATATCTTTTTGCCGTTTATTTTCTTTCGGCAAATCTAATTATAGGTTTTTTATTAAGTGGCAATTAAAGCCAAAGATTCCGCTGATGCCATTCGGCGTGTTCGAGAAGGATAAAAGGAATTAGCTCATGTTTGAAACATCCAATCGTCCTTTAAAAGAAATCCGTTTTAAAAAAAATGAAATGGATACCAGCCAACTAAACGAAATCAAAAAATGGGCGGATTTAAATGCCCAATTCAATAATAGCCAGGGGTATGACGAATATCTTCTTTTAATTCCTCATCCTAAACATCTATCTTTAGGTGGACAATCCTTTGAAGAATTCACCGAGAATTGTCCTCTTCTTCTCAAAGATATTCTAACGGAAATCTATGAATCTCGAACAAAGCAAATGCAAGATGAAAAATGGACAAGTGAATTCGATTTGGAAAATGACTTCGGATTCATTTTAGTGGCAATTTTATGAATAATTTCAAAGCCAAATATATTTTTGCCGTCTATTTTCTTTCGGCAAATCTAATTATGGGTTTTTTATTTGTTTTACAATTCATTCTCGGAGTTATTGGCACAATTATTCATCGAATTGGCTTGGCCTCTATTTTTGTTGAATCAAATACAATTGGAGGGGCAAAGATTTCTAATTTACTTTTTATTCAACCATTAAGAGGTATTGGATTTGTCATGTCCAAAATTGTGTCATTTAGTCTGAGAATTTCCGGCACGAAACTTTAAACTTTAAGTTTCATAATAACCCCGAAAGGAAACAAAATCATGGATAAATTTACTCAATTTAAACAAGAAATAGAAAAACTCAATAATCTTTTCCAAAATCTTTTCCAAGAAGAGGAAAATGGAACTAAAATTTGGAGAAATAAAAAAGGTCAAATCCACAGAGATAATGATCTTCCTGCTATTATTTGGCTTGATGGAACTCAATACTGGTATAAAAAAGGCAAATATCACAGAGATAATGATAAACCTGCTATTATCCTTGCTAATGGAACTCAATTCTGGTATAAAAAAAGTCTATTACACAGAGATAATGATAAGCCTGCTATAATCTGTGCTAATGGAGATCAAGAATGGTATAAAGAAAATAAACGACATAGAAATAACGATAAGCCTGCTATAATCTGTGCTAATGGATATAAAGAATGGTATAAAAATAATCTAAGACACAGAGATAATGATAAGCCTGCTATAATCTGTGCTAATGGAGATAAATACTGGTATAAAAAAGGGAAAAGATATGTTCCACCTTCAACCAAAAAACTGGCACGAAAAAAGTAAAAATTCCCATTAAAATTGAATATGGAAAGGAAAAAAATCCATGTTCAACACCGAAAATTTTACACCAGAAAATTCTATTGAAAACTTCTTGATGAATGAAACGATCAATGGTCGTCTCGTTGGTGTCATTCATCGTGTTCATCCCGATAATGAAGAATCTACACTTCTTTTCTTTTCCAATCAAGCCGTTCATCAAGCTAATGGTTTTCATCTTCAAGATCAAGATGGCAAAGCCGCTTTACAAATCATTGTCGCTACTATTTATGGAGCATGGAGTTATGTAGATTGTGTAGAAACTTTAGCTTCCAAACCCAAAGAATTATCAAAAACTATTCATTATTGTTTCGGTCCTGACTCTTTTTTTGAAAAAAAATTAAAAAATACAAATTTAGGATATAATTGTTATTTGGATTATATCCAAAGAATTTATCTTGAAGAATTAGGGGAAAGTATTATTATGAAGGAGGCTTTCGATCTATGAGTCTTCATATCGGAATCCCATCTCTTCCAAAAATTATGGAGCTATTTGAAAGTTTATTAAATAATATTTGTAATCCTTTTAAAAATATTGGTTGTGTTTCTTCTGAATTCTTGACCAACAAACCAATTGATCTTAAAATTATCAATTTTGCTACTGAAAGAGGCATGATCGGATGCTATAAAAAATATGATATTAAACAGCAAAAACCAGCATATTTATTTTTCAAAAAAGATAATCTTCATTGGAAACCTATTCCTTTTGGAATTCGTTTTCAAAATATAGAAATGAACGTCGTTAAATGGATTCAAGAATCCAATGATCTTGAAAAAATGGGAATTCATGTGGCTTCAAAAGAAAGACTTTTTGGACGGCATCAACTTGAGATAGAATTTATTTTAGAATGGATTGTTAAAACCCCTGATACAAAATTGATTTTAAAGACATTACAATTCGGAATTAAACACGAAATTCTGTATTATATTCCAAAAATCCTGACTCCAGTTCCCTTTCGGTTTGGGGATACTGCATTTTCTTACGTATTTGGACAAATTATTTCTTGTAATAAAAGAGATTTCATTTGTCCTCTATGTAATCACAATTTTGCCATTATCAGACCTAAAAGCATCATTATCTCTTGTCCATCTTGTGATAGGAAATTCGTCTCGAATTGAAACAGAATTTCCGGCACGAAACTTTAAACTTTAAGTTTCATAATAACATTAGGAGGAAACAAAATCATGGACAAATTTACTCAATTTAAACAAGAAATCGAAAAACTTCATCATCTTCTTCAAGATGAACAAAACGGATTGTTCTCTTGGTATCAGCTACTTAATGAAAGAATGATAAAGATCAGTCAACTTTATTATGGAAAATCTGTTCCAGAAATAGAAACCAATGTATCTCAAAATGTTGAAGTTGATGATGAAAATGATTACCAATTAGAACATGGAAATAAAATATGGAGAAATAAAAAAGATCAAATCCATAGAGATAATGATCTCCCTGCTATTATCCGTGCTAATGGAACTCAACTCTGGTATAAAAAAGGCAAATGGCACAGAGATAATGATAAGCCTGCTGTAATCCATGCTGATGGAACTCAAGAATGGTATAAAAAAGGTCAATTACACAGAGATAATGATCTACCCGCTATTATCTGTGCTAATGGAGATCAAGAATGGTATAAGGAAGGTGTGGACTATATTCCATCTTCAACCTCAAAGAAACCGGCACGAAAAATTTAAACTTTCAAACGATAATCAATCATAGACGGAGAATAATTCTCTGGTCAAATTCGCAAAAGGACAAAAGAAACAAGGAAACAAAATCATGGACAAATTTACTCAATTTAAACAAGAAATCGAAAAACTTCATCATCTTCTTCAAGATGAACAAAGCGGATTGTTCTCTTGGCATCAGCTACTTAATGAAAGAATGATAAAGATCAATAAACTTTATTATGGAAAATCTGTTCCAGAAATAAAGACAAATATATCTCAAGTTGAAGTTAATGATGAAAATGATTACAAATTAGAATATGGGAATAAAGTATGGAGAAATAAAAAAGGCCAATTCCACAGAGATAATGATCTTCCTGCTATTATCTATTCCTATGGAACTCAACTCTGGTATAAAGAAGGTAAACAACATAGAGATAATGATCAACCTGCTATTATTCATTGGGATGGAACTAAAGAATGGTATAAAGATGGTCTATTACATAGAGATAATGATAAACCTGCTGTTTCCCATGCTGATGGAAGTCAACACTGGTATAAAGAAAATCTAAGACACAGAGATAATGATCTGCCTGCTATTATCCGTGCTAATGGAGATAAATGTTGGTATAAAAAAGGTAAATTACATAGAGATAATGATCAACCTGCTGTAATCTTTGCTGATGGATCCAAAGAATGGTATAAAGAAGGTAAAAAACATAGAAATCATGATTTACCTGCTATAATCTATGCTGATGGAACTCAAAAATGGTATAAAGAAGATAAATATCACAGAGATAATGATCTTCCTGCTATTATCTGGTCTGATGGAACTCAATACTGGTATAAAGAAGGTAAACAACATAGAGATAATGATAAACCTGCTGTTTCCCATGCTGATGGAACTCAATACTGGTATAAAGAAGATAAATTACATAGAGATAATGATCTCCCTGCTATTATGCGTTTTAATGGAACTAAAGGATGGTTTAAAGGATGGTTTAAAGGATGGTTTAAAGGATGGTTTAAAGGATGGTTTAAAGGATGGTTTAAAGAAGGTGTGAAATATATTCCATCTTCAACCTCAAAGAAACCGGCACGAAACTTTAAACTTTAAATTTCATAATAATACTGAAAGGAAACAAAATCATGGACAAATTTACTCAATTTAAACAAAAAGTTGATGATGAAAATGATTACGAATTAGAAAATGGAAATAAAGTATGGAGAAATAAAGAAATAGAGATAATGATCAACCTGCTGTTATTCATTGGGATGGAACTAAAGAATGATATAAAGAAGGTGTGGAATATATCCCATCTTCAACCAAAAAGAAAAAGAAACCGGCACGAAAAAAGTAAAAATTCCCATTAAAATTGAGCATGGAAAGGAAATCAAAGACCCATGAGCAAACCGTCAATCACAATCGAAGAAACAAATGCTTTTATTGAATTTTTCAACGAGCGTAAAAAAACAGGAGAAAAAGAAGGATTGGTTCAAACCAAAACTCTTCTTCCTCTGCTCTATTCTTCTGATCAAACTGCCGAAAGAATCAATAAAATTATTGCCCCCTTTTTGGCAAACGAAGGCATTCTTCTTTCTCGAAAAGGTTTGAATTTTGAATTCAAGATTATTGAAGCTGGTTCATCTAAACCTGGCGAAATTAAAACCCAATTTATTGTAAAAGAACATCTTATACAAGACAGTTGGGAATCCAAACCAACTCGCCTTCCACACGCTTTTATGCCTGGACAAAACTATGGAGATATTAAACTTGCAATTGCCGCTGGAGATACGGTTCATATTGTTGGTCCTCCAGGTTGTGGAAAATCCATTTCACTTGAAAATGTTGCTATGGATTTCAAGTTGCCTTTTGTCCGAATGAGTTTAGGTGGTTATCTTGATCCCGCTAATTTACTCGGAGATGTCCAACTTTGTGAATCCGAAAAGGGAATTGTTACCCACTTTGTTTATGGTATTCTGCCTGAAATGGCTGAACGTGGGGGAATGGTTATTTTCGATGAACTTGACCAAATGGAACCGGGCGGGAATTCTGTATTCCAAAGAATTACTGAAACAGATGGGCAATTAGTTATTAAGACTCATGATAGGAATCGTCCTACAATTATCATTCAAAAACATCCTAATTTCCGCATGGCTTTTACTTCCAATACAGAGGGTCACGGGGATATTACCGGAATGTTTGCCGGAGCACAACAACAAAATACTTCACTTCTTGATCGAATCAATTCTCGTTTTTTCATGGGATATTCAACTCATACCGATTATCATCTGATGAAAGAGGAATATAAACTTCCCAGCGGAGTAATTAAGGCTTTATTTGGGGCTTCTACGGTTGCCAAACTTGATGAAGACAGTTTAGTTTGCACAATTCGGAAAAAATGCGAGGGAGAAAATGGATGGAGAACTCATCTTACTTCAAGGATGCTTATGGATGTTGCTTCTCATTATTCAGCATTTAATGGGACTATATTAACCACAACATTTTCTTGGCATAAAACCATGCTTTATTATTTTGTAAATAAATTCCCCTATCAATATCGTAAATTGGTTTTAGATTTAATCCGAACCAAAATTGGCCCGAATTTTGAGCCTACAGAAGATAATCAAGTGATCTTGAATATGGGAGAAGATTTAAAAAGCAAAGGATTCTTTCCCAATGCCAATACTTATCTCATTCCTTCAGTCAAAACATATTTGGCATGAAAACTTCAGAAAAGTATATTGATCTTTTCGATGTGCCATCAGTTAGAGTTCTGAATAAAATCTGGACAGTCAGTATTAATCGGATAGAAACTATTGAAAAGGGCGAAATCCGATTCTCTTGTAATTGTCCTGATTTTATTTATCATTGTTCTCCCAGCAAAGAAAGAAAACATTGTCGACATATTACGTTGGTTGATATAGAACTTCTAACCTGCTTTCCTAACATAAATCCTTGGAATAACGTAAAAGCTTGTGTTTGGAATGGCGGAACACAGAGTTCTTTAGTTTATCCAATTAAAGAAAGATCAGAAGGACAAACTATTGAAGAAATACTTGGATTCCTCATTTCTCCAAAAAGAAAATTGCTAGAGCCATTACAATTCCACAGGCCGAGAATCCGAATGTGTGTTTTCTGCTATTGTCCCCAGGAAATTTCTCTTGATTCAGCCATTTTTCTGTGCTTTAATTGCGGTCGGAAACAATTGGCATGAACAAAAATCTTTTTATGATTGATACAATCACAAGAATCAATTCAGAAGATGCCGTTTATCTTGACAAAAATCAAACTTTAGAAAAAGGTTATATCCATTTTTCTCTTGGAAAAATGGCAAAACTTCTTAGTAATAAAAATATAAACAGAATTATTCATATTTGTTTCTGGAAATTTCTTCACGGTCATTATTACACAAAATCTTGGGAAAAATTTCTTGATGCTCGAATCAATGATGATGGGACCACTTGGGTTAGGGACAATTGTTTTGATGTGAATTGTAATGCAAAAATTATTCGAGACCCAAAAAATCCAAAAATCTATTGTCCCAGATGTGAAAGACATTATTTCAAACCATTTGCTGGCAAAATTAACATGCCTTATATGGAAAAATATCTTGAAAAAATCAAAAACTTGGAATTTTGTCAGTCTTGTGGGAAACAACCTGCTTTTTGGGAAAATAAAGAAAAAATCTTTCTTTGTAATCGATGTTTTTTGAAAATCGGAGATTCTTCTTTCAGAATTGAAAACAAACTTTCCGGCACGAAAACTTCATTAATTAACGGCATAATATTGTCAGAAAGAAAGGAGAAATAACATGAAAAAGTTCAGTCTTAGATATGGACAAGTTTCACCTTTTAATACTCATGTAACTCGTTTAGCAGAAGCACTTTGCGATGGATTTCAAATTCGATTTACCCGAAAAATGCCAAGAGGTGCCGAAGCTCTTTGTGATCTCGAAAAAAAAATTATTCTTCTTCCCGAACTTGATCCTTTGAAATTAAATGAAGTAGAAGGACAAAAGGTTTATGCTTATTCTGCCCATGAGCGAAAACATGCTCGTCTTTCTTCTCAAAAAACATTTGAAAATTGCAAAAAAATCATGGGAGATTCCAAGAAAAATAAAAAGTCCCGTTCGGTTTTCCATTCTCTTTTACAAATAATTGAAGATTGCCGAATCGAAATGAATGAAAATTATGCCCAACCGGGCGATCTTTGTGATCTCGCTTTTTGTCGGCAAAACTTTTGCGAGAAAATTATTATTGATGAGGAATTTAAAACAAAAAATCCTATTGGCTATGTAATTAATTGTCTCCAATATAACTTGCTCACTCAACATGAAAACTTTACATTTTTAAAACTTCCAGAAGTTCCCAACTCCGATCCTATTTGGCAAGAATTTTTTGACCGTGGTTGGAAAATCCTTCAAGATGGACGTTTCAAACTTTCAACCCAATTAGCTCAAGATGGTTGTGACACAACTTCCGAACTTGCTTTGGATATTGAAAAGGCTTGGCAAGATCTTCTAAAAAATCATCCTATGCCTGATCCTAATGAAGAAGGTCAAGAAGGTCAAGAAGGTCAAGAAGGTCAAGAAGGTCAAGAAGGTCAAGAAGGTCAAGAAGGTCAAGAAAAAAATGGAGAAGGAACAAAAAAGAACAATAAAAATAAAGAAAGAAAAGGAAACCCTTCTAAGGGGGATGAAAAAGAAAATGATTCAAGAGAACTTTATGATGATGTAAATGAACTTTTTGATAAAATGCAAGGCAAAGAAACTCTTGAAATTGATCTTTTCTCAAAAGAAATGGAAGATTTAATGGAAGAACATGGAATTCGTCCACCTTCCAAAAAAACTGATCCCAATCCTAATCGTGAAGAAATTTCGAGACAATCCAATCTTATTGGATTTAATATCCATGACAGAGAAATTGTCGCTTTGCCTAAAGAAGATGTTTTTAAAAAAGTTTTGGGTAATCTTTCCCCTCAAATCTCTCATGTTCGAGATATTCTCGCTGTTTATCTTAAAAGCCTTACACAGTGTCATCAACTTCGCTATCTCCGTAATGGGAAACTTGATCCCAAACTATTTTATCGAACAGCCAAAGGAATTGATTCTAAATATGTTTCTCAAAGAAAAATTCACGGAGAAGATTTTAGTGTATCAGTGAGTATTGTAGTAGATTTATCTGGTTCAATGGGAAGTGTTAATGGCTGGAGCGATTCTTCTTTGAGCCGTTCGGCCTTGGCTATGCAAATGGCAATTTTACTTGCCGAAGTTTTTAATCTTCTTGAAATCCCATTTGAAATTGTCGGTTTCAATACCGATGAAATTCCAGGCTATAATCGTTATGACTATCGAGAGAAAAAGGATTCTGGTTATCGTTCAAGAGAATATATCAATTATTGGATTTTTAAATCCTTTGATGATATTTATACTCTTGATGAAACCCGTCATCGCTTAGGTTCAATTACAGGAACAGGTTGCAATGTGGATCATGAAGTTATTTATTGGGCGGCCGGAAGACTTTGGGTCCAACCGACTAAAAGAAAATTACAAATCATTCTTAGCGATGGTCAACCTAGTGGTTATGGTGGAAACTATAACGGTTTTCTTGATCATGAATTAAAACGGATCAATGAAGAAATTGTTTCACGAGGAATCGAACAATTCGCTTTCGGATTGCAATCCGGTTGTGTTAAAAATTATTATAGAGATTATCTCATCCTTGAAAAAATGGAAGATTTAAACAGGGAAGCTCTAAACATGTTTGCTAGCTATCTATTGAAAGGAAAAACTAAATGAAAAAAAACAGTGAAACCTAAGCAGTTCTTTCTTTTAAAAAGATAAGAAAATAATAACTAAAATACAAAAAACAAATTGGGAAAACAAAAATCTCCTTCCAATTTGTTTTTTATTTTCTCTTGACTCTTTTAAGAGTCCACTGTAAAATTATAAAACATCCTTAAAGGAGGGATGCAATCATGAAACTCACTTTTACTCGCAAAGAATTCAAATCATGGCTTGAAAGCAAGAAACCCAATGCTCAAGTCGGAATTCCGGAAAATGGCCTGGAATGTCCTTTAGCTAATTATTTAAAAGAAATCAACAAAAAGGACAAAAACTTTTTTTTTGTTGAAGTTGGAAAAAATGACATTAAAGTCTATCTTAGAAACGAAACTGTTCGATGTAGTGGCGTTGCTCAGTGGATGGTAAATTTCATGTGGAAAGTAGATAAATATGAAGAAAACGAAAAACCCTTAAAGAGAATTTCAGCTAAAAAAGCCCTTCAATTGTTAGCGTGAAATAAAAAGAATTGATGGCAAAAAAATTTAACTTGGAACGTAGTTTAACTAGCTAAAACTTTAAGAAAAATGGTTAGATTAACTCTATCGTTATATGGGGAAGTCGCCTAATGGTTATGGCCCCCGCCTCATAAGCGGTCCTAATTGTGGGTTCGACTCCCACCTTCCCCACCAAAATCCCGGCACGAAAAATACAATTTTCCCTCTCATAATCAATTTATTCTCTTTTATGAGAATATTTTATCTTTTAAAAAAGAATTAAACAAATAAAATGTGCAACAAATTGTCCAGATTAGAAATAGCAAGAAGACTTAGACTAATTGTTATTGAATTCCTATATGAGACAAAAGGTATTGTGCCATGTCATTTGGAGGGAACTTGTGCTATTTGTTCAAAAACTCTAGCAAAACTTTTTAAAGATTTTGGATATCCGGCTACCGCTGTAGAAGGATCCTTCGATGCTAATTATATCAATCATTGTTGGGTTGAATCAGAAAATTATATCTATGATATAACTATCTCTCAATTTCAAAAAGATTTCCCCCGTTTACATTTGCCAGAAGTTCTTGTAGTTTCTATTGGAAATGGAGATATGGGAAAACTATTTGCAGATAGAAATTATAGAATAAAAGAAAACGAATGGCCAAAAGAACAAAAACCCACTAAAGAATTAATTCAACAACTTACAACCATATTTTATGATAGATATGGGAAACCATCTAAAATCCCGGCACGAAAAACAAAAAATACCAACTGATATTAGACTCGTGAAAGAGACAAATATCTCGTTCAACCATAAAAAACTTCTTGACAAATTCTGATGGCTTGTCTTAAACTCGTCAACCTCCCTTTGAGAATGGGAGCGAAAGGAAAAATCATGAAAACAACTTATCCCGATTCAAATGTCCCTTCTATTTATACCGGGAAAAAACAATCTCTTCTCCCAGATAAATATTTAGATTTTACAGTTTTTCAACCAGTGTGTAATTTACCAACATTGGTTTTCTTTAAGGATTACGAGGGTATTAAACTCTTTCATAATAATATCAAAATAATAATTAAAGATATAAAAGTCGAGGCAATACTCTCGCCAGAAGATTTTAATTGTCCTCTTTTTTTAGATCCCTATTATCCCGCCCTTGTTTATATCGGAAAGAAACCATCCAAAAATGAAATAAAACTTCTTTTTGAAAAAAAAAAGAAAACTATCTAATGAAAACAAATTTCCCAAAAATTAAAGCATTTTTAATTGGCAGTTTATTAGTTCTTCTTGTCGTTTTTTCGGAAGAAAAATATCAATATCTTTTTCTTATTTCGTTACTATTGATAAATCTTCATCTTCGTCCATTTAACAAAGGAGCAATCCATTTGGATATTGATCCCGCTACCAAAATCTTAAACATGTCTAAACAAAATATTCCTAAAAATTGAAAACACAAATGGGTTCATAGCTCAATGGTAGAGCAGCGCCCTTTTAAGGCGTTGGTTGAGAGTTCAAATCTCTCTGAACCCACCATTAAAAAACCAAGGATGAAATCAATGGAACCAGGATGTTATAAATACGTTCGTCTCAATGACAATACAATGGTTTTTGGTCCTGTTATTACTTCAACCCATGCAAATTTGATTCCAGTAGAGAAAACACCAAAATCGGCAGGATTTCTTATTCGATGATTATTTTTATGTGGAAGGAAATTCCCAAAGTCTTAATTTGGAGATGTTGGAAGATGATAAAATTTTATGGCAAAATTTAACAGGAAGATGATAAAATTTTATGGCAAAATTTAACAGGAAAGGGATACAAAAAATGATCAAAAAACAAATCAAAACTGTAAATTCAACCAAAGAGAATTTCATGAAAACAATTTTTCTTATTAGAATTTTCGATATATCAACATTTCGTATCTTCATTCCCGATCCAGGAGCTTTTGAAACAAAAAAAGAAGCTGAACTTTATTGTGAAGAACACTCAAATCCAAAAACCGGACTTTTATGTTCCTATGAACCTATAAGAATAGGAAAAATGACTAAACGAAAAAAATAAAAACCGGCACGAAAACTTGAAAATCAATCTTTAAAATCCACCATCGTCTTTAAATCAAGACGAAAATAAAGAAAAGAAAGGACGACAAAAAAATGTCAACTCGCTGTCAAATCGGATTTTATCCATCCGAAAAAACTCCTCTCAATGATTGGGAAGCCTTAATCTATCGTCATTCTGATGGTTATCCAGAAGAGGAATTTGGTGTGATTAAAACTATCGCCCCAATTCTTCAAGATTTCCATAGAGAAAGGGGCCTTGAAGATATTGAATATTCTTCGGCTTGGCTCGTCGCTAAGTTAAAAACAGATTTTCTTAATATCGGAATCACCAAAAAGATTCATTCAGATATTAGATACTTTTATCACGTTTCTCCACAAGGTATTCGAGTTTTTGAAATAGCAGACGATTTCTATCACAATTCTTCATTTGAAAATATGAAAGAAATCAAGAAATTCCATTTTAAATTTAAGACCAAACCCCGGCACGAAAACACCAAACCGTCAATTCATAATCAAATCAAGAAAAGTAAAAAGAAAGGACAAAAATAATGTCTCTAACTCCAACAATTCTTTATTGCGAAAAGCCAAAAGGCAAAAAAAATCAATTTAAATTCAAGTGTCCAAAATGCAAACATAATCAAATCGAAGAAGTTGTTACCGACGCAATTAAGTATTCAATTATCAAGAATATAAGTCTTGCAGGGGTGACTGAATACGGAAAGGTTCATTGCGAAGAGGGTTTCCTTTCCTATTATCAATGCGCTAAATGTGGCAATACAATCCCTGCTTCTTCACCCGAAGATTTAGCAGAATGGCTAAAAGAAAATGGAGTAAAAAAGTGAAAAGCTTTTTCCCAATCAAAACCAAAGCTCTTCTTCATGCTTTTAAACATGGACATCTTTCCGAAAACGAAATGGAACTTGCTATCAAAACTCCAGAAAAAATCTCAATTGATGGGAACATCATAATTATTGATGTTTTAACTCGTGTTCTTTTTTTAGAACATGAAATTTTAAGGGGACAAGACTATTTTTCCCCAATCTCTTTCATCATTCTTGATGGATTTGGAAGCTAAATCATGAAGGAAATCATTCTCCCTTGTCACGAAATCAAGATTCAATTAACCGAAGTTGATCCCGAAAATCCTAATCTTTATATCGAGGGAACTATTGAATCTGATCTCCATATCTTTGCAACATCAATCGACTTGGAAGCTTCTATAAACACTCTTGAGGCTATGATTTTAGCTTGTGCTATTTCTGGAATTGATATAGAAACTCCTGCGTTTATCGAAGCAATTGAAACCGTTGCCGAGAAAATATTAGATGATTACAGTCAACTACCTCCACCTAAAGGCGGAGGCTTGCATTGTCTCTAATATCTTTATTTCTAAAAACATTAGATTCACACAATTGGTCTGTTGACTTAGACCTGCCTATAAAGTTTAATTTTCCATCTATTGGAAAATTAAACGATACAGGGAGTTTTCTATTACTTCTTAATCCAATATTTATAGTAGCATTCCAATCACTATCAAATACTAGATTATCAAAAGTATAATATCTACATTACTATAATACGATAAATGTTAGAGGAATACCTTTATTTTTTTTTATAAATATGCTCTTGACAGAAGTGATTGAATATTGGATGTTATTGAGAAAGGAGCAGCAATTCCTCTCCTGCCTAAAGGCAGGAGTCTCCTTGCCGCATTACAATGAAACTTGAATTTCAATCAAAACATCCTCATCGCTCCAGATTCCTTGTAATTGAATACAATTCCACAGAGGATCCTGCCCTTATTATTTCTGTTCTTGTTTCTTTGGGTTGGGAAATTACTTCGAGAATTCAAAAAAAAGAAAACATTCTAACAAGGATTCATTTGTCCAAAAAAGGCAATGGTCTTTTTAATAGTTGGACGACAAAAGAACATTCTTCTTTGATTAAAGAAGCAGAAAAAGCCTTAAAAACAATTGGTTTTGTGAGAATCCCTTATCGAAAACTCACTATTCAAGATTGTATTTAAAAGGATAATTCAATGCAACAAACTTTTAGTATCAAACGCATTAAAAACAAATGGATCATTGTTGATAACATAGACCCAAACGAAATCTTCGATGACGGGGGAAAAGAAGGTTTCACGAGAGAAGAAGTAATTACTGCTTGCATTAATTATAATATCGTTAAAGAAACTCCAGAAGAAGAAAAATTACGAGAACAAAATCAAGCTCAAGTAGAAGAAGAATTGAGAAAATTCGGAAATCTCAATTTTCCTTCTGATAAAGAATATTTGTCCGATTCAATTGTTTCGGAATTGTTGACTGGTTCCTTTCCCGACAAAGTGGATTCAAGTGTGTGAAACACAGATATTTAAACTTAAGAATAAAATGAAAATGAAAACATCAACAACAATTCAATGTGTTCGTTGTTATCACCCCTTCTCCATCTCAAAAGAAGGTCAAGGTCATGTTATTTGCCCTAAATGTAATCAATATACTCCTTATAAGTTTAATTTGCCAGAGCCTTATAATGATAAAAACGACTATAAACTAGAACATGGGAATAAAATATGGAAAAATAAAGAAGGTCAAATCCACAGAGATAATGATCAACCTGCTATAATCTATCCTAATGGAACTCAATACTGGTATAAAAAAGATAAACGACACAGAGATAATGATAAGCCTGCTATAATTTATGCTAATGGAATTCAAGAATGGTATAAAGAAGGTAAACAACATAGAGATAATGATCAACCTGCTAAAATCTGTGCTAATGGGACTCAATACTGGTATAAAGAAGATAAATATCACAGAGATAATGATCTTCCTGCTATAATCCATGCTGATGGAAATCAATTTTGGTATAAAGAAGATAAAATACATAGAGATAATGATTTACCTGCTGTAATCTATGCTGATGGAAGTCAATTTTGGTATAAAGAAGGTAAACGTCACAGAGATAATGATAAACCTGCTGTTACCCATGCTGATGGAACTCAAGAATGGTATAAAGAAGGTAAACGTCACAGAGATCATGATCTTCCTGCTATAATCAATGCTGATGGAACTCAAGAATGGTATAAAAAAGGTAAATGTCACAGAGATAATGATCTCCCTGCTATTATGCGTTTTAATGGAACTAAAGGATGGTTTAAAGAAGGTGTGAAATATATTCCATCTTCAACCTCAAAGAAACCGGCACGAAAAAATAAAAAAGCCAAAGCATAATTTAACATAACCTAATTGTGGTTATGTTAAATAAGTCAAAATCTTACTAAAGAAATAAAAACATGAGAGTCCCAATCGTAGAACAAACTTTAAAAAAACTCTATGGAAATGATCTTCTGGCATATTTCCAATCTTGTGAGAGAAAAATCTGGTAAGAAAAAATGAAAATATCAACAACAATTCAATGTGTTCGTTGTAATCATTCCTTCTCTATATCCAAAGAAAGGCAAAGATATATTATTTGTCCTAAATGCAATCAATATACTCTTTATAATTTTAATCAACCTAAACCTTATATCTGTAATGATGAAAATGATTATAAATTAGAAGACGGAAATAAAGTATGGAGAAATAAAATAGGGCAAATACATAGAGATAATAATAAACCTGCTACAATCTATGCTGATAGAACTCAATACTGGTATAAAGAAGGTGAATTACATAGAGATCATGACCTCCCTGCTGTAATTCATGCTAATGGAGATCAAATATGGTATAAAGATGGTCTAAGACACAGAGATAATGATCAACCTGCTATTATTCATGCTGATGGAACTCAATACTGGTATCAAAATGGTAAACTACATAGAGATAATGATAAACCTGCTATAATCTATCCTGATGAGACTCAAGAATGGTATAAAGAAGGTAAACAGCATAGAGATAATGATTTACCTGCTGTAATCCATGCTAATGGAACTCAATTCTGGTATAAAAAAGGTAAACAGCATAGAGATAATGATCTACCTGCTGTAATTCAGTCTAATGGAACTCAATTCTGGTATAAAAAAGGTAAACAGCATAGAGATAATGATCTACCTGCTGTAATTCAGTCTAATGGAACTCAACGCTGGTTTAAAGAAGGCAAATGGCACAGAGATAATGATCAACCTACTGTAATCTATGCTGATGGAACTCAAGAATGGCTTAAAGAAGGCGTGAAATATATTCCATCTTCAACTAAAAAGAAACCGGCACGAAAAAATAAAAAAACCAAAACATAATAAATTTTAAACGAAAGGACAAAATAAAATGGGAAATGATCTTAAAATTCCACTCAATTCTCCTTTTCTCTTTACAAATAAAAAAACAGAATTTTCCGTGGAATTCGGCATCTGTCCATTAGTCAACTACCTCCGCCTAAAGGCGGAGGCTTGCATTGTCTCTAATATCTTTATTCCTAAAAACATTAAATTCACACGATTGGTCTGTTGACTTAGACCTGCCTATAAAGTTTAATTTTCCATCTATTGGAAAATTAAACGATACAGGGAGTTTTCTATTACTTCATTACTATAATACGATAAATGTTAGAGGAATACCTTTATTTTTTTTATAAATATGCTCTTGA
>Ga0247727_10003667_pt1 | contig 33650 bp, 21 predicted proteins | sample WisWelCaveWW1625_FD_202498 | JGI IMG/M metagenome (GOLD analysis project Ga0247727, IMG submission 202498) | Biofilm microbial communities from Wishing Well Cave, Virginia, United States - WW16-25 | ecosystem: Environmental > Aquatic > Deep subsurface > Groundwater > Cave microbial mat | place...
GCGGGCATGCAGGCCCGGCACTTCGGGGCCCGACCAGACGAGGTCGGGTCGTGGGGTCCGAGACGTCAACTCGTCGAGGGTGCGGATCCAGGCGGCGGCCGCCTGCCCGACGATGCCCAATCGCTCCAGCTCGTGCAGTGCCGGAGCGACTCCTTCACCACCTTCGCGCATGCCGAGAACCGACTGCAGAGACGTGTCGCAGTATGGCGGCGCAACGAGGCCGGTTTCCAGGGCGCTGGCGAGCCGCTTGCGTCGATGCGACGGCAGATCCAGAAGGGCCTCGATCATGCGCTGACCTCGAAGAAGGCGGCGTCGGGAACGCCGAGCACCGGTACGACAAGAGCGCGATCGATGTAGTCGTTGCGCATCTCGCAAGACGTTTCCGCCACCAGCGCGCAGCCGTGGCAGGCGGCACCGTGGAGCCAGCGCTTCTCCATGCTTGTACCCGGCGCGTGCTGGGCGCAGATCGGATCGTTTGAGCACAGCGCACCCATCCGCAGAGCCAGGCGGAGATGATCTTCGATGTGCCGCGCCTCCTGCACCAATCCGCCGAGCGTTCCCTCCGCGTCGGAACTCCCGGTGTAGAGGAGGATCCCGAAGCGCTCCGCCTGGGTGTCCGCGTAGATCCGCTCCCGGATGGAGCTTGCCGGATAGCCGCAGCGCATCGCGAGGGATTGGAGCAGAAGATGCGAGAGCGTGTGCAGCATGAGATAGGGACCGCCCGGAAACACGTGCTTGGCCTTGCGATTCTCGATCCACAACTTGTGCCCGGTCACGAGGCTGTCGAGCCGCCGCGCGACCGGCGTCCGCGCGAGCCATTTCTTCACCGTCTCTGCGCGAAACTGAAGGAAGACCCCTTCACCGCGATTCTCTACGGCGGGAAACCACTGCGGATCCAGCGCGATCTGCGCCCGCTCCACGTCGGTCTCATATTCCCCGTTGATGTCGGGCGTGACCGCCTCGAAGCGCGTGAACCCGATCAGCGCCAGGATCTCCCGCAGCCGGTGGAGTTGGATGACCGCTTCGATGCCCGCGAACCGCTCGGATTGGCGCCAGACTCGATCCGGCAGGCGACGTGCGTGGAAGTTAGGGTCCACCGGCACGTCGTCGCCAAAGCCCTCGAGCGCAGCGAGCAGCGCATCCAGCTCGACCTGCTTCACGGGCCGGTCGCCTTCCCGGCCGTCCTTGATCTCGCGAATGACTTCGAGGACTTCGGCGTCCGCGAATGGCGCGAGCTTCTCGGTAATCTTCGGCTTCCGTTTCAGAAAGGCGAGGCCCGCAGCGTCCTCAACGATCTGCAAGTCATCCCAAAGCTCCCTCACCGCCGTTTCCGCCGCCGTTCCCCGGTCCGGGAGCGACAGCACGCTCACCACCTGGGGGAAATACGCGTTGGAGGCGGTGCGAATCAGCAACCGGCTCGGCAGCTTGCAGTCCTCGCTCGAGTTCCTACCGAGCCACGGTCGCGCACCGCGGCAGGTACCGAGGGGGTTCATTTCGATCGCCGATGCCTCATGGAGGCCGCGTGACTTGTCGCACTCGCAGCGCACGACGAGATCGGCAAGGTCGCCGCTGGTCCCGCGCTCGTCGAGCCAGAGCTGGCGCCGGCAGTTGTCCTCGGCGCTCTGATGCGTGAAGCGCCGCCAATCGATGTCGTCCACGTGGCCCTTCGGGCAGGCACGCACGAAGCGGGTGGCCACGACCTGGCGACCGTCGAAACGCCCCTTCTCGTCGAGCGCCTTGCGATGGACCAGCCGTCGGGATCGCTCCCGGTCCTCGCTCCCGACAGCCTCTTGCACGATGAACCACTCCGGGAAGCGCCAGGCGCCGATGCCCTTCGCGGACTCGCGGAGGTCGTTTGAATCTGGGGGTGGTACGAAGAGCCGCGGCGCCGCGATACCGGTCATGATCTGAAGCTTGCGTACGAGCCGGGGTTCGATGATCTCTTCAAGGTCGCCCGTCTTCGGCCAGGTGTCGAGGCCACCGACGATGCCCGAATGCCGTGGAAGATCGATCAGGGCCCCCGGCCCGTAAGTCGTGATGACCTGGCCGGAGCGGATCTGTCCCTGCGCCTTCCGTCTCATGCTCCGTCCTCCACCTGGCCGCCACTCAGGTCGTTCAGGAACAGGTTCACCTCGGGCTCCACGTCGCGCAGCGAGCGGTTGGCGCGGAACTTCCGGTGGTGCTCGGATTCGAAGTCCGTATCGAGCACATCGCGAAGCAGCGGCTTGGGTTGCTTTAGCTCGTACTTCTGGTACTGCAAACTGACCCCGGCAGCGTGGTAGTCATCGAAGATCTTGCGCCAGGAATCGAGCAGGTCCACGACCCGGTTCTGCACGCTTCGGAGGCGTTCCTCCCGCTCGGCCTCGTCCGCGAACGGCTGCGCGCGCACGCGCTCGAGGAAGACATCGAGGAGGAGGCGCTCCAGCCCTGTCCGCACCTGAGCGATGCTTTCGGCGCCGTCCGGCGGCGTGAGCTTCTCCTCCGCATGGCGCGCGAGCCCCACCAACGCGCCGGCGAAGCCCCGGTCGAGAGCGCGCGCCGAGAAAGGCGTCACGCTGCCCACTTCAACGGAGCGGTAGAAGGTCTCGTGGTAGTGCCGGAAACGCTCGTAGTGGGAACGGTCCCGCGGCTTGTGAATATTGAGGAGCGTCACCACGAACCCCGGGCGTTCTTCGTCGCGACCGACGCGGCTCGTCGCCTGTATGTACTCGGCGTGCGTCTTGGGCTGCCCGAGAACAACCATCAGGCCGAGCCGAGGGATGTCGAGACCCACCGAAATCATGTTCGTCGCGATGGCGCAGTCCACGCGCTCCTTGATGTCGTGGAAATGAACTCCAAGGCGGCGGCGCGCCTCGGCGATCTTGTCCGTGGGCACGCGCGAGGTGAGTTCCACGACTTCCGAGAAGTTCTTGCGGTCCTGAAAGAGACCCCCGTCTTCCCCGAGGCGCTTGCGGATGCCGTACGACTTGATCGTATTCTGAACCTCCTCCTCGAGGATGCGCCGCGCCCCGCCCAGCTCGCGCAGGCTGTTGAAGTAGCCCAGTACCGTCATGTAGGGATCGGCAGGGTTCTGGAGGTTCTTGTGCCCACCCGCGTCGCGATAGGCACGCTCGGCCGCGCCCATGAGCGCGAGCCACGCCTTTCGCATCAGCACTTTTGGATTCCGTCCTTGTGACGCGATCCCGAGGTAGAGCCGAGCGGGGGCCTCCGCGGCCGGCACGGTCCGGGCGAAAAAGGAGTCCCGTCGATCGGGGCCGGGCGGCGGAAACACCTGCGTGAGGGACCGCGCAAAGAGCGCCTGGATCTGGTCCTGCGCACGGCGCACGGTCGCCGTGGAGGCCACGATCTTGGGGCGTACCGCGCGGCCGTCGGTCTGACGCACGCAGAGCGCTTCGATTGCGGCCTCGTACAGGCCGGCCATCGTGCCGAGCGGCCCCGAAATCAGGTGCAGCTCGTCCTGGATCACCAGATCAGGCGACGGGAGGGGCGAGGCGAGGCGTGTGCCCCGCCCCGGCTCCGCCGCCGAGTAGAAGCCCTTCGCGTCGCCCCGGTCCGCTCCGCCGAGCAGTGCCCCCGCCTGCCCAACCCACGGAAGCGACGCGAACTTGTCCACGGTCGCGATCAGAAAGGCCGGCAGCCGCCGGTAAATCGGCTCGTCCACGGCCACGATCGGTAGCGCACGGTCACGCGTGAAGTCGCACTCGAAATTGGTGCAGACAATACGCAACTCGTTCGGCGCGTCGTCATTGGGCAGGAGCGCGAAGGAATCCGGTCCGAAGCGCGTCTCGCACCACGGGCAGTTCTCGAGCGGAATCGGCGAAGGTTTGCTCTTCGGATCCGCCTTGAACTGCCGGACCTTGCTACGCGCCGAATCCGAGCGCCCGTCGCCTTTCCGCCCGAGAATGTTGGGCGTGGCGGCCTTACCCACCCAGAGCCCGATCTCGAAGGGCCACTCGCCGTACCGCCGCCCGGCCTGCTCGCGTTCGAGCTCCAGCGCGCACACGAGCCCGGCGGCGCGCGTGAGCTGATCGAGGGTGAGCAGGCGCAGGGTGTAGCGCATGATCACGCTTACTCCTGCGCCTGCGAGTCCGTTCTCGCTCGGGTGACGCAGCCGTCGCAGCACCATCGCGAACGCCGCGAGCCCCAGGTATGCCTCGGTCTTGCCGCCGCCCGTCGGGAAGAAAAGCAGATCCACCGTCTCGCGATGGGGATCGTGGGGGTCGGCAAGGCCCGGGAGATTGAGAAGGACGAAGGCAAGCTGGAACGCGCGCCAGCGCGGCCTTTCGATCTCGAGCCGCTTACGAAGCGCACGTGCGACAGCCCGGTTCGCGACACGGAAGGCGTCAAGGGCGTCGGCGTCCCGAGCGAGCGTGCCGATGCCGCGCTCGATGCGGTCGGCCGCGATGCCGGCGAAGCGCAGCAGCTCCGTGGCCGTCTCGCGGCGCGCCCCCTCGAGCGTCGAGATCCCCTCCCGTTGCTCCGCTATCCAGCCACGGTACCCGGCCACGAGCGGCAAGAGGGCCGCCTTGGCCGCGGCGCCATCGGCCAGCTCACCGAGCGCCTCCATCCACAGCTCGACGCCCGGGACGTCGACGGTCGCCGTCTTCTCCACGTCGGCGCTCGGAATCCAAGCCGTGCGCAGCAGGTGACACGCGTCGTTGACGAGGTCCCACTCGGCGGAAACACCATGGCCGGTTGCGTACTCGGGCGTGTCCGCATAGTGCAGGTCGGCTACCTGCTCGTCCCACTCGGCGGCCCGCGCGCCGCGCAGGTCCGGCCGCGGTACGAAGGGACGGTCGCTTCGTACCTCGAGCTCGGGCTGGAAGACGTAGGCAAGGTCGGGTTCCCCCTGCTCCGGCCCGACCGGCTTGCGGTGGTTCACGAGGAAGACCGAGACGGAGCGCGTTCCCTGCGGGAGATGACCCTCGAGATCTTCCGCCGCGATCGGCCGCTCGACGACGTGGAGCTGCAGACCTCCGGAATCGGGGACGTTCAACACCGCCGGATCAACGCCCCCCACGAGAGCGACGGCGACCGTCGCCTCGCACGGGCGGCGCTGCCAAGCGGCGACGCGTTTCTTGTCCGGGCCCTCGATCTCAGTCTGCTCGTAGTCGCCCCAGCGAACGATCCCACTGAGGGAGCGAGTCTCCTTCGGCACAAGGAAGCTCAGGCCCATCGACGAGGGAAAGAAGCCCTTCTTCGCCGCCTTGCGCTCCTCGTTCGACTCCTCCGAGAGGCCCGCCGATTCGGGGATCTCGCCCCCCATGTCGTCGTTCTCGTCGGCGTCCGCGCTCCTCTCCGGCGGCGACCCGGTGGGGATCAGGAAGCCGGTTAGGTACCAGTTCGACGGGCGGATCCAGCTCTGTAGACGTTCCTCGGCGAGGGCGTGACCGGCCCAGGGGCCCACGAGGTCGAGCTTCAGCGCCTCGACGAGTCGTGAGCGGACCTCGAGGGAGGTCGTGGGTGCAGCGTCTCTCATCGCGCGAGTTCCTCCGCGAGCCGCTCTGGGTTCCAGATCCGCTCTGCGATGCGCTGGTAGAGCAACTGCCGGGCGTCGAGGTCGGCCTTCTTGAACTCGGCATGCGCGCGGAACGGCAGCGAGCTCTCCTCGATGAACCGTTTGAAGCCGGGGTTGTGGTCGTAGGCTTTCTCGTGGAGGCTGCGCGCAAGCAAGTTTTGGCCCGCGTAATGGTCGCGCTTCTCGGTGTAGGGCAGGTCGCCGTAGCTCGCGTTGAAGCTCTTGGGCAACAGTAGGAGTCCGCCGATGCGGTTGCGATACTCCTGGAAGTCGCTCGGATGGGCGAACTCGTCCGTGTGGCGCTCGGGATGATCCGCCCAGACGTGCTCGATCTCGTAGCCTTTGCGCCCCCGCTGGGCGTACTCGGAATAGCGCGACGCCTGGCCCGACCGCACCTCGATGAAGTCAGTCATCCGGGCGAGCAGACGGTGGATCTGGCGGCCGTTCATTCCGTGCAGGCGGAAGCGGTCGTTGCTGGCGAAGGTCTCGCTCTCTGCGTCGAGCCGCTGGCGCAGCAGCGTCACCAGCTCGGGCGCGCCCTTGCCTCGGATGTCCCGCATCACGAGGAACATCGCGTACTGCATGGTCGAGTAGTCGATCGCGCGCCAGTTCCAGATGCGCCGGTGGATCAAGATGTCGAGGTAAGCCGCAATGACGCGGATCTTGCTCAACGCAGAGGGCTCGTCGTCCTCGACGCGCAGTGGCGCGAGTAGTACCGGGTACTGGAGGGTGAAGTTGTGCTGCGCGTTGAAGTGAACGCGTTCGAGCCCCGCCGTGGGTGCGTCGGCCGCGGTGCGCAGACGCTCATACCAGCGGGCATAGAGGGCGAAATCGCGCTCGATGAAGCGGCCGAACTCGGCGCTGGCTCCGAGCCCGAGACGGTCCTCGTGGTCGCGCACCCAGCGATGGAACTCGGTCCCGATCAGGTCGAAGTCCTGTGGGGCCGCGCCGCGCTTACGCTCGCGGATGCTCTCGGCGTACTGGCTGCGTAGCCACGATTTGATGCCGTCGGCATCCTCGTCCTTACCGATCTCGGCCAGGGCCTGGACCCGCTCCTTCCAGACGCGGCTCGCCCGGGTGCGGCGCTCGGCGTCGGTGATGTTGGCGAGGAGGTAACCCTTGAGCATGTCCGCGGGGGTGAGCGAAAGCCCGCGGTCGTTCATGGTCTCGAAGATGGTGTAGGCGTCGCTGTCCGAGTAGGCCGTGATCTCGACCAGGTGCACGTTCTCGACCAGCCAGTCCGTGAAGTACGGCAGCGCCGCGCCCGCGAGCTCGTCGGGGAACAGCTCCTCCAAGTCCGCGTAGCGAGCCAGGATGTTGGCGATCGACTCCGGTGGGTCGGGATCGGCGAACTCCTCGCCCTTGTAGAGCGTCTCCATGCACGCGGCGCGCTCCTCGATGTCAAGGTTGAACGAGCGCTTGCCGTACTTCTGGGAGAAGACGAGGTCGGCGATCTGCCCCTTTTGCTCGGCGTCCGCGAGGCGGTGATGGAGGAAGATCAGCATCAGCGTAAGCGTGGTGAGCCGCTGCTGGCCGTCGATGATGTACTTCTGCCCGTCCTTGTCGCTGATGATGACCGAGCCCAGGAAGTAGTGGCCGTAGTCGGCGACAGCGCTGCGTTCGTTGCCCTCCTCGTGGCTCTCGAGGAACTTGCCGGAGAGGTCTTCGATCAGCTCCGCGACCTGCTTTTGCTGCCACTTGAACTCGCGCTGGTAGTAGTCGATCGAATACTTGCGGCCGGTGAGCAGCTCGCGCACGGTGCGGCCCTTGCCGTCGATCTCGCGGGAAGGGTGGATGCTGTCGGTCATGGCGCTCACGTTCAGTCCTCCACCTTGATCTTCTCCAAACGAACGTCGAACCCGAGTCGGCGAATCGACTCCGCCGAGCGAACGAGGTGCAATTGGCTGAAGAACGGGAGCGATTGCTTCCAGCCCTGCCCGCCTTTGATGATGCCGAAGACGACTCGGTACTTGGTCGTGTCCGGGCGACTACTGGGGACGTGGCTGGCAAGGGAGTACGCCTGCTCGCTGAGGAGAACCCGCGCCTCGTCCCGAAACGTGGCGTCCGTCAGGAAGATTTCGGCCGAGATCCGGCCCTGTGCGAAGAGATGGCTCAAAGTGGCAGAGGCTGTCCAGCGCTTTACGTGGACAAACTGCCGAGGGCTGCTGGTGTAGAGGTCGCAGAGCTCGATGGGGTCGCCATCGGTTCGGGCGCACTTCCGATCCAGGCAGTAGATGCCGCGCCCCGACACGCGCGCGTTGTACTCACTTTCTTTTTCATCTCGCCCCGCTGCGGGGAGTCGCAAGCCCGCGGACTTGATCTTCGCAACACGCCTCTCGATCTTCTGTGCGAATCCCTTCTCGATCTCATACCAATCGCCCCCAGAGAGCGCATAACGCCGACTCTTCCGTTCGCGCTCAGCGACGAGGACCCGGTACACGGACCATTTCGCAACCGCCTTGGCGGCGTTCGCCAAGTGGACGAAGACCTTCTGCCGCTGCTTGAGCCGTTCCACGGTGATCTCCTCGACCTTGCGAATCTGGTCGAAGAACGATGCGAGCCTCAGATCGGGCTCCGGATCCGCGCCTCTGGTGAAGCTGAAGCCGTCCACACTCGCCCAGTCGATCATCTCAGGAGGCGCCATATGGATGCCGTCGAAGTCTCGAGATACAAGGGCATCCGCGAGGTCACCGTCCAGCGCCTCGATGAGCGTCGGATCGGTCACCTTGCGTACATGGTCCACAAACGCGAACCCACGGCGCTTGTAGTCGTCTCTACGGTATGCCTGGAGGATCGCTCGGCACTTCTCTCCGAGCTCGTCGAACTCAACTGGCGCACGGAATTGCAATGAGTCTGCGCCTGACAGCATTCTGGCGAACGCTGCGTCGCGAGGCACTCCCGCGACCGACCCGACCAGGTCCTCCTCCTTGTCCACGCCGAAGTCGGCCAGCCGGGAGGCGCGGCTCGTCTGGCGGCGGGTGTGAACCGTCAGTTCCTGCACCGTCTTCGTATCGACGCTGCGCAGGCCTTCCTCGTCCACGGTGTTGAGGACGACGCGAAGCCCGAAAGCGCGCTCGATCCGCATCGGCTGCAGCAGGCTTCGCCCATAGCCGAACGTGAAGGCGAAGGTTCGCTTCGCTGATCGGATGAACAACACCGCACTGGTGCTCGCATTGTAGAGTCGCTGAAGATCACCGCGCACCCCGTTTTCGAGGAATCCGAGCCATCTCGGTGGCGACTTCTGCTGGGGCGCCAGGAACAATGCCCCCTTGAACGGCAGGGTCTGGTTGAGCGGATAACGCGCGAGGCCGGCAATCTCATCCACCTCCAGAGCGTCCTCATACCTCCTCGTGCCCGTCTTTAGCAGGAACACGTTCAAGGGCTGAGTGGGCGGATTGCTACGCTTTGTCGCGGCCATCACGCTGCGGTCCCATCGGGTCGTTCGGAGCGAGGTTCGGAGCCTGTCTGTTCCAGCAGGCCAGATCGGAGGGGCGCGTAGCCGCCTAGGATCGCATCGGTCAAGAGAATAGCTCCCCCGTCCCCGGGTCCTTGGGTGTGCGCTGGACGGCCTTCTTCCGTCTGCGCGTCTTCGTCGCAGCGGCGCCGGAGCGGGCTTCTTCCTTGGCGCGCTCGGCGTTCAGCTCCAGCAGGCGGGCGAGCACCTCGTCGCGGACGTCGTCGGGCCAGCGGTAGCGCCAGGGCTTTTTCCTGTTGCCCCACTCTTCCTCGTCGATCTCGTAGTCGAGGAGGAACTGGCAGTCGGTCGCGATGCCCCGCCAGCCGTAGGCGCCGAGGACGGCGCGGTCCATGGCGGCGTGCAGCTCGCGGAGCTTCAGGATCTCCGGGTCGCGCTCGTCGGGGTCGTGGAAGCGGTTGTAGATCTTGGTCAGGCCCTCGTCGTTCCTGACCATGAGCGCGGCGCGGAAGTCGTAGTTGGCCGAGCCGGCGGCTTCGAGGGCGGGGTGGGTCTCCCAGTTCTCGGGAAAGGGGAAGGTCTCGAAGCAATCGGAGGGGGTGTAGCGGAGGTCGTCCTTCATCGACGAGCCGAAGAAGCGCGCCCAGATCTCGTGACATGCACTCTGCATACACGCGAAGTGCGAGTACCGATCCAAGGCGAAGACGATCAACTGCTGCGAGAAGATCGGGCCGGTCTTGAGAAACGTGAACGCGAACGTGTCACTCACATTTGCAACCACGAGGGCGCGCTCTATGGTCATGAGTTGCTGGTAGAGTGTTGGTCGGTGCGCTTGAAAGGCCCACCATCGCTTCTTAAGAGGCACGTTGTTTGGATTGTCTCCCAGACGATCCCTCTCGGGCTTTACTTTCTCGCGCACGATGCGCGCCAAGTCTGGAAACTGAGACAAGCCCTCTTCATCCGCGATATCTGATAGGTAGATGCAGTATCTGTAAGGACGGTGGAGGGGATCTGAATTCACTTCAGAGCCGCCGATATATGGAAATATGCGGGCACGGCTGGCGGGATGACGCCGAGTCACCGACTCCATCTCCGCAATAGGGGACGCCTTCTCATCGTGATCGTCGAACAGAAACCCCTGGCCGTAGATCTGCGAGCCTTTCGAGAACAAATGATTGCGGTCGCCAAGCCTTGCCGGATCATTGTTTCCGCCACGGTGGAACAAGTAGGCGGTGATGCTCTCTACAGGCGCCCCATCGAGGATGCGCCGCTCGCGGTAGCTACCCTTGAAGATGTGTACGACGCTGACGATCACTGCCGCGCTCCCGGGCCATGGGAGGCGGCGTATCGCCACGAAGATGGTGCCTCCGTGCTGACATATCCATGCGAGCCCACCGTTCCGAGTGTCCCCTTTGGAGATTGTCTTGGTCGCCAGAAGCCCTTGCACGCCTGAATGGCGTAGCAGTGAATACGCGCGCCTGAAGAAGTGAGCGACTAGGTCGCACTGGTGTGCAGTCCCTGGATAGGCGTCTATCAGGTATGCGAAATAGACCATGCCGAGGACCGTCGATATCCGTGCACCTCGAAGGAAGGGGGGATTGCCAACGATTGCATCGAACCCCGGGTTATCGCGGTTGAACACCTCCGGGAACTCGATCTCCCAGTGGAAGGGCGCAAGGGGTGGGTCAGCGTGGCGCCATTCCCCAAGCCGGCCACGGTGGCGTTCGGCCTCGCCGCTCGTGACGGCGTTCGCGTATTCGGCCCGCTTCGCATCGCGTTCCTTCGGCTTCGCGCCCTCGAAGAAGGCCGCAAGCACGAGATCCCCAAAGAGCCGCACCTTGCCGAGCTCGAACTGCGCCTCATCCCAGAGGTCGCGCCGCTCCCGGTCGGAGACGCTCTCGCCCGCGTCGCGGATCTCGCGGCGCAGCTCAGCGACCTGCGCCACATGCTCGCGCACGCGCATCGTCTCGAACCCGGCCTGGAAGCGTGGGGCGTCGCCTGCCCAGTGGAAGGCCTCGATCTGTCGGCGCGAGAGCCCGACCAGCGAGTCCCCGTGCCGGAGGGCGTGATCGACGAAGGTCAGCGCGTGGCCCTTGGCCAGCGTCACGAGCCAGAGCGACATCTTGGCAAGGTCCACGGCCACAGGGTTGCGGTCCACGCCGTAGAGGCAGCGCTGCGCGACAAGGCGGCGGGCGAAGATGACCTCCTCCTCGTCGGGCGGGACCGCGGGTACCGCGTCGTGGGCGTGCCAGGCCTCGACCAGCGCATCGCCGAGCTGGCGGCAGGCCTCGACGAGGAACGCTCCCGAGCCCATCGCCGGGTCGCAGATCGTGAGGTCGAAAATCTGCTCGGGGCGAGGCGGCCGGCCGCTGTCTCCGCGCAGGCGCGCCAAGATCGGCTCGAGCGTCGTGCGTACGATCGGCTCCGTGAGTGCGCGCGGCGTGTAGTGCGAGCCCGAGCGGCGGCGTTCCTCGCTCGGCTGGAGCATCATCGCCCCTTTCGGCACGAGATCGGGCGAGGCCGCCAGGTCGATCACGGGCAACAGTGCGGCGTGCAGGTCCTCGATGGCGGCAGCTTCCTTCGTCGCCTGCTTGACCTTGTCGGCGAGCGTGCGGTCCGCGCGATCCAGGATCCACTTCTCCCGCTTCGCCGGAGCCTCGGCGAGCAGCGCTTCGAGGTCCACCGCGGTGGGTGCGCCGTGCTTCTTCTGGGCCCGGATCGCCACCGAGCGACCGCTCGCCGTCTCGAGCTTGAAGCCCATCATCGTCTCGTAGACGGAGCCGATCTGCTCCACGTCGAGGGCGCGGTAGGAGATGCGCTCTCCGTCGAGGACGAGCAGCTTTTCGAGTGCGCGCCAGATCGTGCCGTCTGGCACGAGCGGTGGCTCGATCCGTTCGTGGATCTGCCGCGCGCCGCCTTCCTTGCGACCCTCGAGGAACTTGAACCGGTCGGGGTCGAAGAGGACGCCGTGCCGCTTGGGGATCTGCATTGCGTCTGTGTCGGCGCCGTCGTGGATCAGGCGGAAGAGGACCAACAGCTGCCCCCAGGCGCCGAAGCGCTGGTCCATCGTGTCTGGATGAAGGGCGGCGTCTTCACGCAAGCGCTCGTAGAGGCCGGCGAGCGAGTAATGACGCAGGAACGTCTCGTCCTCGGGCAGCATGTCCCGCTCTTCGGTATAGAGCAGGAAGACGAGCCGGAGGATCACGGTCAACAGCGCGCGATAGACTTCGTCGGGATGCTCAGCCAGCGGCTCTCGCAGCAGCTCACCCTTGCTGGCATCGTGCGCGGCCTGGAAGCCGCGCAGCAGTTCGTAAAGCGCGTGCAGCACCTGCTCGGCAAGGCGCTCGCTGACCTCGTTCTGGAACTTGCGGCTGTCTTCGAGCAGGGCCGCGAGCCGCTGCGGCCGCGGAAGGCTCAGAAGGCGGGCCTGGCGCAGGAGCAGTCGCAACGCGGTCGGGATCGGCCGACCCGAGGTCTGGATCATGTCCGAAACGCGGAAGTCCAAGAAGCCCGAGCTTTCCCCGCGCGGCGCCGAGACAAGGCGCAGTGCGCGGCCGTTGAACAGGACCCCCGCGGGAACACCGGTGTGCCGCAGCAACCGTTCCATCCGCCCGAGGGGCGAGGCCTCAAGCTGGCCGTCGCCGCGCACGACGCGGTCGAAGTCCTGGCCCGGGTCGATCACACGCACGAGGAGCTGCCAGGGAACCGCGCCGTCTTTCGGTTCGAGTTCGCGGACCGCGAGGTCGGGGCGAAGTGTCTCGCCGTAGTCGGGCAGCGGCAACTCGAGTTCGGGCGGGATAGGGCTCGCGGGGGTTCCTGCGTAGCCCTTGGGTGAGAATCCCCAGTCAAGCACGGAGGCTGCAAACACGCGAAAGTCGGGAACGTACGGAACCGGCCCTTCCTTTGGATCAAAGACGCGCTCCTGGACGCAGGCTTGCAGGAGCCGCTGCCCGTCGATGTCGCGCCGGTCGAGGATCGCCCCCGCCCGTACGAGCCCCGGGGCTGAGACGACGAGGCCGGTCGGCTGGACGAAACCGAGCCATTCGAGGTGCGCGAGAACGGCTGGGTCGAGCTTGGCCATGGCGCTCAGTTCGTCTCCGGCCAGAGGTAGACGAGACCGACGGGCTCGATCCGCCTGGCGCGGACCTCGTAGAAGTCGCGGATGCGGCCCGGCTCGTGCTCTAGATCGCGGTCGAATTGCTCGATCCGGGTACGCCAGGAGCGCAGGTCGGATTCGAGCTGCCTCCGTTCGTCATCCTTGAAGTCCAAGGTGAGCTGCTTCAGATCCGGCTCGGTCTTTCTCAGTTCCTCGCGCACGCGCTGCCGCTGCCGTTCGAGGATCTCGCGCAGGTCCTTCGCCTCGCGCTCCCCGCGCTGGCGGAGCTTCTCGATGGCCAGGTCCGCCAACTGCTCGGCACGGGGCTCGAGCTGGGGCAACAGTTCCTCGATGTCGCGTGCTGCCGCTGCCAGGAGCTTGGTCTGAATCGTGGGGTCGGGCGTGCGGTGGCGTCGATGGTCGAGCGACTGGTCGAGGAGACTCAGCGTCTTCGCTTCCGCCTCGCGCGCGTAGGCCGCTAGCGGGCCACGGCGCAGGGACGGCTCGGTCCAGCGCGCGGCCAGGGGTACGATCTCCTCGTGAAGCCGCTCGGCGCCGCGGCCATAGAGGGACAAGCGCCCCAGCAGGATAACGCGCGGGATGGAATCGGCGGCCTGCGCGAGGCACGCTCGCGACAGATCGTGGTGGATGAAGCCCTGAGCCCGGAAGCGAGCCAGCAGGCGTTGGGCCACCCGTTGCTCCAAGTGGAGGTGGACGGTGTCCTCGCTGACGACGCCAGCGTCCTCGAACACCACCGGACGGATCGGGGCCTCCCGCCGCCAGTCCGTGAGCTTCTGCTTGGTTCCGCGAGGGGCGCGGAGCGTGTCGAGTGTGGCGGCCCAGCTTGCATCGGTCTCGGCCCGCTGGTCGAGCGGTGGGAATTCGTAAACCACGCGCCCGTGTTCGTCGCGCGACTCCCGAAGCGGTTCGGCACCCAGCAGCTCGAGAGAACAAGAAAGCGCATCTCGAAAGGGTTCGGCCTCGAAGGCCACCCAATTGCGGGAGCCATCGAGGAGCGTCTGGCAGCGTGCGATCTGCGCCTTCAGCTCTTCCTGTCGCTCTCGCGCGGCCTCGAGCTCTTCTTCGGTGATGCGCTTTCTCTCCGCATCGAGGTCCGCTGCCTCGATCTCGTGCGCCAGGCGCTCGGCGTCGCGGTGGGGGATGCCGGCGCCAAGCCGCCGCTCGATGTCGTCGTCGATCACCTTGGATAGGCTGCCTAGCTCCTTTTTGATCGTCTCGGTCTTCCGAACGAGTATTTCGAGGACGCGGTCCTCGATTCGCTGCGGCAGGACGAAGTAGTGACAGCGCACTTCGTCGGCGGGCTGGAGCTTGCGATCGATGCGGCCGTTGCGCTGCTCGATGCGACCTGGGTTCCACGGCAGGTCGAAGTGGAACAGATCCGCGCAGTGGGCCTGGAAGTTGAGGCCCTCGCGAGCCGCGTCGGTGGCGAGCAAGATACGCAGCGGGTCCTTGGCAGGATCGGTGTTGAAGCGCCGCTGGATTTCCTTGCGCCTCTGCCCGCTCGTGAGCCCATCGATGACCTCGAGGCGGTCGTCAGCGAGCTCGGTTCCTTCGATCGCCTGTTCGAGGACGGCCTTGAGATAGCGCTTGGTCCCCTCGCGATTCTCCGTGAAGATGAGCAAGCGCCGGTTGTTCCACTTCGGCGGCTCACCTTTCGGCGACTGGCCAAAGGGAGAAAGCCTCGGGCAGAGGTTCTCCCGGATCCAGTCGAGGAGCCGCCGAGTTTTCGCATCCGGGAGATGGCGCGTTGGTTCGGCGATCGCCTGCATCTCGTCGAGCAGGGCCTGCTCTCGGTGCCACAGGGCCTCGGCCGAAGCGTCTCGCGGTGACTCGACCTCCGCCGTGAGTGTGGCGGCCTCGATCTGGGCTGCTTCCTCGGCCTCGAGTTCCTCGCCCGTCCATTCGCCCCGTTCGTCGTCGGCGTCCGGGGCGGTGGTGAGAAGCTGGAGGTCCGGCGCGCTCGTTTGGGCTTCTGCTTCGGTCTTGTTCGTCCTCTCCCACTGACGTTCGACCGTGGCCCGGTGGACCCGGAGGCTTCTCGCGAAGGCCTCCGTTGAGGAAAGGAGCCGCTGCTGCAAGCCCACCACGAGCAGGCCTGCTGCGGCCTGCGCTCGCCGTGACGTGCTGGCAAAGCGCTCCTCGCGCCGGCTACGGTACTCGTCAAGTAGGCGCGAAAGCACGAGCTCTGGAGCGTCGTCCGGCAAGCCGTCGATGACCACGCGCTCGATTTGGCGCTTCGGGAATCCGCCCTGGATCTGCCGAATGTCCTCTTTCAGCCGGCGGACCATCACGTCCTCGAGGACTCGCTTGCCCCGTACTGGTACGCCGCGGGTAAAGCGGTAGGGGTCGAGTAGCTCCAGCAGTGTCGAGAAGCTGTTGGAGTGGCCATTGTGCGGCGTTGCCGAAAGGAAGAGTCGATGCTCGAAGCGCCCGGAGAGGTCGCGCACGGCTCGGGTGAACTTCGTCTCGATGCCGTACCGGCCGCCGCTCGCCGGCGCGGCGTGATGTGCTTCATCGAGAATGAGGAGGCTTCCAGGCAGTAACGAACCGAGCCACTCGCGCATCGGATCAGCGTAGGTCGAGTCGATCAAGAGGTTGTGCGAAACGAGGAACCGGCTATGCGTGCGCCAGGGATTCACGCCAAAACCACGCTCGCGGCGAACGCGCGTGAGGTACGTACGATCCAGGATCTCGAACACGAGGCCGAAGCGGTCCTCCAGCTCGCCCTTCCACTGCTCGAGCACGGACGGCGGCGTGGCGACCACGATCGACTTCGCCTTCTTGCGCAGGAGCAGTTCGCGGGCAATCAGGCCCGCTTCGATCGTCTTCCCGAGGCCGGTGTCATCGGCGATGAAGAGGTTGACTCGCGGAAGCCTGAGCGCCTTGCGCAGGGGCTCCATCTGGTAGGCATCGATCTTGATCCCGGCGCGAAACGGTGACTGGAAGAGATTGGGATCGGTCGCAGTGATGCAGTTCCAGCGCAGCGTGTGCAGGAAGGCTGAAAAATGGCGCGGCGGGTCGAAGCCCTTGGCAGCGAGGTCTTGCCAGCCCTCTTCTTCCAGGATGCGGCGGTCGATTTCGTAGTCCCAGAACACTTCGAGGGTCTGGCCCTGGGCGTCGTCGTCCGCGCAGGCGAGCCGCACAACAGATGTGCGCCCAGGCTTCGGCGACGGGACGACCTCTTCGACGAGCCAACGACGAGAACGTACCTGAACCAGCTCGCCCACCTCAGGCGCGTGCTCGGGTAGCCTTTGATCCGTTGTCGAAGTGACCAAGAGAACGTCCTCTTCCTTTGCGCGGAGATAGTCCTTGACCTTCTTCATAGCCGCAGGCTCAGACACCAGACATTAGCAGCGGCTCCACCGCGAGGGAAGGCCCGTTGCGGAAGCGGTCTACCCGGAAGCGGCGGGTTGAGGTCGGCGCATGCTGGCTGACGGGCGGCCGCGACGAATGCGCTCCTTGACTTGCTGGATTACCCGGACTTGGTGGGCGAACCCCAAGTTTGCCGCCTGCTTCTCGATCTGGGTGAGGGTCTCCAGCATCTCCGCGGGCCTGGCGCCAGCGCCCCACCGCGCGGTCGCATCCAGTCGCTCGGCGATGATCCAGGCCGGCTTGGACAGGCGCCCGCTTTCGATCGCAGGTCGAATGTAGTCGATGGCCTCCGAGGGCCGACCGGCCGTAAGCAGCGCCTCGCCGTAACGCATTTGCTTCTGGTCGTAGCTGTCTCCGATGACGTGCCCCGCCTGAAGGATCGCGGACGACGTCTTCGGCCGAACGGTCCCGGTACGGCGCGACTCGGTCAGCTCGCGATACGACCGATAGCGCCAATACTCCCGAACCGCCTCGTGATCTGTCCGTCCCTCGAGGAGTTCCTTCGCGCGCTCGATATGGGCGAGGACCTTCCTCACGCTGGCCGGATCCTCGCCCTGGTTGTGCACGAGCGCCGCGATGTAGTGCGCTTGAGCGCGTATCAGGTCGGCTCGGGGTCCGCCGAGGCGCTGTCGTGAGACGCTGCGATGGATGTTGTGGCAGGTATAGGGCGCCAACCCCAACGTCCCGAGCTGCATCTCGGTTCCGGCGAGGACGAGGAGGATCTCGAACCGCAGCGGGGTCTCGCGGCTCCAGCGACGCCTGCGGAACATCCGGTCGGCCTCTTCCAACGTCGCGAGCGCGTCGGTCCAGCGGCCCGCATCCCGCGCGGTCAAGGCCTCGCCAAGGAGTCCAGCCGGGTCGCTGGCGCGTTGCGTGTTCGTCGCGCGCTGAGCAGCGATGAACTCCGTCGCCGCTTCTGCGTCGGGCAGAACGACCGTCTTGGTCACGTCAAGCAACCACGGGCCTCCGGTCTTGGAGGGTTGGCGGCCAAGAACGGTGTGGTCCCACCGCAGGATCCGGCCTGATCGTCGGGTGAGGTATAGCTCCAGCCACTTGGCCAAGCCTCGCTCGGTCAAACCCAAGTGTCCGCCGAATCTCCGGCGTTGCGAGCGGTCGTTTTCTGCGGCCGCGCGCGGTCCGAGCTCGCCGTCGCGATCGAGAATCAGTAACAAGAGGAACGCGAGGTGGCGTTCGGTCAGTTCGCCGACGCAGATGCCGAGGTCGCGCGCGTTGGCCTGTGAGACGCGTCCACCGATGGGGATGAAACAAACCGGTGCGTCGGGCAATTCGTAGCCGACGCCCACCGGCGGCTCGACCCGAACCCCCAACTTGCCACTCGATAGCGCCATCGGCGTCTCACTCTGCTACTCGTCGCAATTGTCGTCACGGGCTTGATTCCGCGCCACTCTCCTTGTCGAGCGGTATCGGAAGTGCACGACGTCGACGGGTTCTCCAGCCGGCGGTGAGCCCGGAGACATCGAAGCGCCGAGGACAAGAGGCCCGACCATCCCCGGCAGGAAGTCGGGGCGAGATGGCTCGGGTCCACCGCCGAAGGAGTCCGAGCATGAGAAAGACGATCGTTTCGAGACCCGTGCTGGGCGGCGACGAAATTCCCGCCGGCACCTTCCACGGCGGGGATGAAATCCCGGCCGGGACGTTCCACGGCGGCGACGAGATTCCGGCTGGAACGTTCCACGAGCGATAGCGCGCCGACCGCCCGTCGCCCTCGCCGGGCGGCGGGCGGTCGTTTTGTTCTTCGCTTCCTCGGCCACGGGAACTCCCGACCATGCAACAAGCCGCCGCCGGTTTCTTCGCCGCCTGCGTGACGCTGGTGGTCGTGTTGATCGTGGCGCTCAAGATCGCCGCCGCGTGGCACCGCTTCGTGAACAACTTGCGCGGCGAACCCTCCGCCGCGCCATCCGGCGGACCGGGCCGGACAGGCCCTGGCATCATCTTCTATAGGTCGAGCAACGGGCGAAGCGACTACAAGTTCCGGATCCAGCGGACGGGAAACGGCAGCTACCGCGTCTACGTGCTCGACCACCCGAGCTACGGGTCGCGCGACACGAACAACCTGGTCACCCACCTGCTTCGCGATGGTGAGGGCTCGTACATCTGCTTCACGGGCCGCATCGAGAACACCGAACACGCGCACAACTTGGCCGCGACCTGGGCGGACAAGACCGAGGAGTACATCCTCCACGGCCGGCGCTTCTAGTCCAGGGATCAGGAGACACAGGATGTTGAAGTCCTTCCTCGAGAGGATCAAACGATCGGCACCGGCTCCGATGCGAATCAGCCTCGCCGTCCTCGAGCAGATTCGCCGGACTGTCGGCAGCCTCCCGCCGGAGCACGGCGGTGTGCTCGGTGGCCGTCCCGAGTCGGGCGTCGTCACCGAGTTCTTCTTTGACCGGTCGGCCCGGCGCAGCACGGTCACCTACTCCCCCGACGATCAACTGCTGAACCGGCTGTTCACCGAGGATTGGAACCCGAAAGGCATCCGGCTCATGGGCTTCGTGCACAGCCACCCCGGCTTGCGCCAGCCTTCGGCGGGCGACCTGTCCTACTCGCGCCGGATCCTGGAGTCGATCGACGACCTAGACCGGTTGCTGATCCCAATCGTCATCTCTGTCGCCGACGGCGAGCGGTTCGAGATCCACCCGTTCGCCGTCGCCCGCAACGGCGAGGCGTTCACCACGGCGCCGCTCGCGATGGCGGTTCTCGACCACCAGGGGCGCCTCGTCGTGGATTCGGAATACGCGGTGGGCCAGCTCGTCACCGCCCTGCCGGCGCCGGTGATCAAGCCGGTCGTCGTCGTCCCCGAAGCTCTCCGCCGGGTCACCGGCGCGTACGACCTCGGGCTGCTGAGGCGGTCGAGGGTGATCTACGTGGGCACCGGCGGGGCCGCCGGCTTCATCGAGGACCTGGCCCGAGCCGGTGTAGGCCAGCACGTGCTGATCGACCCCGACGTGGTCAGCGAGACGAACCTCGGGACGCAGCAGACGTACCGCCGCGACCTCGGCCGGCCGAAGGTCGAGGCGATCGCCAACCGGATCTGTGACATCGACCCCAACGCCTTCATCCTGGCCCTCGGCAGGTCGCTCGACGACATCGACGACCGGGAGTTCGAGTTCCTGGCCACAGGTCGCATGGACCGCTGGCCGGTGTCGCAGACGCTCCTCTGCGGCTTGACCGACAACTTCGACGCCCAGGCCCGGGTCAACCGGCTGGCACTCCAGTTCGGCCTGCCGAGCTTGTGCGCGCAGGTGTACCGGGAGGGCCGCGGCGCGGAGGTTACCTTCACGCACCCGGAGGTCACCCCGGCTTGCCACCGCTGCGCGCTCAGCTCGCGGTATCAGGCCTACATCAACGGCAATTACAAGAACGACGTGACGTCCGACGGCACGCCGATCTTCGCCACGACCCGCCTGAACGCGCTGAAGGGCTTCATCGCGATGGCGCTGCTCCATCACGACACGTCGCATCCGCGCTGGGGCACTCTGCTGAAGAGGATGGGCAACCGCAACCTGGTCCAGGTGCGCATGGATCCGGACCTGGCCACGAGCATCGGGCTCGGAACTTTCGATCGCGTCCTGGGCAACGCGGACCGCGAGCGGGTGCTGTTCGACGAGACGTTGTGGCTCCCGCAGCGGCCTGACGGACCGGCCTCCGGCTTCCCGACCTGCCCGGACTGCGGCGGCGCCGGGAACCTGAGGGACAGCGCCGGGACCTTCGACGACACGCGCGTGATGCGCAAGCAAGGAGAGCGAGATGTGGCAGTTCATGTACGGGTCGGATGAGATGTTCGAGCACATCGAGCGGCGTGCGCAGCGGGCCTGCGTCCGGTTCGCGGACCAGGAGATGCCGCCCGGCACCGTCCCGGCGAGAGCGGCGATCGGCTTCGAGGTCGATGCGCTGTCTGGTCGCGTGCGCTTGTTCGTGGAGCGCGGCGTGGCCTACGACGGGACGAGCAACGAGATCGAACGGTGGCTGGCCGAGGGGTGCAAGACCTTCGACGACGTTGCGCAGTTGAGAGCGTGGCTCGGATCGACGCTTCGCAATGCCTATCGGTCGCCCTCCGCCGCCACGGCCTCGCAGTCCGGCTCCACCGGCGCCTCCACGATGTACGCGGCCGAGGACGATCTGGACGAAGTCGGCGTCAAGGGCCTTCGCCTCGCGATGCGCCCGGGCTGCCGGATGAAGGACCTGCCGTCCTGACCAGGGGGGGACCTCGTGGAACCGATCATCAACCTCGCCCTCGCCCTCGTCTTGCTGCTGATCACGTTGTCGATGGCGTTGTCCTACCTGTCCGTTCCCATGAATCTCCTGCGGCGGTCCGGGGGGCTCCGAGCCCTTCGCCGCGTCGGTCGGGCACTGTGGCGGGGACTCGCGTCGCTGCTGGGGCTGCTCGTTCGCCGGCGGCGTCCCCGAGTGCGCCGGGGTCACACGCGGGCGCCGACGGCGTACTTCCGGTGATGTCGGCTGAGGGCGATGGGCGACCATCGCCCTTTTTTTTGGGGATTGCCATGAAACTTAGCGAGCTGATGATCGCCGACCAGGCCCACAGCGTCATCGACGGCGCGGGCCACGAGGTCGTCGGCCTGCATCTTGCCGTCGAACGACGACTTCGCTCGATCGGCGATCCGAGTATCTCCTGTCGGATGGAGACGGCTGAGACCGGCTTCCTGCGCGCGCTGGCCGGAAAGAGGCGGGACGTGTTGCTGATCGAACACGCGCGCCTGCGCGAGTACGTCGTGCTCATCTCGTCCCACGCCCATGGCCGCGTCCTGCACGTCGCGTGGATGATCCTGTTGACTCCCAGGCTCGGCGGCGGGCTTCGCCGGCTCGTCCGCCTCGAGGCGGAAGCCGGCGCGCGCTCCGAGATCGGCGCTCAGTTGGACGTCTTCGACGTCATGGATCTGAAGGCGTTCATCGGCATCACCCGTCTCGTGCTGAGGCAGGCGATCCGCGAGATCACGGACGACGAGTCTGCCGCCGCGGAGCTGACGTCGGAAGCGGAGCGAGACGAGTAGTCGGCCGTGGAGACGCTCCTGTACATCGCGGCGGTCGGGCTCGTCATCGGCACCGCCGTCGGACTTACACGCGGTGTCTGGCGGCGCCAGGACGCGGAGCGACGGCACGCCAAGCGCGAGGCCTACGAGCGGCGACGAGAGGAAGAGCGAATGGAGCAGGCGCAGGGGGTCGTCGCGGATCTCGTTGACCGGTACTTCCCGTTCGCGAGGGCAGCCTGGGCCGCTTCGAACGGTCAGGGCACGGCGCGGGAGCGGCTGCGCCGGGCACTTCGGGAAGTCGAGGGCGTGGTGGTCGGCGTCGCGGACATCGGTTTCGACGCCGTGCTGCCCGAGCAGACTCGGCGGAAAGGGCTGGCTGCCTTCGGCAAGACCGGTAGCGGAAAGACCATCGTGGCGTTGCACCTGATCGCCCACGACATGCGGTGCGGCAGGGGTCTTTGCATTCTCGGCTCTGAGGCAGAGCTCTACCGCGACTGGCTTCTTCCTCTCGTGCCGCCGGAGCGCGCGGCGGACACCCTGTTGTTCCGGCCGGCCGATCCCGCCTGCACGCTGACCTGGAACCCTGTGGCGCTCGAGGATGGCGAGGATCAGGCGCTCGCCGCCGGCGAGCTGTTCGCCATCTTCAAGCGCGCGGTCGGCGAGACGACCATCGGCGTCAGGGCGGACGCGATCCTCAGCGCTGCGTTCGGCGTTCTCGTCGGACGACGCAGGGCGACGCTCTGGAGCGTGATCCGCCTGCTCGAGGACAAGGCGTACCGCAACGCGGTGGTCGCCGACGTGGACGATCCGTATCTGCGGGATTTCTGGACGAAGACGTTCCCCGAGTACCCGGCAGGCGCGGCGCTTCCCCTGGCCCACAGGCTGCATCAAGTGCTCCGACTGCCCCAGCTTCGAGCGGCGCTTTGTCACCCCATTTCGAGCATCTCGATCCGCGAGGCCCTGGAGAAGAACCGGATCCTGCTCTTCGATCTCAGCGGCCTCGATCCCGATGCGACCCGCCTGGTCGGTCAGATGCTGCTCTCGAAGTTCCAGATCGAGCTGATGCGCCGCGAGCGGATACGAGAAGAACAGCGGGCACCGGTGAATGTTTTCGTCGACGAGTTTCACGTCTTCGCCGGCGCCGCCGAGGGCACGTGGCGCGAGCTGCTGGCTCGAGGCCGGCGCTACGGGCTCGGCCTGCACCTCTTTACCCAGCACCCCAACCAGTTGCCGCGAAGTCTCCAGCGGGAGATCTTCGGCAACGTCAGCTCGCTGATCGCGCTCGCCCTGTCGGCCGCGGACGCCGGGTCGGTTCGACGCGAGCTGCTGGTGCCAGTCGCGGGCGGCACCACGAAACCGGTTCCAGCCGAGGAGCTGGTCTCGCTGCCCGTTGGCGAGGGCTTCGCTCGGCTGGGGACGGGCGCGTGTGCGCTGCGCGTCCGCTTCGCCCCGCCGATCGCGAGGCCGGATCCGGCTGCCGGGGACCGGGTGCGCGAGATTTCGTGGCGGACGTACGCAGCGCCACCGCTGCCCAAGGAAGCTCCCGTGGTTCCGGCACCGACCTCGGCGGCCGGCGTGGAGTCGACGGACACGAGCACGCCGACGCCGGCGATGCCGGGCCGGGGCGGGCCGCAGCACACGATGCTGCAGCAGCTTGCCAAACAGTGGGGCGAAGAGCGCGGTTTCCGCTCGAGTCTGGAACAGGCCGTTCTCGGCGGGGCGGGACGGGTCGACATCGTTCTGGCCCGCCGCGAAGTCCGCGTCGCCGTCGAGGTGTCGGTTACCAGTTCCGCCGCGGAGGTCGCCGAGACCGTCGGGAAGTGTGTGGCCAGCGGCTTCGACTACGTGGCGGTCGTCGGCAGCGACGAGGCGGCCCTCGGCCGGGCTGAGCTGGCCGCGCTCGAGGCGATCCCGGCCAAGGACCGGGGCAAGGTGCGGTTCGTGCTGCCAGACGGTCTGAGGTCGTTCTTAGACGGGCTGACCGACTCGGGCGGCCCGCCGAAGACGACGGCCGGCTACACGATCCGCGTCCAGGCACCGGCTCCCGGACGACTCCGGCACCGCCGGGAGCTGGCGCGCTTGGTCGGGACCGCCCTGCTGCGGCGGCGGCCTTCTTCATGAGCGGGCCCGCGCCGTTCGGGATGCGCTGGGCCGCCAGCGCGCTCGTGCCGGAGCTGTCCGAGCGCGACATGCTGCGCGAGCTTGTCGAGGCCTTCGTCGCGTCCGGCGGCCGGATCAAGGCCACGGCGAGCACACTCAACTCGAAGGGACTGACGACCCGGCGCGGGACGCCGTGGTCGGACACCGCGGTCGGACGGGTCGTACGTTACCCGGCGCTGGCGGAGCTGATCCCGGACACTCTGTGGGACCGGTGCAAGCCCTTGCTGCAACAGCGGGCCGACGACGGCTGTCGGCGCAGCCGTCGGCCGGTGCATCCTCTCGGCGCCGTTGTGCGCTGCCGGTGTGGCGGTCGGATGCGGCCCCGGGGACACGGCCCGACCGGCAAGTACGTCTGCGGCGACTGCCGGGCCAAGATCCCGGAACACACGCTCGAGAAGCTGTTCAAGGAGAGCCTGGCGGCGGTCGAGCTGGACGCCGCCGAGATCGTGGCCGCCCTGAATTCCAATCTACGCGCGCCCGAGATCACTCGCATGCTAGGCGGCCGGAGCGTCCCGCTCTCCGAGATCTGGCGGGAGCTGGACCCGCCGCGGCGGCGCCAGCTCGTCGATCAACTCGTTGCCCAACTCGTTGTCGGGCCCGACGACATTTCCGTCGTTTTCTCCGAAAGCGACGATCCCAGGTCGGAAAGCGCGCCCTTGCGGGTCAATTCGTTGCCAACTCATCACGGTTCCGAGGAGGTAGATGAAGGGGTAACGAGTTCGAATCGCCCCCGGCGACTCGACGATCTCCTCGATCTCCTCAGCGTCGGCGAGGTCGCCGCAACCCTCCGGTTGTCCAAGGCCAAGGTGTACGAGCTGATCGCATCGAGGCGCCTGCCGGCCTACCGACCGGGAGGGCGCATCCGCATCCCGGCCAAGATCCTCCGGGAGTTCCTCCGGGATTCCCGGCTCAACCGGGATCCGGTACGATGACCGCACGTCCACCAGCACGTGGTTGCCTTTCCGAGCCCGTTTTCGGGCCAGAGAGGTAGCGTCGTGCGACGACTGAAGCGCAAGACGCGGGACGGGGTTTTCGCATACCGCAAGGGTGAGGGTCTTCGCTGGGGGGTCGACTACAGAGATCCTGCCACCAAGAAGCGGAAGCGTAAGACCGGTTTCGCGTCGAAGGAACTGGCGTTGCGGTGGAAGGACCGCGAGGAGCGAGCGTTGCTCGGGCTGTTGGAGAAAAAAGAAGAGGTCGAGCCGGTCCTCTTCAAGGAGGCGGCCGGGAGGTATCTCGAACACCGGTTCGCCGCGGGCAAGTCCGAGCGCTCGTACCACCACCTCCAGGTTCCGGCCAAGCGTGGCTCCCACCCGGGCTTCTGGACCAAGGAGTTCGGAGACCATCCGATCGGCAGCCTGACGACCGAGCAACTGGAGGATGCTCTCCGGAATCGGGCTCGCCGGCAGGGTTGGGCGCCAGCAACTTGCAACCGGGCGCTGGCTCAGATCTCGGCCCTGTTCACCTACGCCCGACGGCGGAGATGGATCAAGGAGCATCCGGTCGAGCGGGGTCAGATTCCCCGGTCGCCGGAGGACAACGCGCGGACGCGTTGGCTCCGGCTCCACGAGATCGAAGCGATCCTGGAGCAGTGCCCGCCGTGGTTAGAAGCCACCGTCCGGTTCGCGGTGGCGACCGGGATGCGGCTCGGCGAGGTGTGTAGCCTCAACCGGGCGGGCTACCAGGTCGACGATATGGGCCGGGCCTACGTGGTGACCGAGCGGACCAAGAACGGCGAGCGGCTGATCTGGCCGCTCGAAGGATGGCCGAAGAAGCACATCGAGAAGCGCGTGGCTGAATCTCGGTTCCCCGGGGACTACCTGTTCCCGGGACCGGAGGGAGGCAACGCGCAGACGAGCGTGAGACGGACTCTGCCCGGCGTGATCACGGCCGCGGGACTCCGTTACGGCCGAAAGCACACGGACGGTGTGACCTTCCACTCGTTTCGGCACAGCATGGCGAGCCTGGCGCTCAACCACGGGGTTCCCGAGTCGACGGTGCAACGGATGGGCAACTGGAAGACGCGCGCCATGGTCCAGCGCTACGCCCATCTCGCCGACGAGGAGCTGCGCAAGGCGGCGGCCAAGCTCGCCGATCTGGTCGACGTGCGCAACACCAAGAGGCCGGTGCAGAACAAGAAAAAAGCCGGCAAGACCGGCTCAGACTGATTCGAGGCTGCGTAGAATTTGCGTAGAGTTCGTTTGGAAGCCTTCATGATCACCAGCTGGCCAAGAATGGGAAGTCGAGAAACAGCAATCACATAGCTGGTGGTGCCCCCAGGAGGACTCGAACCTCCGACCAGCGGATTATGAGTCCGCCGCTCTCACCAACTGAGCTATGGGGGCGCGGCTATTCTAGCTGGGACGTTGCGGGACTTGGAGGTCGGGAATGAACAGCTCGGGATGGCTCGCCATCGGGGCCGTGGCTGCGGGAATCGGGGTCGGGCTCGGGGCGTTCGGGGCGCACGGGCTCAAGTCGCGCGTCGAGCCGCAGATGCTCGCCGTGTTCGAGACGGGCGTGCGCTATCACCTCTACCACGCGCTGGCTCTGCTCGCCGTGGCCTGGGCAGCGTCGCGCTCGACGTCGACGCTGCCTGGCGCCGCGGGGTGGGCGTTCCTCGTGGGAATCGTCCTCTTCTCGGGCAGCCTGTACGCCCTCGTCTTCACTGGAACGAAATGGCTCGGTGCGATCACACCGCTCGGCGGGCTCGCGTTCCTTCTCGGTTGGGGCCTCCTCGCGGCGAGCGCGTTCGCGCGGAGCTGACCGCGCCCCGAAGATTCAAGACCTGGCCCCGCCGTCAGCGCTTGACGGCGGTGCCCTGGAGTTCGAAGCGGGCGTTGAAGAGGAGCTTGCCGGAGCCGATGAAGGCCCGGGCAGGGTACTCCTTCGTGAAGTACGTCCGGTACACGCGGTTGAACGTGTCGTAGTGCGCCACGTCCGAGCAGAACACCTGGACCGATACGAGATCGTCCATCGTCATGCCGGCCTTCTCGAGCTTCGCCTTCAACCCGTCGAGCACGAGGCGCGCTTCTTGCTCGGGATCGTCGGGCACGCGGCGGCTCGCGTCGAGGCCGAGCGTCCCGGAGAGATACACGGTGTCGCCCGCGCGGACCGCGCCGCTGAAGGGGGGCGCGTCGGCGACGGCGGGGGTGCGTGGCTCGAAGTATTGGCGCGTGGGCGGTTTCGCCGCGGACATGGCGCCGAGAACGGCGATCGTGGCGAGACTGGATACGAGCGCGATCCGGACCTGCTGCATGGGAGTCCCTCCGTGAAGCCGACCCCGAGGATACTCGGGGTCGGCTTCCTGAGGGAGTCCGCTTATCGGCAGTCGCGCATGGCGAGCTGGGACTTCTCGATCGACTTGCCGTAGTGCGTGATCGCGCCGACCCATTCCTCGTTCGCGAGCGAAACGTCGCCGTTCACGAGCGACTGCTCGGCCTGGTCGAGCCGCGTCCAGTCCGTCCGAGCGCTCTGGCTGCACTGGGCCTCGGCGATGTCGAACCAGTACTGCGCCACGAGCCGTGCCACGTCGAGCACGTCCTCGAGCAGGGTCTCGATGGCGGCCGGGTCGACCGACCCCGGATTGCGGAGCGCGTCGGTGAGATCGATGACGGCGGCCTTGAGCTGGTCCTTGATCGCTTCGTCGTCCGTTTGCGGATTGCCCGCGAGCAGCGTGCCGAGCGAGGCGAGGGCGTCGGCCTTGGCCTGGACGACCTCGGAGGCGCCCGGATCGGTCGAGGCTTCGAGCCCGGCGACGAGGAGATCGAACGTGCCGCCAGGCGATGTCAGCCCGTCGAGCTGCAGCATCGCGAGATCGCGCAGGGACAGCGGACCCGTGCTCTCGAAGTCGATCGTCGGCTCGTCGGCGAGCGACGTGCCCTCGACGTCGACCCACACGTCACCCCGTCCGGGTACCATCGAGACCACACGGCCGATGTACATGCCGTTGCCGAGGTCGACGAGCGAGCCGGCCAGCGTTCCCGGCCACAGCGCGACGAGGTCGACCGAAACGGCCAACCCGGCACCGAGGAGAAGTCCGTCGGCGTCGCGGGGGAGGATCGTGATCCACGCGCTCGACAGGCCGTCCGCGGGCACGCTCGGGGGCGCAACGGTCACGGACGAGGATTGCCCGTCGACCGGAGCGGACGTCGGATCCCCGTCGTCGAAACCGAGGCGCACCGTGTCGAGGAGCGGGTTCTTTTCGACGGAAACCGGCAACGTGACTCCGCTCCCGTCCTTCACGAGGTAGAAGTACGTGTTGCCGTCCGACAGCACGCCCGGCGCGTCGTCCCACGGCGCGGAGAGCACGACGGCGTGAGGGCTCGTGCTCTCGGTCGCGCTCGCGGCGAGCGACCGCTGGATGCTCCACGGAGGGGCTGCACCCGCCGCGGAGGTTGCGAGGGCCACGAGCGCCGCGACGACGAAGAGGACTCTTGGGGGGTCGTTGTGGTGTCGCATCGAGGTGCAAAGATGGCGAGCGCCAGGGGCCGATCAACCGCCGCTTTTCCCGCCGGAGTGAAGATCTTCTTGCCCGGCGAGAGACCGTGAAAGCTGGACGGCAGAGTCCGGCCCGACTATTTTTCGAATTACGAACTTGTTCGTGGCGCGGACGTGAAACGTCGGTCCCCGAGGAGACTGGCTGGGTCATGCACCCATTCCGCGGGGCACAACCTCCGTATACTGCCCGGGACTCGGACGTGTCTCAGGGAGGACACCATGCGCGGCAGCGGCGTGGATCGCCTTTCGTGGATCGCGGTGGCGGCAAGGCTTGCCGTATTCCCCGCGTCCGCGCAGCTCCCGGATCCGTAGGACACCCGCCGTGCGCCAGGGCGGCTCGTTCCGCTCGATCGCCGCCGCGTGCGCGCTCGTCTTCGCCGTCGCGGTCGCGCTCTACGCCGCCAACCACGACCATGGGTTCGTGTTCGACGACCACACGCTCGTCGAAGAGAACTCCCGCGTTCATTCGATCGACGTCCGCGCAGCCTTCACGACACCCTACTGGGGGCCCGAGCGGAACGACGGGCTGTACCGCCCTGCCACGCTGCTGAGCTTTGCCGCGGACTGGCGACTCGGTGGGGGCGATCCGGGCTGGTTCCATATCGTCAACGATCTGTTGCACGGCCTCGTCGCGGCGCTCGTCGTGCTCGTAACCTGGGCCACGCTCCGCAGCGTCTTCGCGGGGGTCGCCGCGGGAACCCTGTTCGCGGCTCATCCGGTGCACGCGGAGGCCGTGCACTGGATCGCCGGCCGCGCGGAGCTTCTCGCCGCGCTGTTCGTCCTCTCGGGGCTCGTCCTCGCGCTCGTGCCGCGAGCGATCGACGCGCGCACCGACCGCCTGCGCTCGCTGCTGCTCGTTGGTGCGGGTTTCGCCGCGATCCTGTCCAAGGAGCACGGGGTGACCGCTCTGCCGCTCGCGCTCCTCGCCGCTTGGCTGTTCCGCACCCCCGGAGCGAGGCCGGTCACGCGGAACAGCGCGCTGTGGCTCGGCGCCCTCCTGGCCCTCGGCGGCTGGCTCGTGCTCCGCGAGGCCGCGGTCGGCGATCCGACCTACGCGACGCCGGCGCAGGACAATCCGCTGGTCTCCCGAGCCGGTCTCGATCGAGCCGCGGGCGCGCTCGCCGTCGGCGTTCGCTGGATCGAGCATCTGCTCCTGCCGCTCACATCCTCGGTCGACTACGGCGCTCCGCGCTCGCTCGCCGGGGGCGTGCCGGTTTGGATCGCGGCGTCCGTCACGGCGCTCGTTCTGGCCGCACTGCTCGGAGCGGCGCTCAGGCTAAGTCACAGGCGACCCGCAATCGCGTTCTGGTGCGCGTTTCTCGTCGTCACGTACCTGCCGACGTCGAACCTGCTGTTCTCGACCGGCACGGTGTTCGCCGAGCGTTTGCTCTACCTGCCCTCCGTCGCGGTGTGCGCGCTCTTCGCCGCGGGACTCGCATCCGTTCGGAAACGCCCGGTCGCCATCGCGCTGCTCGCTGCCCTCGCCAGCACGTACGCCGCGCTGACCCTGTCCTGCGGAGCCGACTGGCGGAGCGACCGGACGCTCTTCGAGCGCGAGATCGCGCATCCTCCCTACAGCGCCCGGGCCGCGGTGAACCTGGCGACCGTCGTCGAAGACGAGGATCCGCCGCGGGCCGACCAGCTGTACCGCGAAGCCCGAACCCTGGCGCCCGACTACATCGGTCTGCACCTGGCCTACGGGACGTCCCTCTTGAAACGCGGCGACGCCGCGGGCGCCCTGCCTCATCTCACTCGAGCCAACGAGCTCTATCCGGACAGCCCGTCGACGCTGCTCAATCTGGGGACAGCCTACGCCCGACTCGGCAGTCTGACCGAAGCGGCGCGCTCGTGGGAGCGACTCGTGGCGATCGACCCGGGCAACGTCCGCGCCCGGCAGAACCTGGAGCAGCTACGCCGGCTCACACCATCTTCTTCAGCCGCTCCTGGTCCAGGATCGTGACCTTCGGGCCGTCGACCGAGATGATCCCGTCGCGGATCAACCGCGCGAACGTTCGCGACAACGTCTCGTGCACCGTCCCGAGGTAAGAGGCGATCGAGCCCTTGGCCAGCGGGAGATCGAGAACCGGTCGCGCCTCGCCCTCCACACGGCTCGCCTCGATCTCGCGCAGGAGATAGCGCGCGAGGCGCGAGGTCACCTCGCGCAGCGTCACACCCTCGAGCTGGAGCGTGATCTCCTTGATCCGCGCCGCGAGCTGCTCGAGGAGCGCCCAGGCAACCGCCGGGTGTCGCTTGAGAAACGGCACGAACGACGCCCTGGGCAGGAACAGTACCTCGCTCTCGCGCGTCGAGCGGGCGTGCGCCGGGTAGCCCGCGTCGTGGGCCTCGAACAGCGGTACGTCGGCGAGTGGATCCCCGGGTCGGCACACGTGCAGGATCAGCATCCGCCCGTCGGCGGACAGCTTGTAGACGACGACGAGGCCGGTGAGCACGACGAACGGCCCGCGATACGGCTCGCCCTCGTGAATCAGGACCTGCTTGCGCGAAAGGCGCAGCACGCGGGCGAGCGCCGCAAGCTCATCGAGCGCGGCGTCGTCGAGCGCGGCGAAGAGCGGCACTGCGCGCAGGCGCTCGCGGAACGCTGTGGTCTGCTCGCCCGGGTCCACGTGCGGCCCGGCGCCGGCGCCTGCGGCTACTCGGACACGAACACGCTGAGCACCCGGCTGCGCGACGGGTGGCGCAGCTTGCGCAGCGCCTTCGACTCGATCTGCCGGATGCGCTCGCGTGTCACCGTGAAATTCTGCCCGACTTCCTCGAGCGTGTGCTCGCTCGCCCCGCCGACGCCGAAGCGCATCTTCAGCACCTTTTCCTCTCGGGGCGTCAGCGTCTTGAGCACCGACTGCGTCTGCTCGCGCAGGTTCATGTTGATCACCTGCTCGACCGGCGACTGCGACGCACGGTCCTCGATGAAGTCCTTCAGGTGGCTGTCCTCTTCCTCGCCGATCGGGGTCTCGAGCGAGATCGGCTCCTGGGCGATCTTGAGCACCTTGCGCACCTTGGCCACCGGGATGTCCATGCGCTGCGCGATCTCGTCCGGGCTCGGCTCACGGCCGAGCTCCTGCACCAGGCTGCGCTGCGTGCGCACGAGCTTGTTGATCGTCTCGATCATGTGCACGGGAATGCGGATCGTGCGAGCCTGGTCCGCGATGGCGCGGGTGATCGCCTGGCGAATCCACCACGTGGCGTAGGTCGAGAACTTGTAGCCACGTCGATACTCGAACTTGTCGACCGCCTTCATCAGGCCGATGTTCCCCTCCTGGATCAGGTCGAGGAACTGCAGCCCGCGATTCGTGTACTTCTTGGCGATCGAGACGACGAGGCGCAGGTTGGCCTCGACGAGCTCGCTCTTGGCCCGCTTGGCCTCGCGCATCCCGCGCTGGATCAAGGCCGCGACGCCGTGGAGCTGCTTGCGGTCGACGCCGATCTCCTGCTCGAGCATGCGGATATCGCCGCGCAGCCCGTCGATCTTGCGTCGCACCTCGCGCTTCAGGTGCGCGTCGCGGAATGCGCGCATCCGGTGGTTCAACTCGTTGATGCTCCGTTCGTGCCGCTTGATCTTGCGGTCCGCGTCCACGACGACGAACGCGAGCTTGTCCACCTGCAACGGCGCGAGGCGCAGGTTGCGGAACTCACGGGCCAGGCCGACCCGGTGCCGCGCGATCCGCCAGCCCGCCGCGCGCCAGGCCTTGCCACCGCGGGTCAGCCGTTTGGCCTTGCGCTCGCCGAGCTCGATCGCCGTGAGGTGCTTCTGGATTCGGGTCATCGCCTGCCGGGCGCGGGCGAGGCGCTTCTGGGGGGTCTTCTGGTCGCCGTCCTCCTCGGCATCGGTGAACCAGTTCGCCGACGCCTGATTGCGCCGCAGCAGCTCGCCGAGGACACGGATCTCGCCGAGCACGTAGTCGCTGCGAGCGAGCGAGTTCAGCACGCGCAGCTCCCCGCGCTCGATGCGCCGCGCGATGGACACCTCGCCCTCGCGTGTCAGGAGCGGCACCGTGCCCATCTCGCGCAGGTACATCCGCACCGGGTCGTTCGTCTTCTCGAGTAGGACTTCGGTGTCGCCCCGACCGTCTCCGCGCCCCTTCAGCGGAACGGGAGCGACGATTTTGAACGGATCCTGATCGACCTCCATGAGCTCGACGCCGTGGGACTCGAGCAGCGCGAAGATGTCCTCGATCTCGTCCGACGACGCCGAAACTTCGTCGGGAAGCATCTCGTTGATCTCGTCCATGGACAAGTAGCCGCGCTCCTTGCCCAGGGCAAGGAGCTGCCGCACCTCGTCGTACTTCTCATCGACGCCGAGGGGTCGGCCCTTCCGCTTCTTGGTCGCTTCGGTCCGTCGCGTTTCCGGCATCTCGTCCTTCAGTGCAGGGCGTCCCGCTCGCGAGCGAGCGACTGCACGTGTTCGAGCCAGCGGTCGGTCTCCGCGGCATCCGCCGCGGCGGGGGGCTCGGCTTGCATCCGGCCGAGCCGTCGGATCGCCGCCCGCTCCTCGCGCGCCAGCGCCTCGCGGCGGAACGCGCACAGGCAGTCGGCCGCGTCGGGCCCGCTCTCGGGCTCGTCGCGGAAAGCGATCCGGGTGAGCAACTCGCGATCTTCGTCGGACGGGAGCTCGTCGAGCACGGCCGGCAGGTCGACGGCGCGGCCCTCACGTGCGAGGAGCAGCACCGTCGTGACCAGCGGGGCGACGATCGACCCCGCGATCTCGGCGGGGTCCGGCTCTGCCGCCAGCCGTGCCCGCTCTTCTTCCGAACGCAACAGCAGGTGAACCAGGCGCGACTCGTTCCAGCGCGGCTCGGGCGGCCCCCCGGCCCGTGTACGAACGCGCTCTCCCCGCCCGGCGCGCGCAACCGTGCGGAGCTCCTGGAGCACGACCTCGTCATCGATCCCGACCGCGTCGGCGAGCCGCCCGGCCCATCCGGCTCGCTCGACGGCGCTCGCGAGCTTCACGATGTGCGGCAGGACCGCGTTGACCGCGGCGACCTTCTCGTCGAGCCGATCCATGTCGCGCGTGCGAGTCTCTCGCCGGACGAGGAACTCGAGGTAGGCGGGGGCCTGCCGAACGAGGTCCTCGTACGCCGCCCCCCCCTGAGCGCGGACGAACTCGTCAGGGTCCTTGCTCCCCGTCAATTCCACGACTCGGACCTCGAGCCCCCTCTCGAGCAACAAGTCGAGCGACCGGGTCGTCGCTTTCGCGCCGGCCGTGTCGCCGTCGTAGCAGACGATCACTCGCTCGGTGTACCGGCCAAGCAGCCGCGCGTGCGCAGGCGTGAACGCGGTCCCGAGCGACGCGACCACGGGTGCGACCCCGGCCTGAACGAGCGACGCTAGATCGAGGTACCCCTCGACGACGATCGCGAACCCTTCGCGTCGAATCGCGTCACGCGCCTGGTCGAGCCCGTACAGATGGTCGCCCTTGATATACGTCGGAGTCTCGGGAGAGTTGATGTATTTGGGCTCACCGTCGCCAATCGTCCGGCCACCGAACGCGATCGTCCGCCCAAGCAGGTCGCGGATCGGGAACATCAAGCGGTCGCGGAACCG
>Ga0247727_10003668_pt1 | contig 33643 bp, 39 predicted proteins | sample WisWelCaveWW1625_FD_202498 | JGI IMG/M metagenome (GOLD analysis project Ga0247727, IMG submission 202498) | Biofilm microbial communities from Wishing Well Cave, Virginia, United States - WW16-25 | ecosystem: Environmental > Aquatic > Deep subsurface > Groundwater > Cave microbial mat | place...
TAATGTTAAAGTAACAGTATTGGATGGCGTGCAATCAGGTTGACCATTAACAAGCGGTAAGACTCTTATGTAAAAAGTTCTTTCCTCGCCGTCGTAAGCCGGGAACTGCACGTCGAATGTGGTGTTCGGCCCGGCAGAGCCAATAAAGCCTTGTGTATAAAGAAAGGCGGGTTCTAATTCACAAGTATTATCAAAAGGCACGATTGAAGTTTGCCATAGACCATCCGTGATGCCAGGTGGTGTTTGCCAGCGCAAGGAATGATTTCCGTCCTCAGTGGCCGATGTTGCTAAAACAAAATTTCCTACTACTTCACCTTGTGAGCAATTGGTGAATGAATCACAAATTTCCAAATAGCCAGGTAGGATAGCAAGGGGCTCGTTGTTTTGTGATGCTGAAATAATACGTTCAAATCGTCCAATGTAAACAAGTGTTCCGCCTTGCCAACCCCATGCATCAATGCTGATGTGGATGTCGTTACTTGGAGCGGATTGCATCCAGCCTGCCAGTACTTCATCTAGGTCAAAGAATCCGTTTTTGGGAGTGAAGAACTCGCCATCGTTGCGGGGTTGCCGACTCCAAGGTCCGCCGTTAAGCGATTCGTAATAATATGCTCGGTCTACAAAGACTATATCAGGAGAAAAAGGGTTGGCTTGGTCAATTGGGGAAAGGGCATCTGGTGAAAATTGAGTTTGAGGTGAATACTCATTTCCTGCGCTGGATTGTGGCGGGTCGAAATTTAAATTTTGGAATTGTTCATCATATACAGGTGGATATGAATTCAATATCTTTATAGGATTGTCCAACGGAATAGGAGCGGAAAAATCAGATGGGAGAAAAGGATTGATGTCATGAATCAACTGTGGGGTAGTATCGAAGCGTTCAGCGATCCCATTCAGTGTATCTCCCTGTTGAGGTTCATATAACATTGTGAATTGGGCAACATTTTCGGATGTCCAAATGGTGACGGCATTGGATGTGAAGATATTGCCACTATTATCTATGCTTCGTGCTTGGAAGATGTGTATGCCTGGCGCATCGGTTGCCCACTCCCATTTTGCTAATCCGAAGTTTGGTTGTTTGGCTTCACTAAAAACTTCGCCATCTACTAACAACTCAACTGATTCTGATTCACCTGAGACTTCAACGACGATTGGGATAGGCGCCAGCGCAGGGAATGTTGAGCCGGCGGCAGGCTTGCTAATCAGCAGAATAACTCCAGATGTGTGAACCGCCTCTTCGGTCGGCACGGTCGTGGGCGTCTGCCCATTGGGTAGATTGCAACTGCTCGCAATGAGCGCAATCAGAAGCGCAAGATTGAAGAATCGAAGACGCATGATGCCTCCGCTACGTTTCCCGCCAAGCTAGGACGAGACAATAGCCAGTAGAAGTTTAATCGTGCTCGGACTTGGTTGATTTTAAGTCATGCGCTCGTAAATAAAATTTCCTATCATGCAGTTGAAATGCCCGCGAGGGCTGAGGACGCGCCTGTCTCGCTACTTAACTCTGATAATTTTCCCGCCGGTCATTTTTTGCAAATCTTCGGTGTTCAACTCGAAGATTGCGTTCGGCGTCCCCGCCGCCGCCCAGATGGTTTTGAATTGCAGGAAATCCTCATCGAGATACGTTTCCATGTTTTGCACGTGACCGAACGGAGGCACGCCTCCGATCGCGAAGCCGGTCACGGCTCGCACGAAATCGGCGTCTGCCCGCCCGATGGATTCGCCGGCATATTCGCTGATGAGTTTTTCATCCACGCGGTTGGCGCCGCTGGTGAGCACGAGGATCGGTTTGCCAGAGTCCTTCCCTTTGAAGATGAGCGACTTGACGATCTGGCCAAGGTCGCATCCCGCGCGGTCGGCGGCTTCCTGTGCCGTACGCGTGGATTCGGCATGTTCGATCACGGTGTAGTTGTATCCGAGCGAGTTGAGCAGGTCCTGGATTTTTTGTGCGGAAGGGGAAAGATTTGCCATATCCCCGATTATAATTTGAAAATCATGCCTGTTCTCAAAGTCGCGCTCGCTCTGCTTGTCAGCCTGCTACCCATCAACGTTTTGCGCGTTCTTGGTTATCGCGCCTTGTTTGGATATTCCACCGCCGATGCGCGCATCGGGTTTGGGACAATCGTCGCTGTGGACGAAGCCTCCATCGAAAAATCCAAAATTGGGATGTTCAATTTGTTGATCGGACCCATCACGGTCAACATCCGCGCGGGCGCTTCGATCGGCAATCGCAATTCGTTTGTTTGCGGTTACTGGGTCTTGCGGAAGGAAAATAAGGGTTTGAATTACACGCGTACGCTGGATATCGGCGCCGACGCGTTGATCACTTCGAGTCACTACTTCGATCTTGCCGGGACGTTCAAACTGGGCGCCCGCTCGTGGATCGCCGGCATCGGGTCGCAGTTTTGGACGCACGGCGTGGGTGTCCGCGAGCGGAACATCGAAATCGGGGAGGATTGCTACCTTGGGAGCGCCGTTCGTTTTGCGCCGGGTTCTTCGATAGGGAATAATGTGCTGGTTGCGATGGGGAGCGTGGTGAGTAGCGCGCTGAACGTGGATAACGCGCTCGTGGGTGGAGTTCCTGCCAGAGTGTTGAAGGAAAATTACGATTGGAAAACCGAACATGAGCGATGAGCAACAACGAAAAATCTATCAAACCGACGGCGACCGTTATGAGGCTTTGATCGCTCGTGAAGATTATCAAGGCAACATCGAAAAAGTGCTGAACGAAATAGTCAATGTGGACGGCTTGGATGCGCTCGACCTCGGCGCTGGGACGGGTCGGCTTGCGGTGATGCTCGCGCCGCGCGTAAAATCAATCAAGGCGTTTGATATTTCAGAGGAAATGTTGCGCGTGTGCCGAACTCGCTTTGAAGCCAGCAGACTTGCTAATTGGGAGGTGAGGGTGGCAGACCATCGTCAATTGCCTATTTCAGATGAATCCGCCGATCTTGTTGTCGCAGGTTGGAGCGTGAGTTACCTCGCGGTGTGGAATCCCGCCTCGTGGCGCGCCGAGTTGGAGAAATGGCTGGGGGAGATGAAGCGCGTCCTGCGGCGGGGCAGTCATATTGTCTTGTTCGAATCGCTGGGAACGGGGAACGAGTCGCCGACTCGGTTAAGTCATCTTGAAAGTTTCTATCCGTGGCTGGATACGAGCGGCTTCCAAAATAGATGGATCCGCACCGATTACAAATTTGAATCGATTGAAGAGGCGGATGAGTTATCGCGTTTTTTCTTCGGTGATGAATTGGGGGAAAAAGTCAGGCAGAACAACTGGATCATTCTGCCTGAATGTACAGGGGTGTGGTGGTTGCAAATTGCGTAGGGGCGGATCGCGATCCGCCCTTTTGTGTTGATGTGTTTTCTCGTAATCAGGGGCAGACATGCAGGTCTGCCCCTACGAATTACGCCTGTTTCTTAAACCCATTCAACGCGGCTTTAACAAGGCTGACCAAAATCATAATCATCGTCGCGGCGAAGAACGCCCACTTCAGCGATGTGCTAACGCCTGCGATCCACGCCAGAATCGTCGGTTGCGACGGGAAAACCGTCAACATAGTGATGATACAGATATTTTCGATCATGTCGAAGCACCACGAGATCACGGGCGCGACGTTGAATTTTTGCAAGGCGCTGGTGGAGGGAAAGGCTCGTTGCAACAGCACAGACATCAACAGTCCATAAAACAAAACGTATGCAATCGGGTGAATGATGTCGGCGGTCATTTCGAAAGTGCGGTATGCGGCGCGCGTCTCAGGTCCGTATGACTCGATCAGGGCAAATGCCTGACTTGGCGTATAGAACGGTTTCAAATCGAGCGGTCCCGCGGGCATCTGCGCCTGCATCTTCGGCGCGAGTTGCGTGAAGAAAAATATTTCCACGGCGAATGCAAAGAATCAATCAGGTCTTTGCAGAAAGTTTGTGGAACGTGTTGGAAAGTTTGGCGAGCATGGATTCCTCCATTGATTATTTGATGAACGCCTCTGGCGCATTCAACAGCGCATCATACACGCGCTGTTTGTGATTGCCGAGCATGGTCAGCGCGTCCATCTCTGTCACCGGGAAAAACCCCGCGTCGGTCGTCTCGTTGCTCAAACCAAGTTCGCCGCCGATGATTTCTGCCTCGAATGATAGCGCGACAACAAAGACTTTATTTCCATCGGGATAAATAATCAACTGATTCGGGTCGCTGTACACGCCGACCAACCGCTTCACGCGGACTTTTAGACCTGTTTCCTCCCACAGCTCGCGTTCACACGCCTCCGCCGCCGACTCGCCCGAATCCATTGCGCCGCCGGGCAGGCACCATTGACCGTTGTCTGTGCGGCGCGTGAGCAGGACGCGTTTCTGTTCATCGAAGATAATGGCAGTGCACCCGAGGCGAAGTTGCCCCTGTTTGCCGAACCTGTTTCCGTGAAGTATTTGAGTCATTGACTGCGCCTCCGACTGCACGATTATCCCGCAGAACGATGGTTTTTTCGAGGGCTATGCTACAATTGAAACGCCCAACAAAAAAGCAAAATGCAACAGGAACTTTAATGCGTATTAAGAAAGTGAGCAGGTATTGCGTCTTCGTGAACGGGTAGCATTCCAGCAGGTGAGCGATGAAACGCTGGCTTCGCAGGTCGCACGCGGCGATAGCGGCGCGCTTGAGACGCTCTATGATCGCCACGCCTCAACCGTCCTTGCCGTTGCGTTGAAGATCATCGGCGAGCAAACGGCGGCGGAGGATGTGTTACAGGAGACGTTCTGGCGCGCCTGGCGAAGCGCATCCACGTACCGGCAGGAGCGCGGCTCGTTCACCGGCTGGCTGTTCAGGATCGCGCGCAACCTCGCCATTGACGCGTACCGCCGTAGAAACGTCCGTCCGCAGACCGTTCTTGAAGTGGACGAAGCCGATTCGTTGCTGGATCGGATACCTGATCCTGATTCAAATGTCGCGGAGCAGGCTCAAACCGCGTTGATGAATCAAAGGGTTCGCAAGGTGCTGGCTGGCTTGCCGCGTGCGCAAAGACAGGTGATCGAACTGGCGTATTTTTACGGAATGACCCGGCAGGAGATCGCGGAGGCAACCGGGGAGGCGTTGGGGACGATCCATACGCGCGCCCGTTTGGGATTGCAGAAAATCCGTGAAGAGTTGGAGAAGGAAGACTTTGAAGGAACCGATGGATAACAAGATCGAAGAACTACTCCCGTTTTATGCGCTCGGCGCGCTGACCGACGAAGAGAAGGAACTCGTCGAGGCATATTTGCGCGAACACCCCGAAGCGCGAAAGCAGATGGATGAAATGCAGTCTGCATCGTCCGCGTTGCCGTATGGGGTTGCGCCAGTCGAGCCGCCGCGCCGCGTGAAGGGCGAGTTGATGAAACGTGTGAGCGCGGAGGTTGAGGCGAGGGAGCGCGTCTCGAAACAGAAACAGGCTGAACGTCCGCGTGAGAGGCGGTGGGCAAGTTTGTTTCCCGCGTTCAGCCTGGGAGTCGCAACTGTGGCTGTCATCTGGGCTGTGGTGTTGAACGTCCAACTTGCGCGGTTGCAAAATCAAGTTTCACTTTTGGGCGAAGCATTGGTCGCGCAGTCCAATTCGCTCGAAGAGATCAATGCGAAACTTCCGCAAACATCCCCGGCGGTGACGGTCTCGCTGAAAGGGACGGAGGCGCAACCCAGCGCGCACGGACAGTTAATCGCCGATCAAGGCAGTAATTCTGCGGTGTTGGTGATCGCCGGGCTTTCGCAACTGGAGGCGGGGAAGACATACCAGGTCTGGCTGATTGATGCGGGCGGACCGAAGAGCGCGGGTCTTTTGACTGTGGATGCAAACGGGCAGGGACTCTTGATCGTGACATCCGACCTGACGATCGGCGAATTCAATGCGCTGGGCATTTCGGTCGAACCCGACGGGGGAAGCGAACAACCGACGGGCGAGATCGTGGTGTTAAGCGATTTGTAATAATTTCTGCCCAAGAACCAAAGAGCGTTGAGAGATGATCTCAACGCTCTTTTTATTTTCGCACATGCAAAAGAAATTTCCCTGCGTAAGGATAAATAGGTATACCGTTCGGATCCGACTCTCGTGAAAGGAAGGAGGCGCTGTTTTGGAAAAAATTTGCAGGATGTTTGTCAAACCATCAAGTTTCAATCTTTGAGGAGATAACCATGAAAAAGATTTTGACCATTGGGCTGTATTGTATTTCTGCGCTGGCGCTGGTGTTCGGCTTGGTTGCCGTTCCTACTCGCGCAGCGGATCACCTTGATGCGCCGGGGTTGACCCCTCCGGGCGGCGATACGCGTCTCGACATCACAGACGTGTACGCGTTCCAATCGCCGAACAACGCATCCAACACGGTGCTGGTGATGGGCGTGAATCCACTGGCTGGCGCGTTGAACGACGGCACGTTCCATTCGGGCGCGTCGTATGAATTCAAAGTGGATTCGGACGGCGACGCGAAAGAAGACCTGACGTATAAAATCACGTTCTCCGCACCGGATGGCTCGCTTCAGCAGGGCGTGACGTTGCGACGCCTGCCCGCGAAGGGCGGCGGATCGCTTCTCGCTTCGGGCATGACGGGTGAGGATATTTCCATTCCCGGCGGCGGTTGGATTCGCGCGGGCGTGTTCGACGACCCGTTCTTCTTCGACCTGGTTGGCTTCCTGAACCTTGATTTCTGCAACCCGGGAACCAACTTCTTCACCGGGTTGAACATCTCTGCCATCGTGCTCGAAGTGCCGAGTTCGTGGCTTGGTTCGAGCAACACTGGTGTGTGGGCGCGCACGATTCTGAACGATCAACAAATTGACCGCATGGCGCGGCCCGCCATCAATACGGTGTTTATCCCCAACAACGTCTTTGAGCCTTCCGGCTCCGAGCCTTCCCAACGGAACGCGTTCAATGCGGCAAAACCGCGAAACGACCAACGCGACTACCGCGGCGAAGTAGTGGATACGCTTGAGATTTTCTACGGCTCAGGCAGTGGCACCGCCCAGGCATTAGCCGATTTCCTGCTCCCCGATATCATGACGATTGACACGTCTAACCCGGCGGGATTCCCGAACGGGCGCGGGCTGGCGGACGATGTCATTGACATCGAACTCGGTCTGGTGACGAACGGCGCGGTCACGTCCGATTGTGTTGCGAACGATACCATTTTCTCAGGCCCGTTCCCATACCTTGCGCCACCGAACTAAGCGGGAAACTCAGCGAATCCGTGGGGATGGGAAACCATCCCCACGGAGTTTTCATTGTTTCGATAAAGAGGAGGCTGACTATGAACAAGCGCAAATCCATCCTTTTGTTATTATCTGTCATCTTTACTATTGCCGCGTCTCAGGTCTACGGCGCTGCTTCAAACGCGTCTGACGGATTGCCTGCCGCCCAAAACATTAATGGCGGGGCTTTAGCAAACGTCCCTCCCGTTGAGGTGGCGATCAAAACATTTCAAGACAGGCTGAAACAGAACCCCAACGACCCCATCACATATGCCCTGCTGGCGAATCAGTACATTCGCCACGCGCGCGAGACCGGGGACGTGAGCGGCTATCAACGCGCGGAGCAGGCTTTGAACGAATCTCTTCTGCTGCTTCCGAAATATACGTACGCAAGCACCACGCTGGCATCTGTCTATTATGCCCAGCACGACTTTGCATCCGCGCTCGACCTCGCGCAGGCTGAATATGAAAAGAACTCCAAAAACACACAAGCGTTGGTGATCGTTGCCGACGCCCAACTCGCGCTGGGGAATTATCTAGAGGCTGAGGCAATCTATCTCCAGTTAAGCGATCTTGGTGTGACGCCTCCTATATTGGCACGGCTCGCGGCTCTCGAAGAAATGAAAGGCAATCCAAAGGATGGCTTGACCCTTATGCGCCGCGCCGCAGGCGACGCGTTGCAAGCAGGCGGCACGAAAGAAGGCGTTGCCTGGTACATCCTGCGCGTGGCGGATATGTATTTCAATGTGGGGCAGTATCGGCAGGCGGGGAAGTATTACGAAGCGGCTCTGCGCGTCTTTGATCACTATCCGCTTGCGTTGGCGGGTTTGGGAAAAGTGAGCGCTGCACAGGGCAGGTATGACGAATCTAGCGCGTACTATCAACGGGCGATCAACATCGTCCCGCATCCGGAGTATCTCGCCGCGTTGGGCGATCTGTACCTGCTCACCGGTCAACCCGATCAGGCGCAACTGCAATACGAGACGGTTGAAACCATCGGCAAACTTGCCGAGCTCAACGAACAGGTGTACAACCGCACGCTCGCCAACTTTTATTCCGACCATGATATGAAACTGAAAGATGCGCTTCGTCTCGCGCTGGCTGAACTGGAATCCCGTAAGGATATTTATGGCTACGATGCCGCGGCGTGGGCGCAGTATAAAAACGGCAACTTCGAGGAGGCGCAAACGCTCATCGAACAAGCCATGTCCTTCGGCACACAGGATGCGCGCTTGTATTTTCACGCCGGCATGATCGCGTACGCGCTCGATCAAAATCAACGGGCACGCGACCATCTCGAGCAGGTGCTGGCGATCAACCCGCATTTTTCCATTTTGGATTTCGAGACTGCGCGCGCAACGTTGGGAATACTTCAAGCCACCGCAGGCAAATAACAGGTCAGGAGAGCGACATGAAAAAACTTCGCCGCGTCGTTACGACAGCGCTTACCCTGTTTGTTTCTTTTGCGCTTGCGCCGGTCGCGTTCGCGCACCCGCTCGGCAATTTCACCATCAATCAATACGTTGGATTGACGATCAGCCGTGAGATGATTCTTGTGGATTATGTCGTGGATATGGCTGAAATCCCCGCGTTTCAGGAACTCGCGCCCTATGACTCGGACCGCGACCGGCAACCCGACTCTCCCGCGATCCAAAGTTACCCCGCGGACAAATGCGCCTCGCTTCAACCTGCCCTCAACCTGTTCCTGAACAACCAGCCTTTGACTCTCGCCCCAGCCTCTTCCTTTGTTGAATTCCCTGCAGGAGTTGGCGGCTTGCCCACGCTGCGGTTGACCTGCGAATTTCAAGCAACGATTGACTCGACGAACAAGGCGCTGGATCTGTCGTTTGAAAACAACGCCTTTCCAGACCGACTTGGCTGGAAGGAAATTGTAGTGAGCGCTGAGGGTGTTTCTTTGCAGGGCGAGTATTCAACCACAAGTTTGAGTAACCGCCTGACGAATTACCCGCAGGATTTGTTGACCAGCCCGCTGGACCAGCGCGGGGTTGAGTTTGAGATTTTGCCTGTTGCATCGTCGGCGCAAATTGAAACGTCCGCGCCTGCGGCTGAAACCGCCCCTTTGCCATCAAATCGCAATGACGAATTCACGCGCTTGATCCTGCTGGAGGAGATCACCCTGCCAACTTTATTGCTTGCGCTTGCCATATCGTTTTTTTGGGGCGCGCTTCATGCCATGACTCCCGGTCACGGCAAAACGATTGTAGGCGCGTATCTTGTCGGTTCGCGCGGCACGATCAAACACGCGCTCTATCTGGGGTTGACCACGACGATCACGCACACGCTCGGTGTGTTTGCTCTTGGTTTGATCACGCTCTTTGCGGCGCAATACATTTTGCCTGAAACATTATTCCCCTGGTTGAGCCTGCTCTCCGGTTTGTTCGTGGTTGGGATTGGGTTGAATCTTTTTTCTGAGAGATTTAAATCATCGGGCTTGGGAAATCGGATTGTCTCACTTAAGGCTAAGCTTGCAGTTCCTCCAAAATATATTCTGAGCAGCGCGGGCAATATGGAGAGCCTGAATCATTCGCACAAGTACGTGCTTCATGCCTCACGTGACCATCATCACTCAGACGAACACGCGCGCCGTCATCCGCACGATCATCATCACGGTCACGCGGATCACTCCCACGCGCCGCCTGAGGAAATCACCTGGCGCAGTCTACTCGCCCTCGGTGTTTCAGGCGGGTTGATCCCTTGCCCATCGGCATTGGTGGTTCTGCTCGGCGCGATTGCATTGAACAAGATTGGGTTCGGACTTATTTTGGTGTTAGCGTTCAGCTTGGGGTTGGCGGGCGCATTGACCGCGATTGGCATCGCGTTCATTTATGCGGGCAAATTCTTTGGGCGATTCCCTGCAAGCGGAAAGGTCATCCGTGTCCTGCCGGCGTTGAGCGCGTTATTTATTTCGTTGATCGGGTTGGGGATTGTGGTGAAGGCGGCGGTGGAGATTGGGATTGTTTAGCCCTCACCCCTCTCCCAACGGGAGAGGTGAATAGTTATTTGATAAACGTTCCGTTACGCAATTCTTTCAACGTTTCTTGGATCTCTGCGAGAGTGTTCATCACGAAGGGACCGTAGGGGACGATGGGTTCCTTGAATGGCGCGCCCGCGATGAGCATGAAGCGGACCGGTTCGTTTTCTGTTTTCACTGCAATGTGATCTCCATCAGAAAATTTGATGAGGTGAATGGCGTTAATCGTTTCGTTTGAAAAGACGCCTTCACCATCGAATACATATGCTAGCGCGGTGTATCCGCTGGGGATGGGGAAATGCCAAAGGGAGTCCGGGGCAAGCTCCACGTCCAGGTAAAGAGGCGAGGCGGAGATGTCTTCGACGGGCCCGCTGACACCGTCCACTGTCCCGGCAACGACGCGGATTTTGACTCCATCCTTTTCGTAAGTGGGAATCGTCGAGGCGTTCACTTCCTGATAGCGCGGCTCGGACATTTTGAGATGCGAGGGGAGGTTAACCCAGAGTTGGAAGCCGTAGATGTTGCCGCTTTCGCCGCGGCGGGGCATTTCTTCGTGGAGGATACCGCGCCCGGAACTCATCCATTGCACGTCGCCGGGACCGATGAGACCGGCATTGCCGAGGCTGTCGCGGTGGGCGGTGGAGCCTTCGAGCATGTAAGTGACGGTTTCGATGCCGCGATGCGGATGGTATGGGAAGCCGCGGATGGGTCCCTCGATGGGATCGTTGAAGGCGAAGTGATCGAAGAGCAGGAAGGGGTCGAACTCGTTGCTGACGCGCGGGGCGATAGAACGGCGCAGTTTTACGCCCGCTCCCTCGATGGCGTTCTGCGGTTGAATAATTTGGGAGATGGTTCTGAGGTTGTTCATGTGGGTTGGATGAGGTGGGGCGCAATGTTATTACAAAATCCAAACCGCGTTCAGGATATGCAATCCCAGCCAGAGTGACGGAATAACGTACACTTCAACGCGATGGATCTTTTTTATGAACTCCTGATTTTCGGGAGTGTCGTTGCGCAGAATCCAGATCGTTGCACCCAGCGATAGGAGGATCACGATGTAGTTGACGATCATGAAGATATCGCCATAGGTCAAGTAGCCGATCGGCGGCACGCGGGAAGTGAAATTCAGGTGATACAACACCGATGCCACGAGCGCGCTGGCGATGATCGCCACGCGGTTGGCGATATTCTTGATCGTAATGAATAACGCAAACATACTACCTGCTGCGATGAAGATGGCAGGTAAAAGCCCTTTGAGCCAGCCAGCCAACGCGGGTTTGGAAAGATGCGTTTTGAACTCGTAGCGGGTGTAGTGCAAATCCCACGCCTCGTAATATTGGTCCACAATTTGGGCGGAAGGCGTCGCATCCATTTGCCAGCCGAGGATGAACACGTTCGGGTCAATGGCGGTGGTTTCTTCGTTGACTTCGTAGATCACCGTGCTATTGTCGTAATTACTGCTTTCGATAACGATCTTTACATCGTGGCTGTCGAACGGATACTTGCGCAAGTCCACATTTTGAAAAACGGTGGCGGCAACGCGGTACGTCGGTTGCCTGGCTGACCCCTGGTCTTCCAATAACACCGGCTTGGATTTTGTTGTGCCGTTGATGATCTCAAAATCGGCTTTGTCGCCGCACTCGGTTGGGCAGGTGAATTCGATGTAAAAATCCACGTCAATCGCGCCGGTGGTGATGTCGAGACTCCCCGCGCGGATCAAGTAAATCCCCACCTTGATGACTTCCGGGGCGGATTGATTCAACGCTTCGCCTCTGACGGTTGAAACTGGCGCGGCAGTAAGGAGGAGGAATACAATCGTGATTGCTAAAATCCAACGATGGGGCATACGGAGCTCTTGATTGTTATTCTAATGCTTTTTCAAAATAAATGCTCAACGGATCAATCTTGTATTCCCCAAACGGACTCCGCCGCTTGAAACCATACTTCTCATATAACTGAATTGCCTCAGTTTGGTAAATCCCCGTTTCGAGCCTCAGGATGTTTACCTGAGTTTCAAGCGCAAATTCACTCAGCCTATCGAGCATTAGTTTCCCCAACCCCAGCCCGCGAAATTGCGGTCGGACGAACATACGCTTGACTTCCCCGTAGTCGGCGCCGACTACCCAAAACAGGGTGCGCATCCACCCGGGCAGGGGCGAGTCAGACTCTGAAGTTGGCGCGGCTGCGCGACGTTGGTGCCAGAGATAAGCAGTTAAAAAAATTGGCGGCGGGAGGAGGTAACTTGCAAACCAAACGTAAAACGGCATGGTGCCGACCGAGAATTTATCCCAATGCAGGAATGTCGCCAGCAGTTGAACGGTGGAGAAGACAGCGGTCGGAAGAATCATCACACGGATCATCTCCCAGCGTCTGGCAAAGAACGGGACGACAAAAAGCAGCGCCGAGGACATGTAGAAGGCGCCCAATACCGCCGCCATCACGACGGGTTGAATGGGCCACGCAAAATTGGTCGCTGTATCCGCCGGGGAGACTCCGATGGCGAGCACTGCGCCGATGCCGAAAAGGATTTCGACGCCCAGGCAAAACCGCAGGGGCAGGGCAATGGGAGTTCCATTATTCATAATGCGACCTTTCTGCTGGTAACGGATTGAATGAGGGTTGGCGCGGCCGCCAGTAACGCCAGCCCGCCCAGAAATAGATGGAAGGGGTGGTCGAACGGTTTCAATCCCAACCCGTATTGTTGACCGGTGAGCCATCCTGCCACGCCGAGGGCGGTGTAAAAGAGACCAAAGCCAAGACAAAACCAGAAGGAGCCGCGTTCGCCTCCGCGAAAGAATATTCCTATAGCGATTAACGAGCGCACGAGGTGCAGGTTCGAATGGACGGGAATCATGTGAGGGATGGCTTGCAAAAAGGGGAGGGTTTGATCGAACGATGGAAAAAAGTGAAACGCGTAGGAGAGTGCGGCTTGTGAATTCAACTCGTAAGTGCCATTGGGAGGGTTAATATCCTTACCAAAGTTGGGAAACCCCAGGGCGACTCCTCGCTATGGCGTGCACGCCAAAGACAAGGCGGATGAGGCACCTGCAACGAATCGAATTACCCGAAAGTACTACAAACTGAATAATTTTCATAATTGTTAGCGGAAAACCGATTTCTTTGATTGGAGAATCGAGATGCCCCGCCTAAAATTTTTGCATGCCAAAAATTCGGCAATACACTGGTCAAAGATTTTCAACGTTGCATCAAGAAGGGCATGGTCTAACGCGCAGGCTAATTATTCTTGCCCTTGCCTTGCTGATTGCCTTTCTACCATCACCAACACGCGCGTGGAGCGGAAGCGAGTTGCCGCCTTTCGATGCGTTTGCCGAGGGGATCGTCAACGGCGAATCAGATGACCTGCGCGGCATCTACGTGCCGGATGTGCTGGCAGATAAAATCGTATCCCAACCTGATGGCGAACCCGCTTTCATTTCCTCGCACCCGAATACACTGACCGTTTTTGGAATGGCTTCTCGATACGATTCGATAGGTCTGCTGGCACATAATACCCTCGCAGGAGCAGATTTTTCTCTGCTCGAGCAAGGTCAAATCATCCACTTAATTTACGGTGATGGCAGAATCGAATCCTATGGCATTAAACGGTTTTTTAGTTATCAAGCCCTGCAACCGCAAAGTATCACTAGCGATTTTGTTGACCTCGAGACCGGCGAATTACTTTCCGCCTCGAAATTGTTCCTGAAGATCTTCGATCGCCCCGGTTCTCTGATTCTGCAAACATGCATTTATGCCGATGGAGACAACTCATGGGGCAGGTTGTTCATTATCGCCGAGCCATTAGGCAGCGCGTATTTCTGGTCCATGCCGAACGAAACTGGAGTTAGATATTATTGACATTGTCAATGCGGGGAAACAAACTGCAGTATCACTTTCGTCACATCCTGATAGTCTTCCTCCGCGCCGGTGACATCCACTCGTAGGACACGATCCGATGACAGGGATTCCAGCCATTCGGCGATGAACCGATTCATCAGCCCCGCATCCTGCGCGGACGCGATGTTGATCCGGTTTCGTAAGGCGAGTCTCCGGGCAACGACTTCCAGCGGCGCGTTCAAAGCGACGACAAACTCGGGGGCAGGTAAAAACTCGCGGGCGTGCAGGTAAAACCGACGGCAGAGATCATATTCAGGGTCGGTGAGCAAACCGCGTCTGTGAAAGAGGCGGGTGAAGCCATGGAAGTCGAGATCGAGCCCGCCGTCCATCAATCCGATGTTCGATGCAGACCGCAATTCTTTTTCCTGTTCGGCGCGTAAAAGCAAATAATCCAGTTGGTTGGCGAGCGCGTATTGCTTGTCGCGTTTGAAGAATGCCTGAAACGGACGCTCCGTGTGATCCTCGTAAGCGGTTGAAAAATTCCCCATTGTTGCCAGCGCGCGGACGAGCGTTGTCTTCCCAACTCCGCTCGCGCCGACGACGGTGACCAGTTTTTGCATCATGGAATTTGCGCGTAATAGATTGATTTTATCCCAGTTTTTCATCCATCGCTTGCGCCACAGCGGATGCTTATTTTCGCCAGCGGTTATACACACCCGAGATTTGATTCGGACGAAATTACCCTGAGCGGCTTTAATGCGGTGTAAACTTAATCGTAACTAAAGCAATACGAGGAGCGCACATGGGACCACGACCCGATCTTCATCCCTATCCCAATGGCTGGTATGTCTTTGCCATGTCCGATGAACTCGCGCGGGGACAAGTTTTGGCGCGGCAATTCATGGGGCAGGAGGTCGTCCTCTTTCGAACGGAATCAGGCAACGCTTGCGCGGTTGAGGGGTACTGCGCGCATCTCGGCGCGCATCTTGGCTATGGCAGAACCGTCCACGGCGAGACGATCCAATGTCCATTTCATGGATTTCGATATGACGGCACAGGCGCGTGCGTCGCAACGGGATATGGTTCTCCGATCCCGCCCAAGGCAAAACTGAAAACCTGGCACGTGCGCGAGCAAGATGGGTTTGTGCTCGTCTATCATCACATCCGAAACGAGTCGCCCACGTGGGACATACCCGCAGTGGACACAAACGGCTGGACAGCGCTTATTTATAAAACGTTCATATTGCGCGATCATCCGCAGGAGACCACCGAGAACAGTGTGGACGTCGGTCATTTTGCGTTCGTGCATCGCTATCGCGACGTGCACACACTCAAGGAGTTCGAGTTGGAGGGACCGTATCTCAGCACGGCGTACGCGGTGAAGCGCGGGCTTCGCTTGTTGGGGATCGAAGTTACGGAACTTGATTTCACTTTTGAGACTCAAATCCACGGGCCGGGATACTCGATGGTGAACGTGACCGTGCCTCGCTTCAACGTGATTGCCCGCCTGTGGAGTTGCCAACCTCACTGGATGAAGAACGCCTCACACTGACGCTGGCTGTTCGCATCAAAAAATGGAGGTCGCCCCTCGGCGCGCTTTTCAACCCGCTCATCGGACGATTCCTGCTCAACAGTTTGGCGCGCGACGCCGGGCAGGATTTTCCGATCTGGGAAAACAAAAGATACAACTCACTCCCTGCGCTGGCAAAGGGAGATGGTCCGATTGGGAAATATCGCCAATGGGCAAAGCAGTTTTACGATTAAGATAAAACAGCCTCGCTGAAATAATCAGCGAGGCTGTTTTACGTTTGTAATGGCAGTAAAGTTTAACCGGCGATCCTGCGAGCCATATAGAAAGCCGTCCAGCGCTTGTTGATCTCTTCCGCGGCTTGCTGACGCGTGTATCCGTACTTAACTTGAAGCATCGTCACAAACTTTTCCAGCTTGTCGTCGGCTTTGTCCACTTTTTTCAGGTCGTGCTCTGCCAACAGACTGAACCATTCCACAGATTGCCCGCGGATCAGTTTCCACTTTTCGTCAAATTTCGATTTAGGATTGTTCATAGGTTTCTCCTCATAGAGCGAATAAAATGTTTGGACTCAATTTGGAGTTTTCGAGATTTCGTTATGATGACTATCCGTTTCCCCGTGAATAGGCAAAACAAAATTGTCAAACTCTTTCACGTCCATTGTACTACAGGCGGACGCAAAATCGGGGTTTTCAGCCGCGAAATTGCAGAATTGAAAACGTGGGCGCGGCGCGATGCCATGGAACTTCAAAGCGCGAGCGCGGGATGACGCTTCCAATGCTGGGCCGCCTGTTCAAAGGCAAACCCGAGTTGCAACACGCCCCAATCATCAAGATGCCGCCCCACGATCTGCACACCCACAGGTAAACCCGATTCGGTAAAAGCGCCGGGCACAGACACGGCTGGATGACCGATCGTGGAAATGTAATAACAGGATTTCATCCAATCAATATAAGTTAGCATTTTTTCGCCAATGATCTCGGTTGGGCAAGGCGTTTCCACGTCAAACGGCAAAACCTGGCTGACAGGCAGGATCAAAAATTCGTACTTCTCCATAAATTTGCGGATGCGATGAAATAATTGCGTTCGTTTGATTTCGACCCGCGCCAGTTGTGAACCGGTGAGCGATAACCCCTGCTCGATATTCCAGATGACCGTATCTTTCAATTTATCCTTTTGCGTTTTGTATTCCTCAGACAGGCCCGCCTCAAAACTCCACGCGCGCCAGGTCTTGAAGATTTCGTCCGCATCTGAAAAATCGGGTTCAACCTCCTCGATGATACAACCCAACGACTCGAACGCGCCGCGCGTGGAATTGACCGCCTGTATCACTTCGGGTTCATAGGGCAAACCAAGATGAACCCAGGCAACGCGAGACCCTTTGAAATCGCCCCCCAACGGTTGGGCAAACGTACTGCCGGGATCCCCCAGCGAAATTGGGGAACGCGGGTCAGGTCCCGCGAGAGCCGTGAGCATCAATGCCACATCCGCAACCGTGCGCGCCATGGGTCCATCCACAGAGAGCGTGAACCAACCCAACTCAACGGGCCAAGAGGGGACGCGTCCGGGTGAGGGTCTCAATCCAACGACGTTGCAGAAATTGGCAGGGTTGCGGAGCGAGCCGCCCATGTCACTACCGTCGGCAATGGGCACCAAGCCGCAAGCCAGAGCCGCCGCCGCGCCGCCACTGCTTCCGCCGCTTGTTTTGGATGGATCATACGGATTCCGAGTTGCGCCAAAAACAGGATTGAACGTCTGCGACCCCGCTCCAAATTCAGGGACATTTGTTTTGCCGATGGTGATCGCCCCTGCGCCTTTGAGGCGTTCCACCACAAGCGAATCAGAGTCAGGCACAAAGTCGCGATAGATCGGCGAGCCAAACGTAGTGCGGATACCGCGCGTGGGTTGCAAATCCTTGTGCGCGATGGGCAATCCATGCAACGGACCAAGAATCTCTCCGCGCATGATCGCCGAATCGACTCGATCTGCTTCTGCCAATGCTTGTTCGTTGACCAGCGTCTCAATCGCATTGACTGTTGGGTTCACGCGCTCGATCTGCGCCAGATGGGCAGATACGACTTCGCGCGCTGAAATCTCTTTTTCACGCAATCGGCGCTCAAGTTCGGTGGCGGGGAGGAAACACAAGTCAGCGGACATTCTGTAATTGTACTGCCTTGTTGATACAGATCATGATAAACAAAACTGTCTCGCGGACATTACATCCCGAGACCGTTTGTCGTTTCCCATCACCCGCCGTGGACTCAAGCCCACGGCTACCAGCCAAAGCCGACTGAAATTCGGCTAGTCCGCTTAAGCAGACTTTGGCTCATTAGCCCGGCGTTCCCCATCCCATCCGAGACCGTTTTTCATCTGTGTGAAGTTGACGGTATAATATTCTTACAGACAGGAGTCCCCATGCTTACCAGTGTTCAAGGTATATATCGCAAGGGCAAGATTGAATTGACCCGAAAGCCAAAGAATATCAGCGACGAGACAAGCGTCATCGTGACCTTTCTCGATTCCAAGTTCATTGACTTGCGCAAGCGCGGCATCACCAAGACAAAGGCCCGAAAGTTACGCGCGCAACTAGCCACTTTCATAGAGGATTGGGAAAGCCCCGAAATGAGCGCCTATGACAACTACCCAGTCAAAGCCTAAACGCGGCGATGTGGTGTTAGTTCTGTTTCCCCATTCCGATCTGCGGACAGCAAAACCGCGCCCAGCATTGATTGTGCAAGCGGATGATTTGGGAACTGATTTGCCACAGGTTATCGTGGCGATGATTACAAGCAAAACATTCCGCGCCAAACATCCCAGCCGCGTGCTTGTAAAACTGGAATCGCCCGAAGGAAAAAACTCAGGCTTGCTGACAGATTCGGTTGTGATGACCGATAATTTGGCAACGATCACAGGCATTGCGATAGACCGCGTGATCGGCAAACTGCCAATGAAGGCAATTGACAAAGCCTTGAAACATACGCTTGGTCTGTAAAGCATAAAACACAAAAACGGTCTCGTGGACATCCCATCCCGAGACCGTTTGTCATCTCCCAAATCGGCGGGATAAATCCCTGCCTCAGTTCGTGAAAGTCGAATAAATTCGACTCAATCATCAGCCCGAAGGGCTTCCAGGTACTGAGCAAGCGGCTTTAGCCCAGCGTGGACATTACGCCCGACACCGTTTGTCATTTGACCCCTCTCCCATCTACCACTCGTTACGCTCGGATATGCTACGCGATCCCTCAAGGGGGAGAAGCCAATGCCACACCTGAAATTAAACATTGACTTGGAAACTCAACCACCCCATCACCCAGAAAAGGACTCAACACCATGCCATCTCCTTTAGGAGAGGGGCAAACCGTCACGCCGATTAATCACAATTATCTGGGAGAGGTCCAAACCGACACGCCGATCAATCGCCTTCATCTGGGTGAGGTCCTCCTTCACATCCCACCCGAGACCGTTTTTCATGGGTATGGAATGCAAAGCATCTGTCCAGCCTGGATATAACGGGAATCGCCGAGGTTGTTAGCAAAGACAATTTCTTCAGGAGATGTCGAGAAATTTATTGCTAGTCGAAAAACATTATCTTTTGGCTGAACAGAATAGGAAAACCCATTATTAACTCCTATACGAGTACAACATGGAGCATTTACTTTAATTAATTGATGCAAGGTAAACACACCCTGACCGACAAGGCTGTCATTATTTCTAATATCAGCTTCGGATGTATAAAACCAATTTGCGACACTTTGCAGGGTATCTCCAGGTTGAATGACATATAAACAGTAATTAGGAGAATTGCTTACTGGGGTCGAACTTACTGAAACCGAAGTTGTGGCATTAAGTGTTTCAGTAGACGTCACCAAAATTAAGGTGGCAAGTGATTCAATAGTGGGTGTTGAGTTTGACAATAGCGGCAACGATGTCGGAGGCGATAAAGGTACATTGGAAGGAGTTGGTCGTGCATTTGGCAAAAAAGGCCATTTAGGTCTAACAACCAAGATCAAACAAGCAATCATTAGTAAAAGGATAACAACAAAAAAGAGGGGTTTCAAATCGTCGGGTAACACGTCACGGGGAGCTAAGACAACCGCTTTAAGAAGTGTTCCCCCGCCTAGTGTTACAAGGCTTACGCCAAGAGAACCAGTCAATGTGCCAGTCAATATCCCTGCGACAGAAATCTCTAAAACTTCATCAAAGGCCAGACCTTGCCACTCACTCTTAATATAGGTTGTTATAAACCATCGGAGGAATTCTCTGCTAGCTCGTACAACATCGGATTTTTCGTCGAGCTTAGTTTTCCCTTTCCATTCCGAAACAATATTGAATGTTTCATCGTCAAGTGCTACTGTTCTACGGCGAAGATTGGACTCCTGCGTCAATCCTACAGATTGTGCATGATAAATCTGAGAAAAATAGAGATCATAAAGCGGATGTTCAGGGAGATTTAGCTCTGTAGTATATATTCCCTGTAAAAGTTTTTGATCTTCTTGTGAAAATGAACCAATTGCATCATATCGCCTAATTGGATAATCTGTAGTTTCCTTCCTGTTTTCAGATTCTTGATCTCTCAAGTCTTCAGACAAAGTAGCTCTTGGCGCAATATCAATGAGAGGAGAAAATTCATCAAAAAGCCGTTGGGTAATTCTCCACGCTTCCCCTCTCACTACAAAATCAGGCCTATCAACTAGTCGTGCTATTCGCTGATCAGAGATTCGCTTTTCCTTATACTTTTTAATTGTTTTTACTAATAAAGAATAGATAAACAAAAATAATGTTGGGTCTCCAACTCTAGAATCTCGAAGCATAAGCACAAGGGCACTTGGAACTTCAAGTATATGATCGCGAATCTCGGCCCTTGATTGTATTTTTCTCGAGTCAAGAAGGTCCAGTATGAAAAGCGATAGATCCAGCATCACTACTTGTCGTATATTATTTCTTGGGGGCTGATTTGGTTGCATTTCATCTTCTCCTAGCCAACCCTGATATATCACAGCACGAATTTATGTTTCGGCTATACCAAATATAACATAGATAATCTTTGAATCAGATACAGTCACCTCCCCTCCCACCACCCCATCAACTCACTCACCCCACTCGCTGCGCCACCTGCACTGCACCGAACGCACATCGTCCTGATGATCTTTCGGGAGTGCAGTGCAAGTGTCGGGGGCGATGACGCCAGGGACGGTGTGATTTCATCTGGTTTCATCCTTTGTTCTCCCAATATCCCATGAGTTCTGATAATGCTAAACTCGGTGTCGCATCGCCCTGCCTGCCGGTATTCCACGTCACGATCAAATCCCGCTTCGCGCGCGCGTGCTTTCTTCCAGCATCACTTATAAACTTCGCGCCGATGACCGATTTTCAAAACGCTCAGTTTCGCAGCGGGGTGATCAAGTCTGTAGACGATACGGTAATCGCCGATACGATATTTGAAGCAGCCCTTCCATTCCTCGCCTTGCAACGCTTGATGTTGGATCAGTTCTGCATTTTCCCCCATCCATTCCAATTTGTCGAGCAGACGCGCCCTTATTGTTGACGCAATCCTCCGCAAATCCGCCTGCGCCTCGGGCGTCAGGATGACTTGATATGACTTCATTCCTCAATCTCTTTGCGGAAGGATTTCAAATCCATGCCTTCGCCATTTTCGGATTGTTTGATCGCCTTTTGCAATGACTCGGCGAATTCGGGGTGCAATTCGCCAGAGGGTTCGTCAATGCTGGTGAGCGCGTCCATCAGTTGGGTCATCCACACTTCGAGACGTTTGTCCACGGCGCGCTCAACGAGAGACTCGAACTCATTGGTTGAAAGTTGATTAAGTGTTTTGTTCATGACATACCTCTCAATGACTGTTGGAATTATATCCCGTTTTCACCTTTACATCCCCTCCCACCACCCCATCAACTCACTCATCCCACAAGGGGACGATGACGCCAGGGACGGCGTCGCATCGCCCTGCCTGCCTGAATTCCACGTGACGATCAAATCCTTCTTTGCGCGCGTGATGCCCACGTACAACAGACGCAGGCGTTCCTTCACATAATCCAACCGTGAGCGCATCGTCCTCAGTGCAACCTTGCCGCAGGAAGAGAACCATTCAACCCTCCTCTGGACTTCGTCTTGAATATTCAATGACATCCATTGTTGTCGGTTTTCATTGTTAAACCTGTCGGAGTTTCTTTTCCGTCTGTGTGGCATAGGACGATCACTACATTAACCAGGCTCTGAGGAATACCGTCACCCAGATGACTGCCCATGCGGCAAGAAACAAGGCGGGGCGATTGAACAGGGAAAGCAATATAATGGAAAAGTTATAACCTGTCACATAGGGAGCCATCAATGGGCTGCTAATACCTGCTAATCGCTTGTCTTTCTGCTGAATTGCCTTGTAAAGCAAGAATATGCTGATGGGAACCAGATAGGGGAATAATCCCCAGTTCCACGGATTGTTGAGCATGTTGAACAGGTACTTGGGCCAGAATCCATACACAAGGAAGGAAAGCAGGTAGGCGCCCGTAACAGGTGCGAATACCCTCAGTATTTCCCGCGCGCCCCCTTCTTTCCATGCCATATACATCCAATAAATAGCAATACATGCACCAATCTGCGGTTTCATCAGCACGAAGAACAATCCGATTTGCGGCGGCATCCAAAATCCCAGTGTGACGAGGAAGTCTATATTTCCACTGTACAGTCCACCGAACACCGAGGTGGAACACAGGAACATCACCAGTTGAAACTTACTGGCTCCCATTTTCACTGCGGTCACTGCAAAAGCGACCATGCTCACCAGGAACAACAGAATGCGCCCAGTCCAGAACGGGAGTAAAGCAAATGGCGCGAGCAGAATGTACGTCCAGAACGGCTCATATACACCATAAAACTCTTTGCCCACCAAATACGGATTGCCCCCCTGCAAGAATACTTGGATTGCTGGCAAGAAGTTCAGCCAATCCCCTCCAGGCGGAAAAGTATAAGGAAAGTTCATTGACTGTCCACCGTTCTCTGCCTACTGCTGTCCGATTCCCACCACCCCATCAACTCACTTAACGGCAGAGATGGCGTGGCATCGCCCTGCCTGCCTGAATTCCACGTCACGATCAAATCCTTCTTCGCGCGCGTGATACCCACATAGAACAGGCGCAGGCGTTCCTTCACGTACCCCAGCCGCGACTGCATCGTCGCCGCGCCTTCCTCGTACCAGTCATATTCATCGTTTGGTGGTCGAGTAGGCGATGCTTCTCCGCTGTATCGAGACCCCAGCGCGGTCAACTGCGCCAGCGCCTCCGCTTCGAGATTCAACGGAACGTTGGTTGAGTAGCCCTGCGTGCTCGTCGCAGGGCGTATCGAAACCAACCCGCTCCGCACGAACCAACGCTCCGAAATAAAACGGTCATTCGGCATGGACGATGGGAAGTCATAATTATTGACCGACATCAAATACACGCAGTCCCATTCCAGTCCCTTCGCCTTGTGCATCGTCGTCACCACCACCCGTCCGCGATGCCGTTCGGGGTCAAAGCCCGAATCGTCCGACGAGAACCCGATGAAGCGCCGTTCGTTCTTCGCGATCACCGCCAGCTCCGTCGTCAACTCAGGCAGGCGCCAATCCGCGTGATCGTCCGCGGCTTGCCTCAGCACCAGCGCCAGTTTATGCGCCAGCGCCAGATCATGCGCTTCGGTGAACACATCCTGCGCCAGCGTCAACACCAGTTGGTCTATTGGAAGCGTCACCGCGTTCAACCATCTCTGGACATTGACTCGGAACTCTTTTAATTCCTGGATGACGTGCCCCGCTTCGCCCTCCCCCAAACCTGCCAGCCAATCATTGGCATTTTGTGGCGCGATAAAGTTTTCCACATCAACCATCTTCCGCAACAGGGAACTCGTCATTGCGAGGAGCGCACTTTGCGACGAAGCAATCTCCGCATCTGGAGCATTCTCCAATTCTCCAATTCGCTCCTCATCATTAGGGGATTGCTTCGCAACTTGCGCTCGCAACGACATGCCATCACGCCAATCCCTTCTCCACACGCGATAAGCATTTGACAACTTGCTCGCCGACTGCGGGTCCGCCAGATACGACAATAACATATTCAACGATCCCGCCGCCGCGCGCGTCTCAGATGTGGACGAAATCAACTCAATCGGCTCGATGCCGCGCTGACGCAACGCATTGACCACCTCCACGCCGCGCGCGTTACGCGGGACAAGCACCGCAATCGTCGGTTGTTCTTCGATTGGACTCTCCGCAAACGAATCGAGATAACTCTTGATTGATTTGACCACCGCTTCCATTTCTTCATCGGGCGTATATCGCTTACTGATGAACTTGATCCCCTCAGGGTGATCAGGCGGATTCTGTTGCGGGTCATCTTCTGGCACAGGCACAATATGCGGAAGCGACAATGCGGTCCGCGCTTCGGGGATGGGATGCGACGTCATCACCCAGTCAATGAGATGATTCGCCAGCGCCAGAACAGATGGTTGTGACCTCCCCGACTCGGGCATATCCACGCTCGGATTATTCTGGATGAACGCGCGCAAGAGTTCAGGTGAGGCTGTAGTGAAGGTCTCGAAGATGGCTTGATTGGGGTCGCCCACGCGAACCCAATTGCCTCCGCTTGCATCTGGTGGTCGAGTAGCCCTGTGCTCGTCGGGGCGTATCGAGACCACATTCTCGCTGAAACCAGAAGATGTGGTCTCGATACGGGCTTCGCCCACTCGACCACCACTTAATAGCGAAAGAATCCTCTCCTGCGTCAGACTCGAATCCTGCGCCTCATCTTCGAGGATAAATGGATAGCGATATTGCAATCTCGCTAAATATTCCTCGTCGCTTTCGAGGAGGGTTAATGCCAAACGAATCAGGTCATCAAAGTCCACGGCGCCGCGATAGGCGAGGGCGCGTTGATAGTCCGCGTAGATGCTGTAGCCGAGTTCGGCGAGAGGCAACGGCGCAGGAGACTGATCAAGTTTGGCGCGCAGGCTTTCGGGAGTCAGGAGGCGGTCTTTCGATGAACGGATAAATGCCAGCGCGAGCGAGTCCAGCATGTTGGGAAGTTGGTCACGTCGCACCCAATCCATTTTGGACTGATCGAGGGCGGGGTCGAGATATTCATCCAGCGAGTGCGACGCCAGCCACGCATTGACCGACTCGCGGCGGATGAAGCCCGCCTCACGCTCGTCAATGATGCTGAAACGCTCCTCAAGCCCCACGCGCGCAGGCTTTTCGCGAACGATGTCATGCGCCAGCCCGTGCAGTGTGCGGACGCGATATTTGTACAACGCCTGCAGAGGATTGTCGAAGAAGCGTTTGATGCGCGCTTCGAAATTATCCACCGCCGAGTTGACGAGCGTGACGATGAGCACTTCCTGATCATCCTGCAACGCGCCGCTGTGTATGATCTGCGCCGCCAACGCGGAGAGGATGTGCGTCTTACCTGCACCAGGCACCGCGGCAATGCCCAGCCGCCCGCCCGTATAGCGGAGGATGTTTTGTTGGGAGGGTCGAGGGGTGAAAATAGCTGTCATTGTAGAGCGTTTTTTTGTTTCAATAAATTGATTCTACTCTGCGAACCCGCACGGTGATAAACCACCGTGCTATTCGTACAAATCCCGCTGAAGCGGGCTAGGCGGCTTGAACCGCCTTCGTAGGCGTAGCCCGACGATTCATCGCGGGGAAAGTATTGTCCAACTGCTCGCCTGTGGAGCGGAGGATGTTTTGTTGAGAAGGGCGTGGAGTAATATCCACATAACTTGTTTGATTATTATCAGATCAATAATCTTTCCTGATAACCAGATAATTTCAGTTCAGCATCCAGATTCATAAACACATCCCGAATCACGCTTACAATAATTAAAATCTTCTCGCCTTCAAGCAGAGATAATTTCACCCCGAATACCATACCAAATAACCACGGAGCTATCACAAGAAAACCCAGGGTCAGGGCTGGCAAAATTGTGATCCTTCGATTTATTCGGTTCAGATATGTCTGAATTGCAGCACTCGAGTTCACTCCCGGTATGATTGCCTGACTTCTCCGAAGATTGTCCCCATAATTTTGTCCCTTGAATACCAAGTCAGCATAAAAATAAGTAAAGCCAACCACGCTAATGAACGCAACGGGACCAAATAAGAAATTTTCGACGCCAAAGACGCCGATGATCCAGGTTGCGGCAGAATTCACCCAGAGTAATCCTGAGCAAGTCATCAGAGGCGCGTAAAAAGTTGTGAGCATGACCAGCAATTGGCTTCCAAGCAATCCATCCGTCCCGATGGTAAGCATCAATGGAAGAGTGGGTCTTGGCATTTTGACTGATCTAGCGCCAAGCATGCGCCGATAATTATAGCTACTTGGAAACTCAATTGGAACATTCCGCCTCCCTTGTTGCAGGTAAACAACTGCAATGATGCATAGGACAAAGAGAATCGCATACCAGACCAATCGTTCCAATGTGTCTTGCGAGGACAACAGGGAAATGACGCGTCCGGATAATTGCATGATTAGCCCTGCACCTTCGATGGTCGAGGATGTTTCGATTTGGACCTTCAACAGGCGCACAAGCTCATTCGACATTTGCGCAATAATCCCGCAAGCGATCAGGATTGCGTTTCCCTGCCCCCCGATGCCGTACTCGCTAATTAAAGCAGCCATCCAGATTGTGAAAAACGAACCAACAACCAGGAGAAGTATGGTCGTTATGCCAAATAAAACTCCAGGGTGCGCGACTCCTCTCTCAAGAAGGAAAAATCTTCCTTCGCAATTTGGGGAAATCAAAAACAAGAAAAGGAATGACTCGAACACCGCGGCTGGGACGGTCAAATAATAGCTCCACTTTTCCAGCCAAAGACGCCCTTGCCGAGGATCCTCCTGGATCCTCCGCTGTAAGCGCGGAATCAATGGGATCAAAATCTGCAACAGCAGGTTGGCTAAGTTAAACGGAAGCAATCCTAATGCCAACACAGAGACTCTTAAAAGCGAACTCCCTGAGAGCATACTGATAAACTCGACCATTGTAAACAATCCACTCCCCGGAGTGAGATTATTTCGGATATCTTCTGGAGAGGTGGTGATGCCGGGTAAAGGGATATTGAGTAATGCTCTATAAATAATAATCAACCCCAGAGTAATCAGAATCCTCCGCCGAATATCTTTTGACTGCCATAAAAATTGCCACACACTCTTATGTCCTGAACGAGATCTAAACATAGTTTGCATCTCCTTGCTAGAAACAATCCAAGCAACTCGTCATTCTACGTGTCACAAGACAGTTGATTACACTGCCCACCCTCTCGGGAATACTTGCACCTGAGCCTTGACGCTTATTTTACCTCCCCCGAATCCACATCCACCATCAACACGGACGTATCCACGGCTTCAAAATCATTTCCGGTCAGCACATCGAGCAGGTGGAGCATGTCATTGTCCCAGCGTTCGTCGGGTGCGCCATTCACATACCAATTCGAGCCGTTGTCTGCGAGAACAATGCCATATTCTTTCATCGCCTGCAAAAGGATTTGCATTTCGGGTGGGAAACCCGAGATATCGTAATCTGCTTTTAAACGAAACCGCGCGCCCATCGCCTGTACGGGACCTCTCCTAAAAAGAGAGGGGAAGGCGCCGCGATGAAAAACGGGCGAGGGATTATCCTTCGCCCGATGCGCGTTGACGAACCATTTCGATAACTTGGCTGATTTCATTCTCTACATCCCCGCGAAATGTTGATTCTGAGAATTGCCAACTTCCATCAGGCAATCGTTCTTGAAAATGATGCGGATAACTTTCCAGAGTTGTGAGCGCGGCGTAATCTGGATGAGGAAAATCATCCCAGCCGAATAGTCTTTTGTCGCCTGCATAGGACAGAGTCAGGTCAATCAGGGCGTAGGAGTAACTATTGGTGGTTGGGTCGAAGTGAATGTCGAGAAATCGCGTTTGGCTTAGAAAAGCGCGTACTTTGCCGCCCATGAGTTGGACTTCTTTAAACAATCCACTCTCTCGCAGAATGCGAACAATGGACACGTGCCAAATGCTCACACGGTCTCCAGAAAGTGAGTCAACTGTTCAAGTTCGTGGCGGATTGCGCGCCATTCCAACAAATCCGTGTAGGGAGCGTGATCATCGGGAGTGACGCCATCTTTGACCTGCGTTTCAAGTTTTTCGAGATTTCCGTATTGTTCTGTCAATTGTCCGATACGTTGGCGCAGTTCGATAATACGATCAGTAGTCGCCTGCGCAATACCTCGCTGGATAAGCTCATCTTCACTAACTGCCATGATTTTTTGCAGGTCAGTTAGTAAATTTTGAGTATGGGATGTGAGTAACATTTCAATCTCCTTGCTTCTACCTATTTTAACACGTTGTATTTATTTTACCTCTCCTGAATCCACATCCACCACCAACACAGACGTATCCACCGCTTCGAAGTCGCTCCCCGTCAACACATCTAACAAATGCAACATATCATTATCCCAACGTTCATCGGGCGCGCCGCTGACGTACCAGTTCGAGCCGTTGTCTGCCAGCACAATGCCGTAGGTTTTCATTGCTTGCAACAACACTCGCATCTCAGGCGGAAAGCCTGAAATATCGTAATCCGCTTTCAAGCGGAAGCGCGCGCCCATCGGCGGGATTCCGTTTTGTGGATCCGATGTCTGATGACGCGCGGGCCAGATGTAGCCCGCCGTGTCTTCAGCAGTGAATCGCAACGCGTGTTTGATTTCGCCCGCGAGAATTTCATCATAACGAACCAAGCCTGGCAAAATCGGCAATCCCGCCGCGTCAGCGGAAGTCCACGTTTCGGGGCGAAGGGCGTTCGAGTTCAAATCCCAGATCGCGCCCGAGCCGCCGCTCCAATTCGCGCCATCGAAACTCATATCGTAGGTTTCATACAGCGTGCACGTCTCGGTATCCACGACCAAAATGTGATGATCGCTCCCCCACTCGATGTTTGGATTTTCGGGAATCGGATACGGTCCCGCATCGGATTCATCGGGATAATAAAAATCCGCGTCATACTTCGGGACGGTTGATCCTGCCACGACGTTGAACGAAATCCCGATCGGACCTCCGTCCCACTCGCCCGAACCGAAGTCCATGTGGAAGCCTTCGTCGGGACCAATGCTCTCGACCCACGAATCAGATTGCGGATGAGTCGGAAGCGAGTCCACGCGCGCGTTCCAGAAATTATTTACAGGGAACATCGGGCAATTTGCAATCCTCGGTCCGTCTGTTGAAATTTGAGTCGGCGCAAGGGTTGATTGCGGATTTTCCACGATCACAGTAGGCGCGGGCGTCGGTGCAGGCGTCGGTGTTGCAACACTGAGACATGCGAGAAAAAATATAGAAATAACCGAAAGCAATATTTTTTTGTTCAATTTATAAAACCTTTTGGAACGCGCGCAGTAATTCGCCGCGCTGTTCGAATCCGCTTTCGCCTAGTTCCGCGATCCCTAGATAGACGCGTTCGCGGCATCGGCGAAGAAGCCCAGACACCAAACGCGCCATCGCCTCCTTGCTGTATTGGACATCGTCCGAGTCGCTCCATGTGCGACCTGCCTGCCATTGGCGACTCAACACAAATGGATGTGTGAGCGGCTGAGAGAGTCGCTCGTACCATCCGCTTGAGCCAGGGTCGAGCCAGAACTGAATCGTCACGGGACGGTTCATCATCAAGAACGTATGTGCAGGCGCAACAAGCACCGCGTTCTTATCCTCGGTCTTCCACGGTTCGACGTATGAGGCGGCGATCACACCCTCCTGCAACATCTGGATATATTCACGACCAAGACCTGATAGATCTTTAAGACCTGTCAGGTCTAAAGACACGCGAAACTTCCTCACCGACTCCACCAAACTCGCCGCCACGCGGACCGAGTCAAAGTTGCGGTGGTAGCCAAATCCCACCTGAGACAGCACCTCACCAAACAATTTTCGGAGAAGATGATCCAAAGGCAGGATATTCGATATTCGATATTCGTCAATCCACTCTCGAAGCCTCGAATAACGGTTTCCAACAGAAAACGTGATGCGCTCCTGCACGTCAGGTTTGATCTCATCAAAGGGAGAAAGCCGCAGGTCGCGTTGACGATAGACTATATCGGTCAACAACTGCGCACGGATGAGGTCAAGCCCGTCAATGGATTGTATCAACGCGTATGCCGCGTCAAATTTTGGCGGGTAGATGTTCCACTGCGGATGCGCCAACGCGGCAAGGGTAATCAACGCGCGCGAGGCAGGCTCGTCATGCAACGACCGCGAGGGGCGATGCGAACGCCACGGAATCTCTTTCGCTTCGAGACGATTCGTGATCGAGAAACGCAAAGCATCGGGAAGATACGGCGCGAGGATGACGATGTCGGCAGGGGAGACCAGAGAATTAGAGATTAGAGAATTGGTTTCGTTGATGACTGCATCTAAAAGCTCAGGATAATAACGTGCCTGGATAATCGAAAGTGACGATGTAGTATCCCCTCTTTCCTCTTTCATCTTTCCTTCAAAATCAGGCAAAATCGCATCCGTCAATCCAGCACTCAATTCAACCACTGCCTCCGACATCACAAACGACTGATCCAAGACGATATGCTCGTCGCACAGTTCACGCAATGCCCAGCCTGTTTCCACGTCCGCGCCGAGGAATCGACGAAAGCCCGCACCCTCGTCGTAAATTAGTAACGCGGATTCAAAATTCGGCAGCCACTCACGGATGATGTCGTGCCCACGCGGCATATCTTCTTCCACGTTGTCGTAAATGACGTGGCGATACGTACGCATCAAGTAATCTCGGATGAGGTCTTGCCGCCATAAAATATTCGTGAAAATTTCAAGTTGAAGAGAAAAGTCAAGCAGATTGTTTTCAAGGCAATACTGACGAAACCGATTCGCGCAATCTTGGGCATCTTGATACACGCGCCGCTGGGAGGGATCGCCGAAGTAGGATGCGTCCAGCCGTGAGCCGATCTCGGTGTGCGGGAAGCCGATTACCGCGGCTTTGTTGAGGTTATCGAGAATTTGGGAATACAAACGGTTGCGATCAATGGTGACTGACTCAAAATAACCCGTGTCAAGCAACGGGCGGACGATATGCGCCATGTAATATTGCGCGGTTTCAAGCGTGAGGAAAATCGGCGGCTGGTCGGGGTTAGCAAACCCCGCCGCCTCGCCCGCAACAGACCAGAATAATTCACACATCCGCCGCGCGAGACCGCCAATCGTGGCGGGAGTCACCTCGCCGCCGGCGATCCGTTCGGGGCTGAGCAATAGATCAAGATACGGTTCTTGCAAACTTCGTTGAGGCGTGAGCATCACAATTGACTCACCAGGCACGCCTTGCGCGAGCAGATGACGCATCCGTTTGACGGCGGCAGTAGTCTTCCCCGCGCCGGCAGGACCCGAAACAAAGAGTTTTGAGTCGAGGGGCGAGTCAATGATCTGGCGTTGAACCAACGATAAGTCAGGCATGAGGCGAGGGTACAGTAGTCAATGAGGTTTGTCAATGTGTTGTAACGCCGCACAAATTAAAGTATAGTTGTCGAAACTCAATTCAAAAGGAGAACCGCCATGCCAGCCCCCGTCCGCCCCGTTGCAAAACCCATCGCCGCCAAGCCCGTTTCGTACGTGAAATTTTCAGACAAACTCACCAACTCGTTGAACGACATCGAAAAAATGATTCAAGAACACAAGGTCATGATTAATACGATCCAGGAACTCGCGCTCGAACTGACCAACTCCATCGGCTCTTTGCACGGGCTGACGGTGAAGTACGCCGGCGTCGCCAACAACATCCTCGACGGTTTGCTCCCCATCGCCAAGGGACTGCCAATCATCCCGAAAAATATTTTGCAACTGCTCATCAACCTCGAAAGCATCACGCAAAAGATCATTGACAGCAACGCCTCGACATCGAAGACGATCACCGACGTGCAATCAGGTTTGAAGACCGGCGATGTGAACAAGATCAAGGGACATGCCGGACAGTTACAATCGCTGTCGAAGACGCTGACTTCGATTCTGCCTGGGAAGTAAACGCCTCGCGCGCCCTTCGGGCTGATTCGGCTCCCCGGCTATATGCTCTTCTCAAGATCGCTTGACAAAACTAATGCCTGTACACGGATCGCACGGACAACACGGAACGCTCCATGAAAAACGGAAAAATCCGTTCGATCCGTGAAATCCGTGTACAAAATAGCCCGAAATCCGGACTTTGAGAACGCCGCGTCCCCGGCTATCCCTCCCGTTGACACATCCACAAGGCGCGTGTATAATCTGCCCGCTCCTGCCTCAGCAGTTGGATTCGCTGGGGCGGTTGCTTGTCGAGAGACAACGAGATCAACCAGCTTCCCCGTTACAGGCGACGGTCTGAGACCCGCATGAACCCGGCGAAGTGATGACTGGAGAAAAAAATGAGATACGCAATTGTCGAAAGCGGCGGCAAGCAATACCGCGCCGTCGAAGGGCGCACCATCGAAGTGGATCGCCTACCCGTGGAAGCGGGTAATAAATTTGACCTGGATCGCATCCTGCTCATGGCAGACGGCGACGAGGTCATGGTTGGAACCCCCACCGTCAGCGGCATCGAAGTCAAGGTCACAGTCATGGATCACATCCGTGGTCCGAAGATTGACCGCTTCAAGTACCGACCAAAGAAACGCATCCGCGTGCGCGGCGGTCATCGCCAGCACTACACGACCCTGATGGTGGACTTCATCGGCAAGCCCGGTGAAAAACGCAAGATCGAGGAGCCGAAGGTCGAGAAAAAGGCTGAGGTTGAAGTCGTGGAGGCGGAGAAAAAGCCCAAAGCAGAGAAGCCAGCCAAAACGGAGAAAGAAGCGGCGAAGCCGTCTGCAAAGAAGGCTCCGGCGAAGAAAGAATCCGCAACTAAAAAATCCACCGCGACCAAGTCGAGGCGCCCTGGCGCCTCGGATTCAAAGAAGAAGTAAGAGGAAAACATGGCACATAAAACAGGCGGCGGGTCTACCCGCAACGGACGCGATTCAAACGCCCAACGTTTGGGTGTGAAGCGTTACGCTGGTCAGTTCGTGCTTTCGGGCAACATCCTTGTCCGCCAGCGCGGCACCCGCATCAAACCCGGTTTAAACGTGAGTGCCGGCAAGGACGATACGTTGTTTGCCACCGCGAACGGCGTGGTGATGTTCGACGTATTTCACGGTCAAAAGCGCGTGAATATCGTCCCACAGGCGGAGGTGTAACATGAAGCCGGATATTCATCCCACCTATTTCCCGGATGCCAAAGTGACCTGCGCTTCATGCGGCAAAACGTGGACAACCGGTTCGACCAAAAAAGAATTTCGCGTGGACATCTGCGGGGAATGCCATCCGTTCTTCACCGGCGAGGCTTCACGCCTGCTTGATATCGAAGGTCAGGTGGACCGCTTCTACAAGAAGTTGTCTGTCCGCCAGACGTATGTCGAGCAACAAAAGGTGAAAGAGGAATTGAAGGGTTCGCCGGAACGGCTGATCGAGGAACTCGGTCTCGCGGCGCGCGCGACGGAAGCCCTCAAAACCGCCGGCATCGTCAACGTCGGTCTGTTCCTCGAGAAGTTGAATACCGGAAACGAAGCGGTGCTCGCCATCGCCGGGTTCGGTCAGGCTTCACTGACCGCCGCAAAGAAGAAACTGCGGGCGCTCGGTTACGAACTCCCTGAAGCCGCAGCGTAACCCTCCCGAAGGACATCGGGACGATGTGAGCGGCGTCGAAGGGTTGCAGAATAAATAATCTCAGGTAAACTTACAGGCATGGCGCGCCTCGCGCCATGCCTGTTTTTTTATTAATTTTATTCGTCATTGCGAAGGCGGCGTGTTTCCGCCTGAAGCAATCTCCTACATAAGTTTGAGATTGCTTCGGACTGTGGTTTCGATACGCCCTTCGCGGCGAACGCTCAGGTCTACTCAACCACCAGCACTCGCAATGACATGAGGAAATATGCGCCACACACACGGTTCCATTGAGGTTGTCTGCGGTTCGATGTTCAGCGGTAAGACGGATGAGTTGATTCGCCGTCTCGTCCGTGCGACGATTGCCAGGCAAAAAGTGCAAGTCTTCAAGCCCGCCATAGACA
>Ga0247727_10003669_pt1 | contig 33642 bp, 31 predicted proteins | sample WisWelCaveWW1625_FD_202498 | JGI IMG/M metagenome (GOLD analysis project Ga0247727, IMG submission 202498) | Biofilm microbial communities from Wishing Well Cave, Virginia, United States - WW16-25 | ecosystem: Environmental > Aquatic > Deep subsurface > Groundwater > Cave microbial mat | place...
CCGCGGCCACGCCTTCGGCCTTGACCTCACCGAGACACAAAGGACCAACCTGATCGAATACCTGAAGACTCTATGACTTCACCGCCTCGAACGGCCAGGCACGCTGTTGGCGCGCCGTCACCAGGTACACCATCACTCCCGCCCCTAATGTCAGCAATCCATACAGTATGAACCGCAGGCCGGAAGCCCCGAACACGTAGGCGTATCCCACGATCGACAGCACCGCCGGCAGCGGGTAGAACCACATGCGGAAGGGCCTGGGGATGTCGGGGCGCCGGTAGCGCACAATCAGGGCCGCCGCCACCTGGCCCATGAACTGGACGATGATCCGGGCGGTCATCAGCGCGCTGATGACGGCGCTGAGGGAGAAGAAGCTGGCCCCCACGCACAGCAGGCTGACCAGCAGCAGCGAGCGGTGGGGAAACTCATGGCGGGGGTGCAAGGCGCCGAGCCAGCGGAAGAAGACTCCGTCCTGGGCGGCGGCGTAGGGGATGCGCGAGTAGCCCAGCGTCAGCGCGTAGATGGAGCCGAAGGCCGTGGCCATGATCATGATCGAGAGCAGCCCGGCGGCCCACCTGCCGTAGAGCCGTTCCATAAAGATGGAGCCGATGGCGGGCATCTGGAGGGCCTCGCGCCAGGGGATCACGCCGATGAAGGAGAGCGAGACCAGCAGGTCGATAGCGGCCACGGCGAAGATGGAGAGAATGACGGCATAGGGGATGGTGCGGGCCGGCTCCTTCACTTCGGCGCCCAGGAAGCAGACCTGGTAATAGCCCAGGTAGTTGTACATCACGATCAGGGTGCCGGCCCCCAGGCCGCGCACGAATCCCAGGCCGAAGTCGAAGGCGCCGGGCGGAAAATCGAAGGCCAGCCGGGGATTGAAATTCCACAGGCCGGCCGCGATCACCCATCCGGTGGTCAGCAGCATGGTGATCCACAGCGCCAGCATCAGGCGGGCCACGCCGGTGATGCGGCGGTAGAGCGCCAGCAGGGTCACCACCGCAACGGCGGCCGCCGCCAGCTTGCTCTGCCACGCTGTCATGCCGGGGAAGAAGTAGCCCAGGTAGCTGACCAGGCCGATGTTGCCGGTGGCGATCTCGAGGGGGCCGGAAAAAAGGAACTGCCAGACGAAGAGGAAGGCCATCAGCCGGCCCCAGCGCCGGGGACCGAATCCTTCTCGCAAGAAGACATAGGCGCCGCCGCTGGCCGGCAGCGCCGCTCCCAGCTCCGCCACCACCAGCCCATCGGCCAGGGCAATGACGGCCCCCAACAGCCAGCCGATCAGGGCCTGCGGGCCATGCATAGTGGCGATGAGTCCCTCCGCCCCCGCCACCGTGATGAAGGGCCCGGTACCCACCATGTTGGACATGTTGATGGAGGTGGCGTTTACCAGGCCCAGGCGCCGAGGAAGCTCAGGATTAGGCATCGATCAGTACAATCCGCCACGGAGACACCGAGGCACGGAGAAATCTTTTTCTTCGTCTCTGTGCCTCTGTGCCTCTGTGGCGAAACATCTCTGCTAGTTCCGAAGCGGCTTCCCGGTATCGAGCAGGTGCTGAATCCGCTCCTGGGTCTTGGGCTCGCCGCACAGGCTGAGGAAGGCCTCGCGCTCCAGCTCCAGCAGGTACGACTCCGGCACAAAAGCCGGCTCGCTCAGCTCGCCTCCCGCCATCACAACGGCCAGCTTCCCGGCGACAGTGGCGTCGTGGCCGGTGATGTACCCGGCGGTCTTCATCAGGTAAACGCCGAGTTTCAGGGAGGCCGCCCCGGAGCGGCCCAGCACCGGAACCAGGGGCGGTTCCGGCGGCGGCAGATAGCCCAGCCGGGCCATGGCGAGAGCCGCCTGGCGCGCCCCCTCGATCAGCCGGTCGCGATTCATCGTGACGCCGTCGTCCGGGCGCAGGTAGCGCCACCCGGCGGCTTCGGCGGCGCAGGATGAGATTTTGGCGGTGGCGATGATCTCGAAGGCCTGCTTCAGGTAGGGCAGCGGTTCGGCTTCGGCCGGGGCCGCCAGCATCCAGCGCCGCAGCAACTCCTTGGTCCCGCCGGCTGCCGGTATTAACCCGACACTGATCTCGGGCAGCCCCATGGAGGTCTCCGCCAGGGCCTGCACGCGCGGGGCATGCAGGGCGATCTCGCAGCCGCCGGCCAGCGTCTGGCCAAAGACGGCGGCCACCACCGGCTGGCGGCATTGTCTTATCGCCAGGCAGACCTGCTGGATGGCCTCGAGGCCGCTGCGGATGCGGTCGAACTGCCGGGCCCGCGCCGTCTCCAGCAGGAACCGCAAGTTGGCCCCCACACAGAAGTTCTGCCCCTCGTTGCCGATCACCAGGCCCTGGTAGTGCCGTTCGGTCTCCTCGATGGCCGCCCGCAACATGGCGATCACCCCCGCGTCGACGGAGTTGGCCTTGCTGTGAAACTCCAGGCACAGGAGGCCCTCGCCGATGTCCAGCAGGCTGGCAGAGGGGTTCGAAAGCAGCAGCTTGTTCCGGCTCCGGGTACTCGACAGGCACAAGACGCCGGGTCTGGCCGCCGGCGGCTCCTCGCCGTAGAAGCGGCGCCGGCCGGAGCGCAGCAGGTCCTCGACCAGGGGCGGAATCGGCCGGCCCTCCTGCTTCATGCGCTGGACCGACTCCGGCGCCCCCACGGCGTCCCAGGCCTCGAACAGGCCGATCTCCCAATTGAAGCCCCAGCGCATCACGGTGTCGATGCTCTCGATGTCGTCGGCGATCTCGGGAATGCGGGCCGCGGCGTACAGGAACAGGTCCCGGAAGGTCTCCCACAGGAAGCGCCCGGCGCGGTCCTGGCGCCACACCAGGTGTCGAATGCGGGCGCCGGTATCACGGATTCTCAAGGCCGCCGCCAGCCCCGGCAGGTTCACCGGGCGGGGCGGTCTGTACTCCAAGGTCTCCAGATCCAGCACCAGGCGGTCTTTCTTGCCCCGCTGGAAGAAGCCTTGGCCGGCCTTATCGCCGATGAGCTTCCGCTCCAGCATCCTCTTGAGAAACGGCGGCGGGACGAAGATGTCGCGCCGCTCGTCTTCCGGGACGCGCTCGTGGAGGTTCTCGCTGACGAACACGCAGACATCCACGCCGACGAAATCCGCCAGGCGGAAGGTGGCGGTGTGGGGCCGTCCGATCAAGGGGCCGGTGAGGGCGTCGACCTCCTCGATGGTGAGGCCCTGCGCCTGCATGGTCTTCACCAGATGCAGGAAGGCGAAGATGAACAGGCGGTTGGCGATGAAGTTGGGACGGTCCTTGGCAGTGACCACCACCTTGCCGAGCCGCCGGTCGCAGAAGTCGCGCAGGAACTCGACGACCTCCGGGCGCGTGGCCGGCGTGGGGATCAGCTCCAGCAGGCGCATCTGCCGCGGCGGATTGAAAAAGTGCGTGCCGCACCAGTGGGCCCGGAAATCCTCCGAGAGACCCTCGGCCAGCGAGGCGATGGGCAGCCCCGAGGTGTTGGAGGTCACCAGGGTCCCCGGCTTGCGGAGCCGGTCGACCTTCGCCAGCAACTGGCGCTTGATCTGGAAGTTTTCAACGACGGCCTCGATGACCCAATCGACCTCGGCGAGGTCGGCCAGCTGATCGAAAGTCCGGGTCTGGATCCGCCGGGCGTGAGCCGGGGTGAACAATGCCGCCGGCCGGGATTTCTGCATGGCCTCGAAGAGGCGCGTGACGGTGGGCTGGTCCAGGTCAAACAGCAGGCAATCCACGCCGGCGTTGGCCAAGTGGGCGGCGATGCGGGCTCCCATGGTCCCGGCCCCCAGCACGGCCGCTCGGCGGAGGTTTCGCGTCATGGCAAGTCTCCGAGTGTCTCACACCCCGGAGGCGCCCAGGTGACGCTTCAGCCAGTCGTGCACCTGCTGGTAGAAGTAGCGGCTGTCCTCGCCGCGCTGGATCCAGTGGTTGGCCTGCGGAAACACCACCAGGCGGCTGGGGATCTTCAGGCGCTGGAGCACGCTCCAGTTCTCGAGGGTCTGATTGAGGGGCACGCGAAAGTCATTCTCGCCGACGGTGAGCAGGATGGGGGTGCGAAAATTCTTGGCGAACCGGATGGGGTTGTGCTCGCGCCAGATGGGTCCCTGCTCCCAGACCGGCCCGCCATTGTTGACTTCCCGACTGTAGATGACGTCGCTGGTGCCCCACTGGGATTCCAGGTTGATGAGGCCGGCGTGGCTGATGAGGCATTTGTAACGGCTGGTGGTGGCCTGGAGCCAGTTGGCGAGGTGACCGCCGTAGCTGGCGCCGCCGGCCGCCTGGAGCGAGGCGTCGATGAACGGGTAACGGCGAATGGCCTCGTCGGCGGCCTGGTTGATTTCCTCTCCCGGCCCTTTGAGCGGATCGCTCTGGATCTGGCGGGCCAACTGCTCGCCGAAGCCGGTGGAGCCGGTGTAGTTGGTCATCAAAACGACGTAGCCGGGCCCCGCCAGCAGGTGGTAGTTCCAGCGCAGGAAGAACTGGTCCCGCCACATGGCGTGGGGGCCGCCATGGATCAGCACCAGCAGCGGGTATTTCTTGCCGGCATCGAAGGCCGGGGGCCGGACCAGCAGGTTGTGGATCCGGCGGCCGCGCCTGGATTCAAACCAGAAATGCTCGACCGGCTGCCAGTCGATCTCGGACTTGCCGGCGGCGTTGAAGTCGCTGAGGAAGCGCTGCGAGGCGGCGGCCGGGTCGATCCGGACCACCTCCACTGGGGAAACGGCGCTCTCCCAGCCGGCGAACAGCACGGTGGAGGCAGCGCGGGCCGGCGCCGCCAGGTTGGTGTAACAACCCAGAGATTTTTCGAGCAGCGCCCGGGGCTCGCCGCCGGAGGCCGGCAACGCGTAGAGCTTCTCGTGGCCGGCGTCCTCGGCAATGACGAAGAGGGTCTTGCTGTCGGGGCTGAAGGCGAACTTGTCAACGGAACGATCCAGCTTCGCCGTCACGACGGTGCGCTCGGCGACCTTCGGCCAGGCGAACATGGCCACCTGGTCGAGGCTGTAGGTCAGGCCGGGAATCTGGCTCGAGTAGGCGCAGTAGAGGGCCCGGCCGTCGGGGCGAAAAGCGGGCGCGGCGTAGCTGTCGTCGCCGGAGGTGAGGCGGCGGGGCTCGCCGCCGGCGGCCGCCACCTGGTAGAGGTGGGTATTCGTAAAGGCGTAGGCAGCGGTGTGACGGTTGGTGGAGGCGGCGAAAACGATCGACTCCCCGCCTGGCGCCCAGACCGAGCCCAACTCTTGCCCTCCGCCGGTGGGGTTGGCGATCCCGGCGAAGCCCGGCTCGCCCGCCAGCCGCGAGCCCGCCAGCAGGTCGCGCGCTTTGCCGCCGGGTTCGAGCGGCTGAACGAAGACATGCGCGCGGGTGTCATCGAGCCAGCGGTCCCAGTGACGGATCGGAAAGCTGTCGTAGACGCGGGCGCTGTACTTGCGGGCCGTGCGCTCGGCGGCGACCTTGCGGTTGGCTTCGTCGTCGAGGGCGCCCGGGTAGACCATGCTCTCAAACAGCAGCGCCTGGCCGTCGGGCCGCCACTGGGGTTTGGCGGCGCCGGTCGAGAGCGATGTGACCCGGGTGGCCTCGCCGCCGGAGGCGATGTCCAGGATGTAGACCTGGGCGCTCTGGTCGCCCTCCCGGCTGGTCGCGAAAGCGATGCGGCCCCCCTCGGGACTCCAGGCGACGTCCCTCTCGGCTCCCTTGGTGAAGGTGAGCCGCCGCGGCCGGGCGCTGCCGTCGGCCGGCGCCACCCACAGGTCCGAGCTCTGGTCCTTCTCGTCGTAGGCCGGCTCGGTGACAGCGAACACCACCCACCGCCCGTCCGGGCTCGGCACGGGCGCCCCTACACGCTTCATCAGCCACAGCGCCTGGTGGGTGACGGGGGCCTTGGCTGCCAAGGCGGCGCTGGCCAGCGCCAGCAGGGCCATCGAGACGCGGAAAGCGGACATACTGGGAAATATAGCAGGCGGGCGGGTCACGCTAGGCGTAACAAACTACGTTCAGCCCCTTGATGCCCAGGTCCACAAAGTCCTGGTCGTGGGTGACCGGGCGAATCCGGCGGTGCGGGGCGGTGGCCGCGATACAATCCCGCTGTTACGAGCTAGAATAGTTCGAGCGATGCCCAAAGGGTACGGCCGGCCCCGGGCGACGTCGTTGGCCGCGTGGCGTGCCGGCTGCGGGTGTTCGCCGCCAGCAGATCTAAGCAGACCGAGCCGCTCCAAATCTGCCTCGTTCCAGGTTAGGGATCGCAGGATGCTCCTGAGGGCCTTCCTGGTCAAAGTGTCGCCACCGTGGTGATAGTGGATCACGGCACGCCTGCCGTCAGGATGACGATAGATCCTCGCGCCAGTGCTTCCCGCTCGATCCAGCAGGAATCCATCCCTCTCGAGTGCTCGGATCAGATGGCGCACCGCCGTATTCCGCAGCAGGTGCGCCAGCCGACCGAGGTCGGTCATACGGTGATTGCGACAAGGGGCTCCTGCGCCGAACTGGCGCGAATGTCGGCTGGAAGCGGCTCTCCATGCGCAAGCAGAGATTCGATATACAACTGCGCAGCTTCGCGGATGCTCTGCAGGGCTTCATCTTTGGTGTAGCCCCACGTCGCGCACCCTGGCAATGTGGGGACCTCTGCGCTCCACCGGCCATCCTCTTCCTGCTCGACTTCGACCTGGAGGTGGTAGGTTCTCATTGCGGTTCTCCCGCGGAATACGGCTTCGCCGGCTCTACTTTCATAGTATCACAAGGCTTGCGAGTTGGCCGCGGCGCGCGGGTCGTTGGCAAAGGGATTTTGCTGCGCCAGGCAAGTGGCGGCCGCCAGTCCTACGATCCAGGGTCAAGAAGGGCCCGAATCGGCCCCCTCGTTCAGGGCTAATCCTTCTCCATCACCTTGGCGCCCAGGGCGCCCCCGGCGATCGACAGGGCCACCATGCCGAGAAACGCCACCACCAGGTAAAACAGCAGGAACATGGCCATGCCCGCAGGCGAGGTCAGGAAAGCGATCACCTGGCGGGCGATTTCATCCTGGGCGGGCATCTTTTGCAATTGCTGTTCGATGGCCTGGCGGAAGCCGGTGCGAGCGCCGGGCTGGATCGCAAAGTTCACGCCGGTGAGGAAGATGGTGATGACAAAGGTGAACAAGCCGGTCATCCAGCCCAGATACGCTCCGCCCCCGACCGCCAGCAAGGCGCCGGTTCGGCGGCTGTAGAGATACACCGCCAGGAAGCCGGAGCCCACCAGCCACAGGCAGCAGCCGAAGCTCACAAAGGGGATGGAATTCAGCAGGGCGCTCAGGGAGCCGAACAGCAGGGCCGTCCGAACCGCCAGCGGGTTGGAGAAGCCGGGCGTGGGCGTCGCCGGGGGCGGCAACAACACCGGCGGCGCTTCCTGGGGAACAATCTCGGCAGCGGGGAGGCGGTCCTCGTCGCGCTGCGGCCGGCCACACTTATGACAGAAGCGGGCGCCGTCGGGCAGCTCGGCCCCGCAGGTGCATGGAGGCATAGGGCAACTGTTCAGTTTGCCTCAGGTTCTCCTACATGCGCAAGCGAGATCCTGGTCTTGCCGCCCCGCCCGACGATGGCGACCACCTTCTTCAGGGCACCCTCCTCCCACCGGAACTCGACTTTGCCGTCGCTCCGGCGGCTGAAGACGAAATCCACGCCCGTCTGGCGGTAGAACTCGATGACCTTCTCGGCCGGGTCGGGAGTCTCCATCTCGACGGCGATCACCCGCAGGTATTGATCAGCTATGTCGAGGTCCAGATCTAGGCGCGTCGACCGGCCGCGGTCGCTCACGGTGGCGCCGGGATAGAGAGGGATCCCCAGCCGCTCGGGATCCACGGGCGTTCCTTTGTCGACCCGCAACCGCCCGAAGGGAGTTTCGAGGCGCACGGTCTTCTCGCGCCCTTGGGCATCGAGTTCCCGGCGGACCTCAAAGCGGGAGGCGAAGTAGTAGCCCGCCACCGCCAGACCGCCGACGCACAGCAGGACCACGCCGATGAGGATCCCGACGACGATGACCACCAGCCTTCCGGTGGACTGGTGACTTCCAGGGGGCTGTGAGTGGCTCATGGGGAAACCGCTCCCTTCACTGAAAGGATACGCTGCCGCCAGCGCCGGGGTTCCACCAGGGCCGAGACCAGCGCCAGCCCCGCGGCAGCGCCGATCAGGAACCGGGCGATGGGCCGGGGGCCCAGCAGTCCGGCCGATTCCGCCGCCCAGTCCCCGGCCAGCAGCAGGGCGGTCGCGACCAGCAGCCGGCGCGAGAAACCGAACCGCAGCACCGCGCCCCCGAGCGCCCCCAGGTACAGGCCCAGGCAGCGCACGCACACCGCCAGGGGCTCCCCGGCCAGATGCCAGCTCCGCTCCGGCTGCTGGTGACAGATCCAGCCAAAAGCCGCGTAAAGAGGCGCGCCCCACGGTCCCGCGAGCGGCGCCGCCGCCGCCGCTGCGACCAGCGCCAGGATCGCCAGGGCGATCACAGGTAGGCCGCCACCCCGGTCACGCGCTCGCCGATGACCAGGGTGTGGATGTTGTGAGTCCCCTCGTAGGTCTTGACGGTCTCCAGGTTGGCCATGTGCCGGAAGATGGGGTACTCATCGGTAATGCCGTTGGCCCCCAGCAGGTCGCGGGCCCGCCGGGCGGTCTCCAGCGCCATCCAGACGTTATTGCGCTTGAGCATCGAGACGTGGGCGAAGTCGGCTTTGCCCTGGTCCTGGAGGCGCCCCACGTGCAGGGCCAGCAACTGGGCCTTGGTGATCTCGGTGATCATCCAGGCCAGCTCCGCCTGCACCAACTGGTGACTGGCGATGGGGCGGTCGCCGAACTGCTTGCGCATTACCGTGTATTGCCGTGCGGTATCGTAGCAGGCCATGGCGGCCCCGATGGTCCCCCAGCCGATGCCGTAGCGCGCCTGCGTCAGGCAGCCCAGCGCCGCTTTGAGGCCCTGGGCGCCCGGCAGCAGCGCGCCGCCCGGCACCCGGCAGTCGGCGAAGGAGAGGCTGGAAGTGATGGAAGCCCGCATGGACCACTTGCCATGGATGTTGGAGGCCGTGAAACCAGGCGCGCCGCGCTCCACCAGAAAGCCCCGGATGACCCCGTCGAGCTTGGCCCACACCACCGCCACGTCGGCGATGGCGCCGTTGGTGATCCAGGTCTTCTCGCCGTTCAGCACGAAGTCCGAGCCGTCGCGCGTCGCGGTGGTGAGCATGCCGGAGGGATTGGAGCCGAAGTTCGGCTCCGTGAGGCCGAAGCAGCCGAAGGCTTCGGCTTTCTGCAAGCGCGGCAGCCAGCGCTCTTTTTGATCGTCGCTGCCGTAGGCCAGAATCGGATACATCACCAGCGAACCCTGCACCGAGCAGAAGCTGCGAATGCCGCTGTCGCCCCGCTCCATCTCCTGCATCAGCAGGCCGTACTCGACGCTGGACATGCCGGCGCAGCCGTAGCCGTTGAGGTTGGCCCCCAGGAAACCCAGCTCCGCCATCTCGCGGGCCAGGTGCAGTGGAAAGGTGGCCTCGCGGTTGTGCTGCTCGATGATGGGGAGCACTCGTTCGTCGACGAACCGCCGCGCCGTCCGCCGGACCATCAGCTCCTGCTCGCTGAACTGGGAGTCGATATCCAGGTAATCGACGCCTTTGAAGGGGAACATAGGGCCATTGTACACGGTGGACGGTAGGCGGTAGACGGTAGCAGTGGGCCGCGGCCAGGACCTGTCATCCCGAGCGCAGCGAGGGATCTGCTGTTGCGGCGGAATCGGGCGGTCGCGACTGACCCGTCACTTTTGTGTCGCGCACCCGGGAGCCGGTCGGCCCACTACCGCCTACCGTCTACTGTCTACTGTCTACCGTCTTCGGTGTCACCTTGGTTCCTTCCCGCAGCTCGTCGGTGCCGCGGCGGGCCACCAGGTCGCCGGCTTTCAAGGCCCCGAAAACCTCGACCAGACCGCCGGCCGGGGCGCCGCGGCTGATCTTTACCCATTCGGCAACGCCCTGCCGAATCCGCACCACAAACGCCCGTTCGGTGGTGACGGCCACGGCGCTGGCCGGCACCAGCAGCGACGGCCCCGGCCGGCGCACCGGCCAGTGCGCCTCCACGAACATACCCGGCGCCAGGCGACCGTCGCGGTTCTCGACGTCCAGCTCCACCGGCATGGATCGGGTCTTCACGTCGAGCGACCGCGCCGGCCGGGCGACGATCCCTGAAAACGTCTCGCCGGGCCAGGCCGGCACGGTAAAACTCACCCGAGCGCCCCGAACCATCCCGGCCAGGTCGATCTCCGGGACCGCCACCTCCAGGCGAAGCCGCGAGATCTGCTCCAGTTGGAACAACGCCACCGAAGGCCCGGCCAGAGCCCCCGGATGCACCCGCCGCTGGGTAATCACCCCATCGAATGGTGCTATGACCTCCAGATAGCGTTCCATCTCGCGGACAGCCTGAGCTGCTGCCTGAGCAGCCTTCCACGAGCTTTCGAGCGAGCGTACCCGCGCCCGGCCGGCATCCACCGTTTTTTCAGCAACGATCAGGTCCTGACCCGACACCACGCCCGCCGTGGCGGCGGCAGCCTTGAGCCGCTCGTAGGTGCTCTGGTCCGCCGTAAGCCTGGCCTCGGCCTCCACCCGCTGCGCCTCCATGGCCTGCACCTTGGCCTCTGCTTCCCCCAGCTGGGCTCTCAACTCCGGGGCGGCCAGCCGCGCCAGCGCCTGGTCGCGCTTCACGGCCGAGCCGCGGTCGACCTCCACGGTCTCGACAAACCCGGCTACCCGGGCGTGGATGGCCACGCTCTGGTAGGGGAAGATCTCTCCGGGCAGCTTCACCGTCCGCTCCAGTTGCTTGGAGACGACCGGAACCACTTCCACGACCGGCCCGGCCGCGGCCTGCAACCACAACAGCATCCATGGCAGCATGATCATCGCTCGTAATACCTACTAGTAGGGTCATCGGGGTCGAGCCACGGCGAGGTCGCCGTGGCCCGCTTCTGAAGGATCGCGTAGACGGAGGGGACAATGGTCAAGGTGGCCAGGGTTGCCGCCAGCAGGCCGCCGATGACGGCCCGCCCCAGCGGCGCGCTCAGTCCGCCCCCTTCCCCCCATCCCAAGGCCATCGGAACCATGCCGGCGATCATGGCCATAGCCGTCATCAGGATGGCGCGGAGGCGGCCGGTGGCGCCCAGCCGCGCGGCCTCGAGCGGCGTCTCGCCTTCCCGCCGCGCCCGCTCGGCGAAGGTCACCAGCAGGATGGCGTTGGCCACCGCAACCCCAATCGCCATGATGGCGCCCATGAAGGACTGAACATTCAGGGTCGTCGAGGTCAACCACAGCGCCGCCAGTACCCCGCACAGAACCGCCGGCACGGTGGCGAGCACCGCCACCGCCAGCCGGAACGACTGAAAACTGGCCGCCAGCAGCAGGAAGATCACCGCGACCGCCAGCGCCAGCCCGACCCGCAGCCCTTGCATGGTCTCTTCGAGCGGCGGTACCTGGCCTCGCAGGGCCACCGTCACCCCTCGCGGCGGCTCGCCCGCCCGCGCCACGGCAGCCCGAATCTGGCTGGCCGCCCGGCCCAGGGTTTCGCCATGCAGGTTGGCCGTGAAGCTCACCACTCGCTGCATGTTGTAGCGGTCCACCTGGCCCATCGTCGTCCCGAAGCGAACCTCGGCCAGATCGCCCAGCAGCGGCCGGGGAGCGCCGTTGCCCATCACCGGCAACTGGCGCACGTCGTCGGGGGAGGCCATGCGATGCTGGGGGATCTCCACCTGGATCTGAAAACCGTTGCCGCTGACCGGGTCGCGCCAGAAGTTCAGGTCGACGAAGCGGCTCGACGAGGTGGCCGCCACCAGCGATCGGGCCACCTCCGCCATGGTCAGGCCGAACTGGCCGGCGCGCTCGCGGTCGACGGCCACCTCCAGGGTGGGGTAGTCGAAGGGCTGGACGTATTGTAGGTCGCGCAGCGAGGGGATCTTGGCCAGCTCCAGGCGCAGCTTCTCGGCGTGGGCGCGGTTGGCCGCCAGGCTGGGGCCCGAGCAGGCCACCTCGATCGGCGCCGGCGAGCCGAAGCTCATCACCTGGCCGACGATGTCGCCGGCCTCGAAGGCGACGGCCGCGCCGGACAGCTCTTGCCGGAATCGCGCTCTCAGGCGCTCCTGCAGGTCTTCCACCCGCACTCGCGCCTCGGGCCGCAGAGCCGCCCTCAGCACCGCCTCGTGCGGGCCGCCGGTCCACAGGAAGATAGTATTAATAGGATAGTTGGGCGGCTGCACCCCGATGAAGCCGGTCGTGATGGTCACATTGCCGGGCCCGGCCTCCTCGCGAATCACCTCCAGGGCCTTGAGCGCCAGCAACTCGGTGCGTTCGATGCGGGTGCCGGTGGCGGCCCGCAGCCGCAACTGGAGCTGCCCGGCGTCGCCCGCCGGAAAGATCTCGATGCCCAGCCGGCCCGGCAGCACCCAGAAAATCAGGGCCGCGCCGGCTGCGTAGGCGCCCGCCACCAGCCACCGAAACCGCAGCGCCTGGCGGACAAACCCTCCATAGAGGGCCCGCAACCCGCTCTGCTCATCGGCGCGCCCCTTCCGCATCACCCAGGTGGCCAGCACCGGCAGCAGGGTGCTCGACAGCAGGTACGACGACAGCATCGCAAAGCCCACCGCCAGCGAGAGCGGCACAAACAGCTGCCGCCCCACCCCCGCCAGAAACAGCGAAGGGATGAAGACCGACAGGATCGAGAGCATCGCCAGCAGGCGCGGCCCAGCCGTCTTTCGGCAGGCCTCCACCACCGAGCGGGCGCGGCTGACCCCGCCCGCCAGGTGGGTGTGGATGTTCTCGATCTCGACGGTGGCTTCGTCGACCAGCACCCCCACCGCCAGAGCCAGGCCCCCCAGGGTCATCAGGTTGATGGTTTGCCCGAAGGCCCACAGCCAGACCACCGCCGCCAGCAAGGCAAACGGGATGGTGGTCACGACGATCAAAGCGCTGCGCCAGTCCCGCAGAAACAGCAGCACCATCAGCCCGGTCAAGACCGCCCCCAGCACCCCCTCGGTCACCAGGTTCCGGATGGCGCCGACCACGTAGCGCGACTGGTCGAACTCCAGGCGGATGTCGACGTCCTCCGGCGCCGCGGCGCGCATCCGTGGCAGCGCTTCTTTGACCCGGGCGATCACGGCCAGCGTCGAGGCATCGGCCCGCTTGATGACCGGGATGTAGACGGTGCGGCGCCCGTTTACGTGGGCGTAGCCGGTCACCACGTCGGTGCCGTTCTCGACCACGGCGACGTCGCGCAGGTAGACGGCCGGCCCCGCCCCGGTGCGAATGGCCACGTCGCCCAACTCGGCCAGGTTTCCGCCCAGCACCGAGTTGGTCGAAGCAATCCGCAGCAGGTCCTCGGTGCGGACGTTGCCCGAAGGCATCACGGTCGAGCCGCGGTTGACGGCGGCGATGACTTCTTCGGGGGAGAGGCGGTAGGCGCGCAGCCGGTCGGGGTCCACCCGCACCACGATGGTCCGCTGGTTGCCTCCGAAGGGCGGCGGGGCCGAGACCCCCGCGAGCGTCGCGAACAGCGGCCGCACGCGGTTCAGCGCGATGTCCTGCATCTCGCCCGGGCTGCGCTGGGGACTGGAGAAAACCAGCTGGGCCACCGGGACGCTGCCGGCGTCATGCCGCATGATGAACGGCGGCACGGCGCCGGGCGGCATGAAAGCCCGCGAGCGATTGACGTAGCCCACCACTTCGGCCATGGCCCGGCTCATGTCGGTGCCGGTGTGGAAGACCAGCTTCATCAGGGCCACTCCCTGGATGTTCTTCGACTCCACCCGCTCGATGCCGGTGATGTAGAGGAAGTGATACTCGTAGTAGTAGGTTAAGAAGCCCTCCATCTGGGCCGGGTCCATGCCGCCGTAGGGCTGGGCCACGTAGACCACCGGCGCCCCCAGGCTCGGGAAGATGTCGGCCGGCATCCGGCGAAGCGCCAGCACGGAGCAGGCCGCCACCGCCAAGACCGCCACCAGAACCGTGATGGGCCGCCTCAGGGCGGCCAGGACTAGCCACATATTGCTCCCCCCCTGCTACCTTGCCTGCGCCAGGAATGGCCCCAGGTCCCCCTGCGCCGCCCGCAGGGCCAGCAGCGATCGCCAGACGCCCAGTGCCGCCAGCGAATCGTCGATCTCGGCCTGGGTCAGCAGCCGCTGGGCCTCGGCCACCTCGACCAGGATCGCCAGGCCGGCCTTATAGCGGGCCGTGACCTGCTCATGGAGCGTGCGGGCCGCCGCCAATTGGAGCGGCGTGTACTCGGCCACGCGGCGGGCGCCCTCCAGCGCCGCCTGCGCCTTTTCGATCTCGCCACCCAGGTCTTGCAGCAACTGGTCGTACCGCGCCTGCTCGGTGCGCTGGCGGGCCGCCTGGATCTGCCGGCGCGCCCGGATGGCCGGCCAGTCGAGCGCCGGGAATTCCACCGTCATCCCCAGGGCCCAGTTGTAGAAGCTGGGCCCCAGGCCAGCGCCGGCGCCGCCCGTCGTGCCGTCGGGCCGCGCGCCGCTGCCGCGAGCGAACGTGGCCGCCTGCACGCGGAACTTGGGGAACCAGGAGCGGTCCAGTACCTTCTGCCCCGCCCGCACGACATCGATGCCGGCGTTCAGCGCCAGGGCGCGGGGATGCTGCGAGGCGGCCGGCTCCCCGGCGGCGACATCGCCCGGCAACCGCAGCAACGGTCCCTGATCCAGGCGCAGGGCGCCGCCGGTAGCTCCCAGCCACTGGGCCAGGGCAGCGCGGCTGACCCGTTCGGCCTTCTCTGCCAGGACGAGCTGCGTGCGGGCCTGGGCCAGTTCGGCCGCGGAACGCGAGGCGTCAGCGCCCGGGCGCAACTCGGCCTTCACCAGGGCCTGGATGGTTTGGTCGACCACCCGCGCCCGCTCCACCCCTGCCTGCGCGGCCCGCACCGTTTCCTGGGCTGCCAGGGTCGTCAGGAAGGCGTCGGCGGCGGCCGCGCCCACCTGGAGCCTCTCGACGCTCGTCTCGGCGCCGGCTCGATCTTTGGCAGCCTGAGCCGCGCCGACCGAGGCCCGCCGCAGACCGAAGTCGAAAGGCTCCCAGGAGACCAGAGTCCCCACGGCCGTGCCCCAGACGTTGGCCAGCTCCGTTCGGCCCAGCACCGGACCCGTCAGCGATGGGATCACGCCTTGAGGCAGCAGTTGGCCGAAGACGTTATTGCGGGTGGCCCGGTTGAGCTGCCCTAGAAAGTCCGCCCGCGGCAGATAGGCCGTCCGGGCCAGGTCGATGCCGGCAGCAGCCGCCGAAGCCTGTTCGAGTGCAGCCCGCACGGCGGGATACTTCTCCCACACCTGCTCGACGGCTTGCGGGAGCGTCAGGCCGGCCGGCTGCGCCGCCGCCGGTACGGCCAGAACCAAAACCAACCACCAGGATCTCGGTCTCATTTTCGGTTTCCGTTATCGCGTTTCGGAAATATGGTATGGTACCCGAAATGCCCCGCCCCGCGCAACCGGAAGATACCACCCGCCAGGTCCTGCTGGGCTTCGTCCGGGTTCATATTCTCCACCATGCCTCCAAACACCCCGTCTACGGGCTGTGGCTCATCGAGGATCTGGGGGAGCATGGCTACCGGCTGAGCGCCGGGACCCTGTACCCCATCCTGCACACCCTCAGCGAGCGCGGCCTGCTGCGCCGTTCCCAAAAGCTCGAGAATGGCAAGATCCGCAAGTACTACACCATCACGGCCCGCGGGCGCCAGGCCCTGGCCCGCCTGCGGCGCAAGCTGGGAGTGCTGGTGGCGGAGGTGCTGTAACACAGCGCATTCCTGCCCGTACTACTGACGCCGCGAATCTCCGCTCGCAGGCTAGTTGAAGATACGGCGACACCAACTGCTGAATGGCTTATCTGGCAGGCAAGGAAGGCCTAGACGTTGGCGTCCTGGCCGACGCCTTAGAACAGCGGGCCGTGGTCATGGCGCCGGTGGTGCTGGCGGAGCTGTTCACGGACCCGGGCCTGACCGAAGACACGGGCAGCCTGTTCCGAACTCTCCTGCTGCTGGATCCAACACCCGGCTAGGAGCGTGCCGACCGGATGCGCGCCAGGCTGCTGCAGCTTCGATACCGGCCCAAGCTCGCCGACACGCTGATTGCCCAGTCGTGCAAAGATTACGGGGTCGCCCTGCTGTCGCGCGACCGCGACTTCCGGCTCTTCGCCCGCCACGCCAGACGGCGGCTAATCCCCTCCTGAACCGCGCGTTCGCGTATGCTCCGGGCCGCCCGGCTCGGCGCCCGGTTCCTGTTCACGCTCGAAGACAGAACCAGGAGCCAGTTCGACAACGCCCGAGAGGCCAAAGTCGCTCTCCGGCTGGCGCCGCGCCTCCGGCTGCTGGAGCTCCGACAATTGGCGGAGGAAACGGAAGCTGCCGAAGCCGTCAAAGCCATGGCCTCCGCCGGCCTGCTGGAGGTCTTCGAGCCGCACCTGGAGGGGAAGCTCGATTTGGCAAGCTTGGAAAAACTGGATCGCTACCGACGCCTGGTGGAACAGTCCGCCGGGAAGGTAGATTCATTTGGTCTGTTTCTGTATTGCCTGGCTCGCAAGCTTTCTTCCGCCGAACGGGCGAAACTGCGGGATCAGGTCGGCCTTCCGGCCTCCGAAGCCAGCGCCTGGGCCGGTCTGGAGAAGCGAGCTAAGGCGCTTCAGAAGGCGGTGGCAGGCAAGCAGGCGGAGGTGAACTCCAGGCTTTTCAAAACGCTCGCCAGCCAGGATCCCGCGGTGGCTCTCTTCCTGATGGCCTTCTCGCCACTGCAAAGCGTGCGGGAAAGGGTCAAGAGCTACTTCGCCGAGCTGCGCCCGCTGGCGGGGTCGTTGAACGACAAAGACCTGGAAGACTTGGGGTTCAAGCCCGGCACCGGGAAGTTTGCGGCTGCGCGCGGGGCCTACCTGGCCTTGAAACTCGACGGGAAGATCATGGAAAAGGCCGACGCCGCCAAGCTGCTGGCAGAGTACCTTTGAGAGTGAGGCGGTAACCGCTACTCCGGCAAGCCGACCTTCTTGCGAAGAGCTTTCACCCGCGGATCGCCGCGCAGCAGGGCAAACTCCGGATAAGTGAGATTCCGGCCCACCCGGACAGGCCCTTGCGCAGCGAAGCGCTCCAGGGCCTCGAAAGCGCGGTCCTTGTCGCCCAAACCGGCATAGATGAGGGCTTGTTGGAACGGGTAGTCCCAGGCGGCCGCCGCCAGTTTCTCAGCCTCCTCGCGGCGGCCGGCCTGCGCGTAGGCGTGACCGAGATACGCACGATTAAGCGACGAATCGGACCTCTCGAGAAACTGGATTGCCTCGCCGGTTTTCCCCTGGCCTAACCGCGCCCGGCCCAGACAGTGGCTCTTGTTCGAATAGTCTGCCGGCAGCTTTTCGCAATGGCCGGCCGCCTCATCAGGGCGGCCAGCCGAAAGCAGCACGTGGGCCAAGTGGAAGTGAACCTGCGCTGAGAGCGGGTCTGCCTTTTCCGCAGTGCGCAACTGCTGGAGCGCCTCCTCGATCCGGGCGAGCGGCAAGAGCAGATACATGACGTAATCGCTATACGTTGACGAGCGGCCAGGCTCGATCTCGATAGCGCGACGGAAGCTTCTTTCCGACTGCCCCCATCGCGCGTCGCGCGCGTAGGCGATGCCCAGCGCAGCGTGCGCTTCGGCTGACAGAGGGTCCAACTGGATGGCCTTCTCCGCCGCGGCTCGCATTTTCGCCAACTCGTCCTCGCGGTCGATCCCCGTTACACCCGACCGGTATGCGTAAGCGCCGGCGAGTCCCGCATAAGCGGGCGCAAACGAGGGATCCTTGGCGATGGCTGCCTGGAAAGCATCGACAGCTTCGCGCCAGCCTAGGGCGCGCGCGCGAAGGTAGAGCTGGTAGGCTTCCGCGTTGGTGTCGTAGCGCCGGCGGCCGCGCCCCAGGTTCAACCGCAAGCTGTTGACGATGCCGCGGGAAATCTCATCCTGGATGGCCAGCACGTCCGTCAACTCCCGGTCATATCGGCCCGACCACACCGGGAAGTCGTCACGCACCCGAACCAACCGGGCGTTGATCCGCAACTGCTGCCCGGCGATCAAGACGGAACCCTCCAGGATGTAAACGACTGCAAGCTGCTTGCCAGCCTCGCGCACGTTCAGCGGCTTGCCCTTAAAGACAAAGGACGAGGTTTGGGAGCGCACCGCCAGACCATCAAGGATGGACAGGTTGCGGATGATCTCGTCGGTGAGGCCGTCGGCAAAATAGTCGTTGGCTGGATCCTGACTCAAGTTTTTCAAGGGCAGGACCGCGATCGGAACGGGCGCGCTTTTTTGCTGAACCCACCACCAGCCCAGGGCGGCGATGGCGACCGCGATGCCCGCCAGCGCAAGTAGGGCGGGCTTCAGCCCGCGCGGGGCTTCAGCCCCGCTTCCGGGGGGCCGAGCTGCCGCCTCAGCCTGCCGAAACACGGGGACATAGCCGCCCTTGGGCAGCTCGATGATCACCGCGTCCCCGCTGCCTTCGCCGACGTAATACTCGGCCAGCCGCGCCCGCAGCCGCCCGGCTTCGGTGCGCACGATCGAGTCCTGCTTGGGATCGTAGTCGCGGTTGCCGAATACTTCCAGGGCAATCACCGATTCCTTGAGCTCGCTGTCCCGGCCCTCCAGATGACGCTCGACCACAAAGCGCAGGAAACGCGACAGGCGCTCGCTGCGGGTGAAATTCGAGCTCGCCAGGGCCCGCTCCAGTTGTTGCCGTACGGCCTGGGCCTCGCAATCGACGGTGGTCATTCGTTTTCAGCATAGCTCTTGTTTTCAATGTCGTGCAACTGTATGAAACGCCCTGGCAACGGGTTTTCACTTGCCTTGGTTGCCTTCCGGACCGCACAGTGTCTGCATGCGAATCGTTTCACTGCTGCTGCTGGCGGGCGCCGCAGCCCCGATCTGGGCTGGCGACGCCTTTGGCATTTGGAAGATGAAGAACCTTACGGTTCGGGTTGAACCGCACACCAAGGGAGAGGTGTTCACTCTCGACAAGATCGACGGCGACGGCCGGGCCACCAGCGACAGCACGATCCTGTACCTCGACGGCAAGGCCCGGGATTTCGAGGACTTCGAGTGTTCGGGAACCCAATCGTCGCGGCGAGTGGACACGCGGACCGTGGAGATCCTGCGCCAGTGCGCCAGCGGCGCCTGGACACGGTTCGTCCGGCGATTGTCCGCGCAGCCGAAGGAGCTGGTTCTCGAGATTAGTGAGCAGCGCCCCGACGGCCGCCGCTTTGAGCGTCGCCTGATGCTGGAGAGACAATAGGAGGGACTGATGAGAGCGATCAGCGTTCTATGTGTTTTAACGGCCGGAATCGGCCTGGCCCAAGCGCCGACCGGCTCCATTGCCGGTGTCGTCCGCGATCCTTCCGGCGCCGCCGTGCCCGCGGCCCAGGTGAAAGTCGTGAGCACGGCTACCGGGTTGTCGCGGACCATCGCCTGTTCCGAGCAAGGCGATTATGGTTTCCCCGCGCTGCTGGCCGGTGAGTACGAGGTGAGCGTCGAGGCCGCGGGCTTCCAGCGCACGGTTCGCCGGGCCGCGGTGGAAGCCGGAGTAACCACGACCGCGGATTTCAACCTGCGTGTCGGCGACGTGAAGGAATCGGTCACCGTGGAGGGCGCCTCGCCGCAGATGCATTACGATTCCCACGCCGTCGGCGGCCTGGTCACGCGCGGGCAGATCGAGAACCTGCCGCTGAACGGGCGCAGTTTTCTCGAGCTGGCCAAGCTCGAGCCGGGCGTGCAGCCCCCCACGCGCACCGGTCAGGGTCGCACTTTTGTGCTGGTTCTGGGCGGCGGCAACGGCCGCGAGACGCGCGTCACCGTCGATGGAGGCACCATCATGTCGAACGGCTATGGCGGCTCGCAGATGGGCCTCTCGCAGGAAGTGGTGCAGGAGTTCCAGATTTCGACCGTGAATTTCGATCTGTCGACCGGACTCACCGAGGCCGGAGCGATCAACGTCGTCACCCGCTCGGGAAGCAACGATCTCCACGGCACAGGCTTGTACTTCTTCCGCGACCACAAGCTGGCCGCTTATCCCGCGCTCAACCGCGATCCCGCCAACCCGGACCCGTTTTTCCAACGCCGGCAATTCGGGTTCGCTCTCGGCGGCCCCGTCCGGCGGGACCGCGTCTTTTTCTTCGGAAACTGGGAGCGCAACGAGCAGCGCGGGGTCGTCGCGACGACCTTGGTCGTGCCCGAGTTCGCGCACTTCAGCCGCATCACCCCGACTCCGTTTTTCGGCAGTCAGCTCAGCGCGCGGCTGGACGGGCGCATCAGCAACGCCCACACCGCGTTCGTCCGCTACTCGCACGACGGCAGCTTCAACTTCGGGCCAGACGCAACCGGCATGGGGCGGGGCGCGTATCCTTCGAGCTGGGCTCGCCTGCCTGCCTGGGCAGACCAGAGCCTGCTGGGCCTCACCAGCGTACTGCGGTCCACACTGGTCAATGAACTCCGCTTTTCCTACTTCTACTTCAGCTCCCGGGGCGGCGCCCCGACGGAGCGGGACTGTCCTGGATGTCTTGGGGTCGGCGCTCCGGGTATTACCATCACCCAGGACGGCTTGATTGTCGGAAGAGGCGGTTTTGCTGAAACCCTCTCCCGGCAGTTCCACTTGAGCGACACCCTCACCTGGCAGCGGGGCGCGCACCGCGCGCGCTTCGGGGTCGACTGGGAACATCACCGCGGCGGCAATGTCGTGTGGCCAGACGAGCCGGCGAACATCACGCTTTTTGCGCCGAGCGAGGTCCGCACGTCCAATCCGGGCATTCCGCTGCCGGCCGCGTTCCGCACGCTGGACGATATTCTCCGGCTTCCCCTACGAAGCGTCGATGCGGGGGTCGGCAACCCGCTTGTGTCGCAGGAAAACGGCGGGCTGGTCCGAAGGTGGAACACGTTTCGGCTTTATGTTCACGATACCTGGCGCGCCGGTCAACGGCTGACGCTGAACTACGGGTTGGGCTGGAACATCAATCATGTTCTGAACTACGATCTCCGCAAGCCCCCGTTGCTCGCGCCGATCCTGGGCGAGGGCGGCCTGGGTCCGACGAAAAAGAACTGGAAGGACTTTTCGCCGGTGCTGGGACTGGCCTGGGCGCCCTCGTCGGACCGCAAGACGGTGGTTCGCGCGGGGGCCGGCCTGTTCTATGATTTTCTGACCCGCCCCCCACTGGATCCCGAGCGTGCGCTGCTTGGCCCGCCGGGTTTGGGGCGGCGGAGTTTCGCAGGGACCTCGATTCTCAACACAATCCCGGGAATCCCGGGCGTCCCGGTGGGCAGGGCGCTCGATTTCCGGAGCGGTCCAACCTTGTTCACCGGCGCCCATCTGATGAGTATTCTGCCGGCGATCCGCGCCGGGCTGCTCCAGAGCCTGGCCAACGCTGATCCCAGCGTGCAGGCGATCCAGGTCACCAAGCAGGGCGGATTGTATCCTGCCGAGGTTGCGAGTCCGTCGGCGCTGCACGCCAGCCTGGGCGTTCAGCGGCAGGTCACCCGAGACTTTGTGTTGAGCGCCGATTTCGCCTACCGGCACTTCGTCCACGGCCAGGGGCCGGGGATCGACCTGAACCACTTCAACAGCAGCCGTGGCCCGGTGATTCCCCGTTGTACTGCGGCGCAAAGGAATGATCCCAACGCGATCTGCTCGCTCGGGGGGATCGGGGTGGTCCTGAATCCGTACCGCTCTACGTATAAGGGTCTGCTGTTGCGCGCCGAAAAGCGTTTTTCGCGCGGCTTTCAGGTCCTCGGGTCGTACGCGTATTCCAGCAACACCGGCCCCGTTACCCCCGGCGTCAACCGCGGCAACGGGTTCAACCTCGACAACTGGCTGGAAAACAGGGGTCCCCTGGACAGGGACTTCCCGCACGTGGCCAACCTCGCCGGAGTGGTGCAGTTGCCCCGGCGGTTCGATCTGGGACTCAACTTTTCCTACTCGAGCGCCCCACCGCTCAGCGCCTACGTCGGCGGGATTGACTTCAATGGCGATGGCACTACCGGCGACCTGCTGCCCGGAACAACGGTGAATGCATTCAACCGCGGCATGGGGCGCGCGGACCTGGAACGGCTTGTGGCGCAGTTCAATCCGGCCTACGCGGGCAGGAGGGATTCTCAAGAGCGCACGATTCCGCCCCTGACGCTGCCGGCCCGCTATTGGTTCGGCGACAATTTCCACGCGCTCGATCTGCGGCTGAGCCGGTCGTTCGCGTTTCGCGAGCGCTGGCGCCTGTCGCTCATTGGCGAGGTGTTCAACCTGTACAACAAGGCGAACCTTTCCGGCCACAGCGGCAATCTGGCGAGCGCTGCCTTTGGCCAGCCCACCAGCCGGGCCACCCAGATCTTCGGCTCGGGCGGCCCGCGCGCGTTTCAAGTGGCGATGAGGGTGAGCTTCTAATACGGGCGTTTGTGGCTGCACGGGTTTGGTGGACCTGGAGAGATTCGAACTCTCGACCGGCTTTCACGAGTCTGGACTCCAGTTGGACTCCGGTTCCCCAAAAGTTGGGAATCGACGTGCCTCGTGCACGCGCGCGGTTGTCATCGCCTCCCCTTTGTTCGCTGGTGGAGAAGAAAACATGGGGTCCCTTATATAGACGATCTCGTGGCGCCCCGGCCTCCGAAAGATGCGAGAGCTACTGTGAGGCCTGTTCACCGCAGAGACCCCGAGGACGCAGAGATTCGCAGAGTTTCCTAGGATGTTCTCGGCGGACCTCAGCGCTCTCTGCGCCTCGGCGGTAAGAGAGGCGCATCCTGAACCGCGCGCCTCGCACGCCACCCGAAAACCGTAATCGGCGTAGCAGAACTGGGGCGGGATGCTGCTGCGCGCCGCGCAGCGGGCGATCTTGATGTGATGGCGCCAGGAGCCGCCCCGCGAGGCCCGCCGCTCGCCGCCCTCCGGTCCCCGCGGATTCCGCGGCGGCGACCCCAGGTAGTAGCGCGGGTCGTACCAGTCGGAGCACCACTCGTGCACGTTCTCGCACATATCGAACAGACCATAGCCGTTGGAAGCCGAGGATCCCACCGGCTCGGGGCCCTGACGCCAGCGTTGCCCGTAATTCTCCCGCTCGAAGACCGGCTGGTCGCCCCAGGGATACAGCTTCTGTTCCAGGCCGCCGCGCGCGGCGCGCTCCCACTCGGCCTCCGCCGGCAGCCGAAACGACCGGCCCAGACGGCCCGCCAACCAGTCACAGCAGGCTTGGGCGTCGAACCAGCTCACCGCCACCACCGGCTGGTCCGGCCTCGATAATTCCGGCTGCTCGCGATGCTTCGACATCGGCCGGCCGGTGGCGCGGCGGAAGGCGTCGTACTCGGCGTTGGTCACCTGGAAGCGGCACAACAGGAAATCGTCGACCCAGACCCGGTGTGCCGGGCGCTCCTCGTCGCGCCCGTCATCCTGACCCATCCAGAATTCGCCGCCCGGGATGAGGACCCAGTCCGACGGCTCCAGCCGGAAGTCCCCGATCATAGCATTGGCCCATGAACCGATGGGCGCCCACCCCCGCTTCAGCGCGGACGGCTGCCAGCCCCGCCGCGGCGGCCCAGGCCTTCGGCAATCAGGGCCGTGACCAGGGTATTCAAGCTGACCCCTTCCCTTTTTGCCTGCGCCGACAGCCGGGTATGAAGGCTTCTCGGGACACGCTGGCGCCACTGCCCGCTCGAAGCTGCCGGCTTGGGCGCCGCATCGCCAAACTCCCGGGCCGTGAGAAAATAACTTTCGAGCGCGTCACGTCCGTTCGCCAGCGCCTGTTCCGGAGTCTCTCCGTCGGAGATACAGCCCGGCAGGTCCGCAAACTCGATCAGGTACCCGCCTCCCTCTTCTCGGCTCAGCGGTCGAATGCTGAAGGGATAGTCCAGTTTCTTCATGGTTGCTCCAACTCGTCGATCATCGTCAGGGGATGTAGACCGGCTTGATCGGTCGCCACGCCGGGACTGAAAGCATGGCACCTTTCGGGCTTCGGAAGGTCACGTGACTGGTGGCGTGCTGCCGGTACACGATCTGGAGGCGATCGGCGAGAACCTCCAGGTCCTCGATCCGCCAATCCCGCGGGTTTTGGCACATCCCGGCCAGGATCTTGGCGGCATTCGCCACGTGTCTATGGTATCAAATACGGTACCACAAGACAACCGGCGCCTCCCTCGCGGGCCGGCCACGCCGGCGGATCACTGCCTCGGCCGGAACACCGCCACCCCGATCCCGACTTTCGGCGGGAGCTGGAAATCCTCGAGGGTGGCGGCCGCCAGGGCCGGCGCCAGCAGCATCGCCGCCAGGGCGCTGGTTACAGACTCTCCATCAGGCGCGCCACCAGCGCCACGCGGTCCCCCAGGCGGTCGAGGATGACGTTCTCGTGGGCAGCGTGCGCCCCCTCGCCGACCGCCCCCAGGCCGTCCAGGGTCGGCACGCCCAGCGCCGCCGTAAAGTTGCCGTCCGAGCCGCCGCCCACCTGGGTCTCGCCCAGCTCCACCCCCAGCTCCCGAGCGATCTCGCGCGCCTGCCGGTAAAGGGCCACCACCGCCGGGGAACGCTCCAGCGGCGGCCGGTTCAGGCCTCCCTCGATGCTGAGCTTGGTCCGCCGGTCCACCGGCCGCAGGGACCGAAACTTCTTCTCGATCCTGGCGGCGTCGGCCAGCCGCACCACCCGCATGTCGACCTCCGCCCAGGCCTCCTCGGCCACCACGTTGACGCGCGTGCCCCCGCCGACGACGCCCGGGTTGACGGTGATGCCACGCTCCAGGTCGGTGAACTCCGCGATCCTCAGCAGCTGCCGCGCCAGCTCCAGCGTGGCGCTGGCCCCGGCCTGGAAGTCCAGGCCCGCATGAGAGGCCTTGCCCTTCACTCGAACGGTGAAGCCGCCCACGCCCTTACGTCCGGTCTTCACCTTGCCGTCCAGATCCGCGCTCGGCTCCAGCACCAGCACCGCGGCGCTCTTCTTGGCCTCGGCCTCCGTCAAGGCCCGCGAGGACTCGCTGCCGACTTCCTCGTCGGAGTTTAGTTGCATCACCAGGCGCCGGCGCGCCGGGCGATCCAGCTCTCGCAGCGCCTCGGCCGCAAAGACCGCGATGGCGATGCCCGCCTTCATGTCGAAGACCCCCGGCCCCCATAGCCGCCCTTCGGCGACCCGAAACGGCATCCGCCCGATGGTCCCCACCGGGTAGACGGTGTCGAGGTGGCCAAGCACCAGAACCTGCCCGCTCTTCTTCGCCCCGGGCAGTCGGAACTCCACCCGCAGATGGTTGCCGTATTTCTCAGCCTGATGCAGCCGGACCGCCGCCGCCGGCGTCAACCAGTCCGCCAGGAACGCTCCCAGCCGGTCGACGGCGGCTTTATCGTCGCTCGGCGACTCCATCTCGACCAGCCGCCGGATGAAGGCAACGAGTGCGTCGCGACGGGACTGCGCCCAACTGAGGACCGGGTCCATTGTCTTGGTATAATACCCGTTTTTCCCGTGCTCGACCTGAACCAGATCACTCGTATCCTGCCCCACCGCTATCCGATGCTGTTGGTCGACCGGATACTGGAGGTGTCCGACGACGGCATCGTCGGTCTCAAGAACGTCACCGCCAACGAGCCGTTCTTCCAGGGTCACTTTCCCGGCTACCCGGTGATGCCCGGGGTTCTCATCGTCGAGGCCATGGCGCAGGTCGGAGGCGTGCTGGCCCTCAAGGACTTGCCGGACCGCGACTCCTGGCAGGTGCTGTTCGGCGGCATCGAGGACGCTCGCTTTCGCCACCCCGTCGTTCCCGGCGACCAGCTGCGCCTCGAGATCACGGTGCTGAAGAAGAAAGCGACGGTGTGGAAGCTGCGCGGCGTGGCCACCGTCGCCGGGCGCAAGGTGGCCGAGGCGACCCTGCTTTGTGTCCTCACCCAGAAGGCGCCCGCCGGCTAGCGCCATGCCCGTTCATGCGACCGCCATCGTCGATCCGGGGGCCAACGTCGATCCCACCGCCGAGATCGGCCCGTATTGCATCCTGGGACCCGAGGTCCACATCGGGGCCGGCACCCGGCTGATGGCGCACGTCTACGTGGAAGGACCCACCTGGATCGGCGAGAACAACCTGTTCTATCCCTATTCGACGGTCGGCGTCGCTTCCCAGGACCTGAAATACCAGGGAGAACGCGCCGAAACCCGCATCGGCACCCGCAACCGTATCCGCGAGTTTGTCACCATCCACCGCGGCACCCGCGGCGGCGGGGCCCTGACGTCGATCGCCGACGACGCCCTCATCATGGCGTACGCCCACGTCGCCCACGACTGCCACGTTGGCTCGCGCGCCATCCTGGCCAACGGCGTCACCCTGGGGGGCCACGTCACCATCGCCGAACACGCCGTGGTGGGGGCCTTCAGCGGCGTCCACCAGTTCTGCCGCATCGGCGTTCACGCCATGGTGGCCGGCTACAGCGTCATCACCCGCGACGTGCTGCCCTACGCCCTGGTGGGCGTCGAACGCGATGCCCGCCTGTTCGGCGAGAACAAGGTGGGGCTGAGCCGGCGCGGGTTCTCTCCCGACACCATCCAGCGCCTTCATAAGGCGTTCCGCCTGCTGCGGAGCTCCAAGCTCAACACCTCCCAGGCGCTCTCGCGCATCGCCGCGGAGATCGAGACCTGCCCGGAGATCGAGGAGGTTGTCCGGTTTGTTCAATCCGGTGAGAAGGGGGTGGTCAAGTGAGTGCCCCTCTCACCGCAGAGGAAAACCAGATCACCAGCGTCATTATCGGGGCCGCCATCGAGATGCATCGGGCCCTGGGACCAGGACTGCTGGAATCTGCCTATTCGGAGTGCCTCTGCCGGGAGCTGAGCCTGCGAAGCGTCCCCTTCGCCCGCCAGGTGACACTGCCGGTGCAGTACAAAGGGCTTAAGCTGGATTGCAGCTACCGCCTTGACCTCCTGGTGGCGGACAAGGTTGTGGTGGAGTCAAGTCTGTGGAAGCCGTTCTCCCGGTTCATGAGGCCCAGCTCTTGACATACTTGCGCTTGGGAGGCTGGAAGGTGGGGCTGCTCATCAACTTTAACGTGGAGGTCCTGAAGCAGGGCCTCCGCCGGCGGGTTTTGGGCTTGAAGGAAGAACCTCTGCGAGCCTCTGCGTCCTCAGCGCCTCTGCGGTGAAGGGGCCTCCGACCATGCACTGCGCCCTCATAGCCGGTAACGGCCGCTTCCCGCTGCTGGTGCTGGAGGCCGCCCTAGCCGCCGGCCACGACATGCTCGTGATGGCCATCAAAGAGGAAACCGATCCCGCCATCGAGAGCTTCCGCGCGCCGTGTCACTGGATCTCGCTCGGGGAGCTCTCGCGCCTGATCGAGATCCTGAAGCGGGAAGGCGTCCGCCAGGCGGTGATGGCCGGACAGGTCAAGCACGCCAGGATCTTCTCCTCCATCCGGCCGGACTGGCGCCTGGCCAAAGTGCTGTTGTCCCTGACCACCAGGAACACCGACTCCCTGATCGGAGCCGTGGCGCAGGAGTTGGCCAAAGAAGGGATCGAGTTGCTGGACTCGACGAGCTTTCTCCGCCCCCTGCTGGCGCCGGAAGGCTCCTTGACCGCGCGGGCTGCGAGCGAGGGGGAGCGCGCCGACATCGCCTATGGCCTCTCCATCGCCCGGGCGCTGGCGGCTTTCGATATCGGACAGAGCGTGATCATCTGCGAGCGGGCCTGTGTGGCGGTCGAAGCCATGGAGGGCACCGACGCCGCCCTGTTGCGGGCCGCCGAATTCAGCAACGGCAGACCCTTGACGGTGGTCAAGGTTGCCAAGCCCGGGCAGGACCTGCGCTTCGACGTGCCGGTCATCGGCCCGCGCACCATCGAAGCCATGGGCCGGGCCGGGGCCACGGCCATCTCGATCGACGCCGCCCGAACGCTGCTGCTGGATCGCAACGAACTGATCCGCGCCGCCGATTCGGCCGGGATCGCCATAGTGGGAACGCCATGCCCGTCCGCATAGCGGTTATCGGCGCCGGCGAGTTCGGCCGCCACCACGCCCGGGTGCTCCACGAGATTCCAGCCGCCAGACTGGTGGCGGTGTGTGACCTCGATGGAGCCCGCGCCGAAGCCGTGGCGGCGCCCTTGGGGACTGGTGTGGTAACCGACTACCGCCAGTTGTTCGGCTCCATCGACGCCGCCACCGTCGCGGTCCCCACCGCCGCCCACGCCGAGGTGGCGACCCAGTTGCTGGAACGCGGCATTGACGTGCTGGTCGAGAAACCGATGGCCCCGGATCTGGCCTCGGCGGATGGGATGATCGAAACCGCCCGACGGCACGGCCGCATTCTCCAGGTCGGGCACCTGGAGCGCTTCAACCCGGCGGTGGAAGCGGCCGCGGCCCTGGCCCGGCTGCCCCTGTTCTTCGAGATCCACCGCATGAGCGTCTTCACACCCCGCAGCCTGGACGTGGACGTGGTGCTGGACCTGATGATTCACGACCTCGATATCGTCCTGAGCCTGGTGGCGAGCCCGGTTCGCCAGATCCACGCCGTCGGCCTGCCGGTGCTCACGGCCCGCGCCGACATCGCCCACGTGCGGCTGCAATTCGAGAACGGCTGCGTGGCCAATCTCACGGCCAGCCGCGTGTCCACCGAGCGCATCCGCAAGCTGCGTTTCTTCCAGCCCCGCCAGTATGTCTCGGTGGACTACACCCGGCAGCAGGTGGCGGTGTTCTCGGTGTCGGCCTCCAGCCAGATTGAGGCCCGTCCGGTAGCGGTGACGCGCGCCGAACCGCTGGCCCGCCAGATGGCGGCGTTCCTGGAGGCGGTCGAGACGCGCGCCGCGCCGCGTGCCGGCGGCGAGGAGGCGCGCCGGGCCCTCGAGATCGCTTTGCGGATCGTAGTAGAGATGGAAGCGCACGCCCGAGTCGTCGCCGCCACCATGGCCCAGTAGGACAGGCATTCCGCCTGTCTGTCCTCGACAGGCAGGAATGCCTGTCCTACTCAAACAGCCGCTCGCCGCGCTGAAGCCGCCGCGCGATCTCGAAGGTCTGGCCCTGCGCCCGCACCGTGGGGGAGTGGGCCGCCAAGTAGCGGGCCGCCGCCACCAGCACGTGCGTTCCCTCCGGCGTGTTCCCCAGTAATTCATACTGGCGGAAGGCGGCTTCGACCATCTGGAGGGTGTGAAAGTCGCGGTCCTCCCGTAGCAGCGCCGATCCGATGGCGGCCAGCAGTTGCCCGGGCTCGGCCGGTCCCGCCAGGCAGCGGGCGGCGAGTTCCCCGGCCTGGTTCACCTGCTGCTGTTTGTCGAGCACCGCCAGCAGCTCCTCCGGCCGGGCGGCGGCCTGGCCGTCGATCCAGGGCAGCGCCGCCGCCGGGAGGTTCAGAAACCGGTCCAGATACACGCTCATGGCGGCATCGAAGACCCCGCGCAGCAGCTCCGGCGACGGCGCCCGCCGCAATCCCTGGTGAACGGCGTTGGCGAAAGTGAAGGTGTGAAGGGCGCGGTCCCAGTCGCCGAATTCGTTGGTGGTGTGAAAGCGCGCGATCCGCAGCGCCGCAGCATGGGCCACCGCGCCGGCCAGCCCCTCCTCGCTGGCTCCTTCCCGCAGCGCCGCCAGCAGGCCGCCGGCGATGGAGTCCGGATCCTCGCCCAGCAACACCGTCACGAGGTCCGGTCGCCCACCCCAGCCGCCCCGCCGCGCCGAGCCGGACCCGAGCGCCTCCGGCAGTTGCTCGAAGGCGCCCTCCAGGATCGCGACCAGGTCCACGGGGTGGCGCCAGGCATTGGACTCCTCCATCCGGTCGGCCCAGGCGTAGCCGGAAGCCAGGCTCGCCAGCGCGGCCTCGGCGTGTTCCCATCCCGCCGTATCCAGGGCCTCCAGGGCCTTGTTGGTGAAGTCCAGGGCGTGGCCGGTCTGTATGTATCTATGATCTGTAGCGGCGGCGAACAACATGCCGGCCATCTGGCGGTCGTCCGCCCCAGCCCGCACCGCGGAGACGATGCACCGCTCGGCGCCCTCGGCGTCCCGGACCTCCACGAACTGCCGCAGCCATCTCTTCAGCTGCCCGAAGCCGGCCGGGTTGCCGGGCAGCGGCCGGATCGCAAAACGCGGCGCCGCGCCGGAGCAGTCCCGCGCCACCGCCGACAGGCCGTGATAGAGGGCGCGCGGCCGGTCCGGCTGGCTCAGGCGCGGCAGCAAGTTCATCATAGCCGTGAGGATCGTCAACCCCTGACCCCAGCCGCCCTGGCGGTACCGGCAGCCGAAGTCCAGTCCGATCCGGAACGGCTCGACCGAATCGCCCGCTCCATCCACTAGGTTGAGCCCCGACTTGGCGATCACCAACGGCAGGTTTCGCTCCAGCCCCTCGACCAGCCGTTGCCGATGTTCTCTGCGCGGGTCGGCCGGCGGCGTCAGGTCGACCCAGACCTCGCCGTCCCTGACCTCGACCGGGAAGGCTCGCAGTTCGTCGGCCCACTGGTCAAACGTCCCCCCAGTGGCCAGGTCGAATCGGGCGTGATGCCAGTGGCAGGTCAGGATGCCGTCCTGACAGGTGCCACGATGCAGCGGAAAGCCCATGTGCGGGCACCGGTTGTCGACGGCATAGACTTTGTCGCCAGAGTGCACTAGCGCCAGGACGTGGCCGTTGACCTGAACCGGCAGACAACCGGAAGCTTTGACTTCTTCGAGCCGAGCGACTTTCGTCATAGCCCAACGAATAGCAAGGAGGGAGCCAAGCTGGCAACCGTGAATAGGGGCGCTGAAGCGCCCGAGCGAATAACTACCTCCAGTGGTACAGGTCCTGCGACTCGACCCCCACACCCATCCTTTTCAGGTAGGTGAACACCTGATACTTGTGGTTGATGAAGTGCTCCAGGTTGCCGAGCAGCAGCGTCAGCACCGTCTCGCCCTGCGGCACGAACACCGTCGGCACCAGCCGCGCCAGGTCCTCATCGGTGACCAGCGCGAATCCCTCTTCGATGCGCTCCCGGTAAAGCCGCAGCCGCCGGCGCGTCTCCTCGATGGCCGACTGGTGCTCCCTCGGCATTCCCCGCAGCTGCTGGAAGTGCGCCAGCCGCTCCGGATAGGCGCCGTGCAGCGCGGCGCAGAAGCCCGCCAGCGCCTCCGCCAGGTGGGCTAGCAGCTGGGCGAGCGACCAGGCCGGCCGCCCCTCCCCATCGAGAGCCTCCGGCCGCCAGTCCAGCCGGTCTGGCGGCGCCAGTTCCAGCAGCCGCTCGGCGCGCTCCACCTGCTCCAGCACCTTCGCCAGAATCAGCGGCCCCAGTTTCGTAGACTGGCCCATAGCGTATTATCATAGTTGTCATGAGAGACTGGATCTACGCCCAGAGGGACCCAGCCGATCAGCTGGCGCAGCTGCACTTCTTCTCGATGAAGAAGGACGGCGTCGAGTTCATCATTACAGTCAAGGAACACGTGCCCTCCAAGGACGAGTCCATGCTCTTCTTCGCTCAGGCCGACAAGCAGACCAACCAGAAGACCGCTCCCTTCACCCCCACCGGCTGGGGCAACACCCTGCTGAAGGCCCTCTCGGAGTGCGTGCAGGCCGTCCACCGCTTCCCGTACGAGGGGTGAGGCGGCGCGCGCTTCAGCGACCCGGCGGCTTTAGGAACTCCGCCGGCGTCAGCGCCCGCCGGGTGAACCGCGCCAGCTGAACCGCCCCTTTGAAATAGAAGACCCGGTTGATCCGTACCCCGACCGAGCTGTGGCCCGGTCCGTGAGGAGCCAGTTGCAACGGGCCGGCGCCCTCCTGCACGCCATCGACATAGTTCCGCAGCTCGCTGCCGTCATACACCGTGGCGACGTGGTACCAGCGGCCCAGCGGATGCAGCGCCTGGCGGTTCATCAGGGTTCGGCTGGCGGTTCCCGAGAGCACGAAGCTGTCCAGGAACCACTGGTCCCCGGCCACCACCCGGATCTCAAACAGCATGCGGTTGTCGGTATCCCGGCTGGTAGCGGGATTCCGCTCGCCCAGGTGAAACCAGCGCTGCTCGGTTGGGCCCCCGTCGGGCCGGAAGATGGCTTCCCAGGTAAAGGTCCTGGCGCCCGCCAGGGGGTGGTTGTCAATGAACAGGGCGTCATCGACGCCATCGAATTCCACGGCCTTGCCGGCGGGCGAATCGATCACCCTGGGTTGGCCCAGGACCGTGGTCTTATGGCCGCCGATGTTCTCGATCCGGTCGAACCTCCACACCACCGTCTCGGCCGGTTGACTTGAACCGAGGCGCAGCAACGCCAGCAGCGCCGCTGCTGTCACGGCGCCGCCGGCAACCTTGCGAAGAATCACTGCGCCCTCCCGCGACTATATTGCCACAGAGGCACAGAGGCACGGAGAAACTTTCTTGGGATCACAGGTAGAGCAGTTCTTTGCTGCCGGCCGCCCAACGGCGATCTGGTTTTTGCCATTCCTTGCCCTAGAGCGCCTCGTTAGCCGGCCCTTGATTCCTTCAAAAGCGCAGGTCGGACAGGCGACCTCGGCTGCACGGGATTCGAACCCTGCAGATGTGGAAGGTCTTCGCGCAACATGGTGGCAAATTTGCCACCAAGTCGAAGATGCTGGAGCAATGTGCTCCGCTTCACTCGACTATTACCGTCTCGCGCTCGGCATCGGCAGGGACTCCGCGCAGCGAATCCTCACGCCGATCCTCCAGCGTGAGAGCGATGGCTTCGGCCAAACTAGCCCGCGCTTCCTCCTTCGTTCGCCCCTGCCCATTGGCACCCGGAATCTCCGGGCAGTAGGCTCAGAACTCCTATAGCAGAGTTCTGAGGCTATGTGCCATTCGCTGTCGCGTTCGAAGATAGCCGTAAACTCGTTATGCATATGTGTGCTCACAGCTCCATCTGGCGCCCACGCCAAATCGGGTGCGACCTCCACGCCACGGTCCGGCAGCGGCTGGGCCTCAACCCACCCGGCGATCTGGTTTTTGGAATCTCTGCTTTTTTGAAGGGGCGCCGGGGAGGATTGCTTCAGGGGTCTTTATCGAGGTTAGTCTCGCTTTGGTGGGAGTTGCCTCCCCGGCTTGAAGTCAGTATAACACAGCCGCCCCCCATTGCAACAAAAAAATGTAGGGCCGTTGGGCCTATCTACAGAACTACGTATTTTTTTTGACTATGACCCCGGCCCACTCCTCAAGCAGTGTAACAGCGGAGCAGTAGTCATCGTCGGCGTGACCTTTGGCGATGCTGGCCCCGAAAAGCTCCCGAACGATGGCTGTAGCCGGCACCGGCACATCCAGCTCCTTGGCGCTTTCCATGATCAGCCCCAGGTCCTTGTGCATCCAGCGTAAAGAGAATGCTGTCTTGAAGTTACGGGCAAAAATGTGGGGGGCCTTGAATGTAAACAGGCCGGCCTTGGCGGCGCTGGCGTCCAGAATCTGGAACATCAGCTCCGGGTCGACACCCGCTTTGGTGGCCAGGACCATACCCTCGATGAAACCCTGCATCATGCTGGCCAGAACCAGGTTTTGGGAGAGTTTGGCGTGGAGGCCCATGCCGGGGCCGCCGCAGTAGAAGAGGTTCTTGCCCATGGGGAGGAAGTTGTCGCGGACACGGTCGAAAACGTCCTTTGGGCCGCCGACCATAAAGGTGAGGGTGCCACTCTCGGCTCCTGGAGTGGAGCCGGTGCAGGGGGCGTCCAGGGAGTGAACGCCTTTGGCCCCAAGGGCTTGGCCGATGCGCCGGCTGGTGGAAGGGCCGATGGTGCTGGCATCGACGACGACGGCGCCGGCCC
>Ga0247727_10003670_pt1 | contig 33638 bp, 36 predicted proteins | sample WisWelCaveWW1625_FD_202498 | JGI IMG/M metagenome (GOLD analysis project Ga0247727, IMG submission 202498) | Biofilm microbial communities from Wishing Well Cave, Virginia, United States - WW16-25 | ecosystem: Environmental > Aquatic > Deep subsurface > Groundwater > Cave microbial mat | place...
CGCTGTTGGCTGGAATTGACTTAAGCAAGTCTGCGCTGTCTCCGCAGACAATTTCATTCCAAAACGGCATTTCTGCTGGGCGATTAACGGAATAGGTAACTGGGGCTTGGTCTTTTACTTTTCTCATACCTATATTTTACTCTACCACTTTTTATAATCTGATTATTCAAAGACAGACACCTAACATCGCATCGCCTGACCATCGACCTTTGACATTAGACTGCCTGCTTATCCATCAACTCCGCCAGCCCCTCATCCAGCAGATTCAATCCTTCATCCAATTGCTCTTCGGTAATGATGAGCGGCGGGACAACGAACAGGATGTTCTTGAAGTTGAACACGTACACACCGTTGGCGACCATGAAGTTCTTGAGCGGAGTAATATCCATTGGCTCTTTGGTTTCGCGGTTCTTGACCAACTCCAACGCAGAGAACATACCGATATAACGGACATCACCTACTGATGGATGTTTGACTTTCAGGTCTTCGAGTCGCTTGCCGAGATGCTTACCAACCTTTTTGGCGTTCTCGAAAATCTTGTCTTCTTCGTAGGCTTCAATCGTAGCGAGCGCGGCGGCACATGCTAACGCGTGACCACTGTACGTCAAGCCCGCGTACAGCACCTTGTCATCGAAAAACTTCGCAATCTTCTCACGGACAATCACCGCGCCAAGCGGAACGTAACCCGAAGTGATTCCTTTTGCTGTTGTGATAATGTCAGGAACCGTATTCCAATTATCCACCGCGAACCATTCGCCTGTGCGGCCCCATCCGCTCATGACTTCGTCGGAAATCAAGAGGATTCCATACTTGTCACAAATCTCGCGCATACGGGGCCAATATTCATCTGGTGGGATGATGAGTCCGTTTGTGCCTGTTACTCCTTCGAGGAAAATCGCCGCAATCTGGTCGGGACCTTCATGCTGAATCACCTCTTCTACGTGGCTGATGCACTCGCGGTGACAAGTCTCAATCGTCCAGCCAAACGGACAGCGATAGCAATACGGGTCAAGGAAATGGACAACTCCTGAAATCGCTGGCTCGGCAGGCAAACGGCGATAATCGCCCGTCAGCGCCATCGCGCCGTGAGTCGCGCCGTGATAGGAGCGATAGCGCGCAAGGACTTTATGTCGTCCCGTATAGAAGCGCGCGATTTTTATCGCGTTCTCGTTTGCTTCCGCTCCGCCCAATGTGAAGAAGGTCTTTTTCAAATCGCCTGGTGTGATTTCAGCCAACTTCTTTCCCAATAAACCGCGCGGTTCTGTCGCCATGCCAGGCGCGGCGAAGGTCAATTGTGCGGCTTGGTCTTGAATCGCCTTCACCACTTTGGGATGTTGGTGACCGACATTCGTGTTCACCAACTGTGACGCAAAATCTAGATAACGTTTGCCGTCCGCATCCCAAAAATATACTCCATCCGCCCTTTCCATCGGAATCGGATTCACCTGTCCCTGATTGGACCAGGAGAAAAAAGTATATTCCTTGTTAAGGTCAATGATTTCTTTGGAAGTTAATTTTGTCATAGGGTCTCCGTGGGAATGTATACAAGTAGACATGTAGAGACGGAAACACGTACACATCCAACTTGTCTAGTGTGTACCTGTATACTTGTGTACCTATCTACTTCTTGACCTCTTTCACAATCTCTGCATAAACATTCAAGGTCTCATCAATATCCGCGTCTGAATGTTCATAACACATGAACCAGGGTTCGCGCGAATCAAAATCAGGCATCACGCCACGTTCGATGGATTTCTCTACAAGTTTGAGGTACAAGTCATGGTCGCTTTTTGCCCAGTCGCGTTGACAAGTAACAGACTCAATTCCCAATGAGAACGAGAACATTGCTGGATAGCCTGTCATCACAACGGGAATACCGTTCTCTTCAAAGATTTCCTTCAAGCCGTCCATGAGACGTTGTCCTCGTTTTTCGATTGTTTTGAGAATCGGCTTGGACTTCAATAGACTCAGCGTGGCAAACGCGCCTGCGACGCCAGGCTTATTGTTTGTATATGTCCCTCCTTGCGCCACGCCCTGCCCAATAATGGACATGATTTCTTTCCTACCGCCGAACGCCGCCACAGGGTAGCCGTTGCCGAGGGCCTTCGCGTATGTCGCGAGGTCAGGTTTGATATTGTAATATTCCTGCGCGCCGCCATTCGCAATTCTGAATCCTGTCTTCACTTCATCGAGAATAAAGACACAACCGTATTCTTCAGTCTTCTTGCGGATGAGTTGCAAGAATCCATCCTGCGGATTAATCGCCGCACAATTTCCCTGACACGGCTCGGATATCACCGCCGCGATCTGCTCGCCATACGAACGCATCACGCGCTCGAGGCCTTCAAAGTCATTGAACGGGAGTGTAATGATAAACTCGCGCATCGTCTTCGGTATACCCGACGACGCAGGTACGGGAATTGGACTTCTTCTATTTCCATACGCTTCCACAGGCGCGTAAGTTGACCATAACGTATGGTCATGGAATCCATGATAATTACCTTCAAATTTCAAAATCAAATCGCGGCCTGTATACGCACGCGCCACCCGAATCGCGTGCATGGTCGCTTCCGTGCCAGAACACGCAAGGCGAACCATTTCAACAGCAGGAGCCATCTCAACGATCATCTCCGCGACCTCAACTTCCAGCTCGCCTGTCATTGCAAAGAGAATTCCTTTTTGAATCTCTTCAATTACTTTTTGATCAACCTCATCGTATGAATGTCCGAGAATAATCGGACCGAACGCCATGCGGTAATCAATATATTTTTTTCCATCCACATCCCAAAGATATGCGCCTTTTGCTTTTTCGACATATGGCGTAATTCCGTCGCCCCAAAAACGAAAATTGGAATTGACCCCCAAAGGTATTACTTCCTGCGCGCGTTTCTGTAATGATTGTGTCTTCGAACCGAACATGAATCCTCCAAAATTATTTTCACCGTCCCGCAGGTTCATGGAAAGATGTTTTCCATTCAATCCAACCTGCGGGACGTTTTATTTCAAGTTGTTGCTGTTTGTTTTTCAGATAACTCTTGCGAGATTCGTTCAGGCACACGCCACTGATACACGTCCTTCAACACAAGCGGCACAATGGATGTCGTCGTTTTGCGAACCCCTGGCACTTTGCGAATCACTTCGGTCACAAAATGATAAATCTCAGCAGTATCTTTTGCCACCACTTGAATACTGATGTCGTTCTGCCCAATCGCGCACGCCACATACGTCACATTCTCAAACAGCGCCATCTTCTTCGCCACATCCAAAATCAAATCAGACTCCACCTCAAGCCACACATCCGCTTTGATCGAAAGACCAAACGCCTCGGGGCGAATCACCGCGCTGAGTCGGATCACATCCGCATCAATCATCCGCTCCATACGATACCGAACCGCGCGCTCAGAAATATCCTCGATGCGGCGCGCCACCTCCGAAGCGGACATTCGCCCGTCTTCGATTAGCAAGTTGACAATTTTCACATCAATTTTGTCGAATTCATACATGGTTATTACTTTTCTCTTCCGAATACTACATCAAGTGCGCCAATTTATACCTAACGAACCCAATTGCGTCAAGGACGAGTTAAATTTTTGTCAGCGTGCAACACGGATTCGATAACGAGACCGATTGTCCCGACGCGGGACGCGTGCGCTTCATCCGAAAAATGAATTTGATTCGCCTATTCAACTTTTTCCTCCGCCCGCGCAGACTCCGCTTCGAGATTCCAAAAATGTACGAAATTTCACATTGACGCATGGATGTCAGACAGATATAATCAGCCCTCGGCAGTAACAAAATCCAGGAGCAATAACATGACAACACCAGAACTCGCGCCCATCGCGGCGCTTGAACCCAAAACAAAACTGAACGGCAAGATTCTCAAGACCACGCTCGCGGGCGCGCTGGTTGATGTGGGACAAAACGTCCCCGGCGTGATTCATATTTCACAATTGAGCAAAGACTCGGTCAATAAAGTGGAAGATGTCGTGAAGGAAGGACAGATGGTTGATGTGTGGGTGCGCCGCGTGAAAAAGGATCGCATCGAACTGACCATGGTTCAGCCTTTGATGTATGACTGGAAAGAACTCGAACCCGACATGGTTGTGAAAGGCAAGGTCGTTCGCCTTGAACAATACGGCGCATTTGTTGATATCGGCGCGGAACGCCCGGGCATGATCCACGTCAGCGAATTGGCGCATGGATATGTAAAGACCCCCGGTGAAGTCATCAAGGAGGGCGACGAAGTTGAAGCGAAAGTTTTGGACGTTGATCGCAAAAAGAAACAAATAAAATTAAGTATGAAAGCGCTTGCGCCTGAGGTCGAAGAATTCAAGCCAGCCAAAAAAGAAGAGAAGAGGGGGCATGGCAAGCGCTCTCCCAAAAAAGAATTCGCAGAAGTCTTAGAACACGAAGCGCCCAAGGAACCTGAATTGACCGCCTTCCAAATCGCGTGGCAGGAAGCCCAGAGCAAGGCAAATGCAGATAAATCCTACAAAGTTAAGCGCGCAAAATCGGGTCTTTCGACCGAACAGGAAGATATTCTCAACCGCACACTTGAGAAACGCCTCCCCACCGGCGGATAGTGCAAAAACAGCCAAGTGATTACTTGGCTGTTTTTTTTATTTCAACGATTCCAGTTCCTTCAAAAATTTTTCCTTGTTTGCCGAGCGCGCCGTCTTGCCGCTCGAAGTTTTCACAACCCACTTTGAGTCAACTACTTTTACATACCGCAAGGCAATGGCAGAGTTTCTTGTCACATGCAATCGAATGGCATCGGCAATTTTCTGTTGCTCGTGAGCATCATCCGAATCAATTTCGGCGATAATGACAACATCTTCCGTGCCTTGTTCTTCGTCAAACATGCCAAACGCCACCGAACGCCCCGCATGGACGCCCGGCACTTCGTATGTCAACGCCTCCAAATCCTGCGGATACACATTTTTGCCGCCAACAATGATCATATCCTTCTTGCGGCCCGATACAAACAATTCTCCATCAGCGATAAATCCGTAATCGCCCGTCAGATACCAGCCATCTGCAAAAGCCTTCTGAGTCAAATCATCGCGGTTGTAATACCCCGTCAACATACAATCGCTTTGCAGGGCAATCTCGCCGATGACGCGATCAGCCACTTCATTTCCATTTGCATCCAGCGCTTTCAATTTGACATTCTCAAGCGCACGTCCCGACGACATCATCTTCATGGATGGACGCCCCTCAACTGGACTCTTCGCCACACGTTCGACCACGAACGACTCCCGGTCAATCTCAACGACAGTTGGTTCGCTCCCCAACTTGCTTTGAGTTACACCGAAAACATTCTCTGCCATCGCGTACGAAGTCTGCAATGCTTCCAAGTTCAAGCCATACCCTTTGAACTTTTCGTAAAACGCCTGATGGCTTTCCCAGCGCACTGGCTCGGAGCAATTAATCACAGCGCGCCACGATGATAAATCCACGCCTTCGAGATGGCGGTCACGGATTTTTTGGGCGCAAAAGTTATAGGCAAAATTCGGAAGCCATGAAAGCGCGCCGCGATATTTTGAAACAGATTGCATCAATTTATACGGCGCGCGCACCCAGTCGAAAGGAGACATCAACACCAAATGAACACCCGAAAGAATTGGCAAAAGAAAACCGGCAATCAATCCCATATCGTGATAGAGCGGAAGCCACGAAACGATTACATCGTTTTCACTCAAATTCAACGCCTTGCCGTGGGCGTCCAATTGATTGAAAACTGCCTGATGTGAAAGCGCGACGCCTTTTTGCAAACCCGTTGTCCCTGAGGAATGCTGAAGCAGGGCAATGTCTTCGGGCTTGCGATGAAAACCTGAAAGAGAGTCAAAATTAAGGTCAGCTTGCGATTTAACTTGGTTTGTAACAATCACTTCACGAACCGAATCCCCCTCGTTCAACGCCGAACGGACTTCCGACTCAAATTCTTGATACGTGATAATCGCCGCAGGTTTGGTCACAGAGATCAATGCCGATAAATCCGCTCGATAGCGTTCGGGAGAAAGTTTCTCTGTGAGAAATGGCATGATGGAAGGAATTGCTCCATGAAGAACCGCTCCCCAAAACGCATATACCAGGTCTTCACCGTGTTGCAGGATCAAAACAACCACTTCACCGGGTTCAATTCCTGCACCAGACAAGGCACGCGCGTAAGAGTTTGCGCCGCGCAGTAACTGATCCACTGTGATGGGGAAATCGTCAGCGTTGGAGAATTGCAGGGTAACCGCGACCCGGTCGGGAGTCCGCGCGTGAAGCGATTTGAGTCGCTCAGAGAAAGTGGTCATTTCTTGCGGGATTCGATCAGGGATGCGAGTTGAGTCAAGTTGTCAAATGTATCGGCGTTCAACTCTGTGTCTTCGATGCGAACGCCGAAGGTATCCTCAACGAAGAGAGCCACATCCATGAGGCTGAATGAATCGATCAAGCCGCTGGAAATCAAAGACTCGTCGGCTCTGATTTTTCGATTGGGCTGTTTGAGTATGTTTGATGCAATAAAATTCGACAATTGGTCAATCATGTGCTCTCCTACTGTGCAGAACGCAGATATGCTTCCATAAATTCATCAAGCTCGCCATCCAAAACTTTTTGTGTGTTGCCAGACTCGTGATCGGTGCGGTGATCTTTGACCATTTGATACGGATGCAACACATACGAGCGGATCTGACTCCCCCACTCGGCTTTGGTATATTCGCCGCGTAAGACTGCACGCTCTTCCTCTTTTTCAGCCTGCTTCAATTCCAACAAACGCGCGCGCAAGATACGCATGGCGAATTCACGGTTCTGGCTTTGTGATCTTTCATTCTGACAGGTAACAACAATTCCGGTCGGGATGTGTGTGATACGGATCGCGGTCGCGTTCTTCTGCACATTCTGCCCGCCTGCGCCGGAGGACCGAAAGACATCCACTCTGAGGTCGCCTGGGTCAATGCTGATTTCAGCCTCGTCCATGGCAACTTGTGGAAGGATTTCAATGAGGGCAAAAGACGTATGCCGACGATGCGCCGCGTCAAATGGGGATAGCCGCACCAAACGATGGACTCCTTTTTCGGAGCGCAGATACCCAAAGGCGTATTCGCCCTCAATGGCAATCGTCGCGCTTTTGATGCCCGCTTCTTCGCCCTCGGTTGAATCCAGGATTTCGGCTTGGTATCCGCGCGCTTCCGCCCAACGCAAGTACATGCGCTCCAGCATTCCCGCCCAGTCCTGTGAGTCGGTTCCGCCCGCGCCCGCGTGGATGGCAAGGATCGCCGAGTCGTGGTCATGCCTGCCCGAAAACATGGCGGTGAATGAGCGCTTTTCCAATTCGGCTTCAATTGACGAGATTTCAATTTCCAACTCGGCGCGCAGACTCTCGTCATCCAACTGGGCAAGCTCGAGCGCGTCGTGCAGGCGGCGCGAAAAACCACGCCAGGACTCCACTTCAGATTTTATGGCAGTATATTGCTTCATCACCTGCTGGGCTTGTGATGGGTTTCCCCAAAATTCAGGCGCTTCTATTTCTTTTTCGAGTTGGGAGAATTTTTGCTCTTTAGACGCGAAGTCAAAGACGCACCAATAACTGGCGGGTTAGGTCTTGCAAAGGTTTGAGACGATTGATTAGATCTTGCATGGATACTCCTCTTAATTCGCGCTTCGCCTGCTTTCGGACTAACGTCCTCACTCCGCTCAGCGCGAGAGAAAATTTTACTTTCCTAAAATTCCGTGAACAAATGCATCTGGGTCAAAGGGTGTGAGATCTTCCGGCTTTTCACCGAGACCTGCGAACAGGATCGGTAACCCAAGTTCGCGTTGTATGGCAAAGGCAAATCCGCCGCGCGCCGATGAATCCAATTTTGAGAGAATCACACCCGTCACGCCAACCGCTTCTTTAAATGCCTTTGCTTGTTGCAAAGCGTTTTGACCCGTTGTTGAATCGAGAACCAACCATACTAGATGCGGCGCACCGGGTAGAGCCTTGCCAATCACGCGGTTTACTTTCTTGAGTTCTTCCATCAAATTGAACCGAGTATGCAAACGACCTGCCGTGTCCACGATGACTAAATCCACGCCGCGCGCCGTGCCTGCCTGGACGGCATTGAACGCAACCGCGCCCGGGTCAGACTCAGGGGCGCCGGATACTACATCCACGCCGAGCCTGTCGCCCCAGACTTGCAACTGATCCACTGCCGCGGCACGGAATGTATCCGCCGCGCCGAAGAGTAAAGTCTTGCCGTCCGCTCGAAAACGCTGACCGAGCTTGGCAATCGTTGTCGTCTTGCCAGAGCCATTGACTCCAACCACCATAATAACAGTTGGTTTATTCGTCCATGCAAGAACAGGCGGCTCATCGAGTCTGGAGCGGAGTTCGGCTTGGAGCGCCTCCAAAAGTTCATCGGAGCGAGTCAAGCCTCGGCTTTGGACGATGCGGCGAAGCGAATCCAGAATTTCGGTGGTCGTTTCAATCCCCAAATCCGCTTGCACGAGGAGCGCTTCCAGTTCATCCCATGTTTCGCGGTTGATTTCGGTGGCGCCTAAAAGAGTTGCGAGTCGCCCGAATGTAGTCTTGCTGGTCTTCGCGAGACCGCTTCTCCATTTTGTAAACAGGTCAGCCATGACGGGCGATTATAACATGTGGCTTTGTGTTATACTCTTTTCGGTTGGGAATAAAAACTCAACAAATATTTACAAAAGGCATAAGGAAAATGTTTAACGAACCAATTCAAGTAACAGATGCAAACTATGAACAAACTGTCCTGCAATCAAACGTCCCCGTGATCGTTGATTTTTGGGCGCCGTGGTGCGGACCTTGTAAAATGGTCGCGCCGATCCTCGATAAACTGGCGAAAGAGTACGAAGGAAAAATCGTGATCGCAAAAATCAACACCGATGAAAACCAGGAATGGATGATGAAGTACGGCATCCAGGGAATCCCCACGATGTTATTTGTAGCAAATGGCAAGATCGTACATCGCCAGGTGGGCGCCTTGCCTGAGCGCATGCTGCGCGATACCGTGACGCAGTTCATGGAGGCTGTAAGCCAGTCGTAGTTAACAAAGGAGTCGCAATGAAAAAAGTCATCTTTGCATTGGTTGCTGTTTTTGTGCTTGGCGCGTGCCTCCCGATTTCAATTCCCGGACTTTCCACACCGACAGCGGAGATTCAACCGACTAGCGACTCTGCTACGCAGACCCTCCCACCTCCCTCCACCCCGACAATTGCTCCTGTTTCGAATACAGATACTTCCCCTTCACCAACGGATGTGATCGTTCTCGCCCCAAGTGTTACCCCTGCCGCGAATCTAACCACCACACCAGCAACGTCAACCGACCTGCCTGGAAATCCAACAGTCACATTGACAGCAACGACTGGCTCAGGTCAGGCAACCTCCACCCCAACGCTCGGCATTCTGACCTATGGAACACTTCCGCCAGAAGTTCCGTTTAACACGATAACGGTGTGGAACCGATCAAAAACACAGGCTTACATCTCTTTGCAGGTCACACTCAATGACGGACGATACGCCATCATTGAGTATCCCGTTGAAGGGCAAATTAAAATCAAAGCGCCTTTAGGGACCTACATTTACGTTGCCTGGGTGGGCGGAAACAAGTTGGTCGGCGGCTTCAGAAATCAATCAACCGACAGCCTGGTTATCATCCTGTTTAAGGACAAGGTTGAAATCAAACAACTGACGTTCACCTTCCCGCAGGTTCCGCTGTAAAACATACGCAATTCACTCAAACCCTTCGACACGGTGAGCGAAAGACGAACCGTCAGGACAACGCCTGCGGGACGTTCCGCGCAGGTAAATAAAAAAATATTTTTAGAACAAGGACAATTACCCGCAATATGAAACAAAAAATAATCGTGTTCACTCTGATCATTGGGCTGGCGTTAAGCGCATGTGGCGCAGAGCAGACTCCTACAGTCAGCGCGGCGGACGTCGCAGGGACGGCTCAAGCAGCGGCATTTACCGTGGTCGCAGAGACCCAGCTGGCAATTCCAACAAATACGCCGTACCCCCCAACGGATACGCCAGTCCCGTCGCCCACCCTTGATCCGTTACTCCCAACGGCTACATCTACACTCGCCCCGCAGTCCTCCGCGCCTACTCAACAGGATGATTGCAATAAAGTTCTTTCCGCATGGCAGGGACCATCAGCAACTCTACATATCGCTAATGAAACCAAGCCGAAAGGGACGCTTGTCCTATCCCTCTACGTAGTAACCGGGCTCGGAGAATGCGGCTTTATACCTGTGTATGGCACAAGTACAACGGGACCCCTTGGTCAATATAGCGCAGCAGCCTTCGTTGACGGCAAGAAGGATTTCAAGGTCTTCGGAGGATTCGGCGTAAACGGCAGCGGCACCTGGACAATTATCGTCAGGAATGAAACCATCACTGTGAATGGTGGATGTTATCCGAATTGCTAACGTAAAGAACCAGGAGAAGAATCAATCCATGAAACTTGTTAAGAAAATTATCCCGATCATGATCGTGGCAGCCTTAATAACCGCTTGCGGAGCCGAACGCGCGCCAACGATGACTGTGGCTGATGTGCAGGGCACTGCGGTAGCGGCGGCGTTTACCATCGTCGCAGAGACACAAGCGGCAATTCCTTCAGCCACGCCATTGCCGCCTACTGAAACACCCACACAAACACCCCTGCCAACCGATACGCCGTTCTCGCTTCCGACACTATCCATCACAGCCACGAACACGGTTGCCAGCGCCGGCGGCGATCCCTGCGCAACGCGCGTTCTCGGAAAACCAAAAGGCAGGGAAACGATCATCAAGATTGACAACAAGGTAAAAGCGGCTGTTACCGTTTCGCTGTACCTGAACGAGACCGCAAGCCATAACGAATGCGGCTACCGATCGTACCAATTAAGCAAGAACGGCTCGACGGTTATCACCGACCTGGTGCAGGGATGCTATAACCTTTGGGCATGGAGCAATGAAAGCGGTAACACTTTCAACTCCTCTGGTTATGGCTGCATCAACAACCCCGATAAATGGACCTTTGAGATATACAAAGAAACGATAAAATTTATCGGTCCGTAAGATTGAGTTCCAACCTTTCAGGGACGATGAGCCACAGTCGGCTCACCGTTTTCATTTCGGGAACTTTCAGGCAGGCTCACTCGTCCTCCGAACAAGAAAAGGAGTTAGAATGAGAAAAATTCTTGCACTTATCGTCATTGCCCTGGTAACGGTTGCATGCGCACCTGCACGAGAGCCGGCCACCGATCCTGCAACCCTCCCCCCCGATACGGTTGTTACCAGCCTGCCTGTCATTGACCCCACACTTTCTGCTCCTGCGGACCAGAAGAATACCGGAACTCCAACGATGCCATTTTCCCCAAACCCCAGCGACACAAAACTCGAGCGCGGAAACGTCTTTATCAGCGAATCGGGTTTAATGATTCGTGAAAGTTACCCGGTTCAAATCGCTCTTGTTTTAAGTGGTGAATTGCCAACTCCGTGCCATCAACTAAGGGTGCACATCAATCCACCCGATGCAGAAAATAAAATTCAGGTGGAGGTATATACAGTTTTTGATCCGACCATGAACTGTATTCAGGTATTAAAGCCCTTTCAGGAAAATGTTGAATTGGGCACGTTTCCCAGCGGACACTACACCGTCTGGGTCAATGAAAGCCAGGTTGGAGAATTTGACTCCTAGGCAATCGCAACAACAAAAGGGTCAGCGAAACGCTGACCCTTTTGTTGTTAATGCGACAGGATTTGCGAAAGGAAAAGCTTTGTACGATCTTCCTTCGGACTTTTGAATATCTCTTCTGGTGTGCCGCTTTCCACAATCTGACCCTGATCGAAGAAGAACATGCGGTCAGCCACAGCGCGAGCAAAACCCATTTCGTGCGTCACCACCAGCATTGTCATCCCGGATTTTGCCAGTTCGACCATCACATCCAGAACCTCTTTGATCATCTCGGGGTCCAGAGCGGAGGTCGGCTCGTCAAACAGCATGATCTTCGGTTGCATTGCCAACGCACGCGCAATCGCGACACGTTGCTGCTGTCCGCCCGATAATTGACCGGGATATTTATTTGCCTGTTCGGGTATGCCGACTCTTTCAAGCAATTGCATGGCAACCTCCTCCGCTTTTTGCTTTGTCCATTTTCTAACTTGAATGGGCGATAATGTAATGTTTTGCATCACGGTCAAATGTGGAAACAGGTTGAACTGCTGAAAGACCATGCCGGTATCCATGCGAATCGCTTCAATGTTGCGAACGTCGTGAGTCAACTCAGTTCCATGCACAACAATCTCGCCACGCTGGTGAACTTCAAGCCTGTTAATCGTGCGAATAAACGTGGATTTACCCGAACCTGATGGACCAAAAATAACAATAACCTCACCTTTTTTGACATCCATATTAATACCTTTCAGGGCATGAAAATCGCCATACCATTTATGGACATCCTGAACGGCGATCATAGTTGTGCCTTCTTCTGTCATTGTGTTACTCCTTTTGAATTATCTACTCATCTACGCAATGTCATTCTGAGCCGCGTTCTTGTTCTTCGCGGCGAAGAATCTCTGAGATTATCGCAGAGACCCTTCGCTATCGCTCAGGGAGACATGTTGAAAAGTGAATTATCGCTTTCCAACGCCAAGGTTTTCTTCCAACCGCTGGCTGAGATAAGACATGCCGTAACTCAAAACCCAATAAATCAATGAAATAAACGCATATACTTCGCGTTGCAGCCCAAGGAACTCCGGCTGCGCCAACACTGTTTTCCCGATCCCAACGAGGTCGAGCAAACCGACAATCGCAACCAGCGAAGTATCTTTGAACACCGCGATAAATTGTCCAACTAAAATTGGGATCACCAAGCGCAATGCCTGCGGCAAAATAATAAAGACCATCGTTTTCGCGCCGTTCAAACCAAGCGCGTGCGCGGCTTCGTATTGTCCTCTCGGTATGGCTTGCAATCCGCCGCGCACATTCTCCGCGAGATATGCCGCGCTGAATAAAGTGATGCCAACCATTGCACGAATGATGCGATCCACTGTCCAGCCCGTGGGTAGAAACAAAGGCAACATTAATTGTGCCATAAAAAGAATCGTAATCAATGGCACGCCGCGCACAAGTTCAATGTACGTCACACTTGCAAGACGGATGACCGGCAATTCAGACCTGCGCCCCAACGCCAATAAAACACCAAGTAGAAAAGAAAAAATAATGCCGACCGCCGTAAGCAAAAACGTGAGCAACAAACCGCCCCACAAATTTGTGCCGACGATTGGCATGAATCCAACTTCGGAGGAAGAGAATCCGCGCGTGAGCAGGATAAACACCGGCAGGGATATTACCCAACCAGCGATCACGCTTCCTTTCAGGACCTCAGGCTTGGTGCGGCCGATCCCCCAGCCGATCAACCCTGACGCAGTCAAGGCGATAAGGTATGTCCGCGCCTCAACTCCAAAAGGCAATAATGCAAGCAAAGCCGGAAACGCAAGCAAAAGGATCGTCACTACATAGGATTTACGCGCCCAGATTGCAAGTGAGTTCCCTGCTAAAAACATGATGAAACCGAGTGCTATCCACAACTGCCCCACCTGCTCGATGGGATATTGCCCTATCAACAGCAAACGCAAATTCGTGGAAACGACCTCCCATTCTGCGACTGTCAACAACCATGTCAGCAAACCTTTAACCGCCCAGTAAATAATGAACGAAGCAACAATCGTTAGAAGAGCATCAGACCATGAACCGAAAAGATTCTTTCGCAACCAGCGCAAAATATTCGATCGTTCTGTGAGCGGAGGAAGAACAGAATTCATCTGCGACATCTTAACGCTCCACCAATTTGATTCTCTGGTTGTACCAGTTCATCAACACAGATGTGAAAAGACTGAATATCAGGTACGTCACCATGACCATGGCGATCATTTCCACCGCGCGCCCGGTTTGATTTGCGATCGCATTCGAAATATAGAATACATCCGGGAATCCAACAGCAATGGCAAGCGATGAATTCTTTATCAGGTTCAGGTATTGGCTGGTCAACGGCGGGATGATCACACGCAATGCCTGCGGGAAAACAACCAGCCGCAGGGTTTGAAAACCATTCAAACCAAGCGCGCGTGAGGCTTCCACCTGCCCTTTGGAAACGGAAAGGATGCCTGCCCGAACCACTTCGCCGATAAATGCAGACGTGTATAAAACGAGACCGGAGGTCAGCGCCATGAACTCAGGGCTGAGGATCTTGCCGCCTGATAAATTCAATCCTTTTACGAATGGCAGATCGAGTGTGAGAGGCTTTTCGGGGAGGAGGAGCCATCCGATCAATGCAACAAGGATAAAGGAAAGAATCGTCCAGAGCGTAGTTAATGGAGCGCGGCCCGTGCGTCGGCTGTAGGCGCGCAGGGCGAGGTAAACTCCAATCGCTAGAATCAGGCCGATAAGCAGGATCAGTTGAAAAGTCGGATAAGAAGCGGTTGGTAATCCCCATGGAATCCCCACGCCGCGATTCGTCAAAATAATGTCAGCGGGCCAGAGTACGGCTTGCTTCACCCTGGGAAGTTTTAAAAAGACGCCCTGATACCAGAAGATCAAAAAGACGAGCAGGGAAAGATTTCGGATGAGTTCGAGATAGAAAGTGGCAAGGCGATTGATCAAAAAATTCGTTGATAGCCGCGCAACGCCAAGCATTACACCGAAGATGGTTGAAAACACAACCCCGACAATACTGACAGATAATGTATTCAACAAACCGACAAGATATGCCTGCCAATAACTCGATTCGCGGCTGTATGAAAATAAGGTTTCAGAAATACCGAAACCTGCTATGCCTTGAAAGAAATTATAACTAAGAGTAACACCCTGTTTTGCAAGCCCCGCTCTCATGTTTAGGAAGATCAACATTCCAACGAAAAGAACCCCGAAGATAAAGGCAACCTGACCAAGAATATTCAGGATGCGTTCGTCGCGCCAGAATGGAATGGTTGATTTTTGCGTTGTTCGATGGCGCATTGACAAACCTCAGATTGAAAATGAGGGCAGGGAGAAACTCCCCGCCCTCATTTGATTCAAATCAACGGTTTAGCGGAAAGGCGGCGAGTAGTGCAAGCCACCATCAGTGTAGAGGCTGTTCAAGCCGCGTGGAATGTATGTGGGAGTATCGGGACCCAGGTTGCGGTTGTAGACTTCCTCGTAGTTCCCGAGATTCTTGAGAATGTTATAGGCAAAGTCATTGCTCAAGCCGAGCTTTAAGCCCAGGTCTCCTTCAACGCCCAGCAAACGGCGGACTTCAGGCGCAGTGGAACTGGCTTTGATATCATCCACATTGGCGGAGGTAACGCCAAATTCTTCGCCAGCGATCAACGCGAAGACAGTCCACTGTGCGATATCGAACCATTGATCATCACCATGACGGACCATCGGACCAAGCGGCTCCCTCGACATGGTCACATCGAGGATGACGTGAGCAGATGGGTCAGCCAGAACGGTGCGGCGGGAAATGAGACCAGATTTATCGGTGGTAACCGCATCACAGCGTCCTTCGCCATACGCGGCAAAGGTGGAGTCGGCGTCTTCAAAAACGGCAGGAGTGTAGGAAACGCCAAGCGATGCCATTACATCGGCAAGATTCAACTCGGTGGTTGTGCCAGTTTGGACACAAATCGTACCGCCTTCCAGGTCTTCCAAGGTGTTGATCCCGCTATCTGTTGGCGCCATCATCCCTTGACCATCGTAGAACGTGGTGTGGACAAAGTTGCCAGCCAACTCGGTATCGCGAACAAATGACCAGGTGGTGTTACGGCTGAGGATATCAATCTCACCAGATTGCAAAGCAGTGAAACGCTCAGAGGCAGTGACGGGACGGAATTCCACTTTGTCTGGGTCGCCAAAGATCGCGGCGGCGAGCGCACGGCAGAAATCCACATCAAAGCCGGCAAAACTTCCATCCGCGCCAACGAACCCGAATCCGGGAACCTGTGAGTTGACGCCACAGATCAAGTTGCCGCGCGCTGTGACGGTTTCAAGCGTCAAACCAAAGCCAGTGGGCGCAACAACCTGAAGGGGACCCGCAACTTCCACGGTGACGACAACTGTTTCAATGACTGTTATCGGTTCACCGGACACCGGGGTGCTGGCTCCGCCACAAGCCGCAAGGGCAATGCTCAAGATGACGAGCATCGTCGTGATCGCAAATATTTTACGCATGTTCTCCTCCTAGAGAATTTGAGTTTGGGATTACACAACAGGGTGGACAAAATTGTTTATTTTTGGAACCGCCGCCTCCTTTCATCGTTTGTCAACAAACATTATCAGTAGTTCACGAAAAGGCTTGAACATGGTTTACTTGGCTCTGATCAAGGAGACCAAATCGCCATGTCCAAGCTTACGCTTAAAAATAACCGAATCTTACGATCTCAACAAGTGCTAAACGCATTGATCGCCATCGTGCGTCCGTATTTGCCACTGGACTTGCGAAACACGCGGATTACAGCGAATGACATCCTTGCCGTCTTAGGCTATGCCAGCGCCAACCGTGTCAGTATGGATGCGGCCTGTCATGAACTGAAAGAAGCGCCGTCGGCGAATCGCTTGCGCGAAGTGTTAGCAAAAGCCTTGCCTGATCGTGCAACCTTGCAACGCGCGCTCAACACGATCCTGCGCACTCAAACGCCGCGCTTCGTCAAGAAAGGAAAACGCGCCTACTATGTCGCCATCGATTTGACCTTGATACCGTATCATGGCGAACATGATGAAGATGAGAAAGAGGTGGTGCGCAGTCAGGCGAAATCAGGCACAACCCATTTTCACGGATACGCGACCGTTTCGATTGTGCATGACCACCAACGCTATGTCATCGCACTGCGCTTTGTGGAGAAAGGCGAAAGCATGCAAGCAATTGTCGTTTGGTTATTAAATCGGCTAAACACACTCGGAATCCGCATTAAACGAGCTTATTTTGACAAAGGCTTTTGCTCGGTGCCTGTTCTCAAGACACTCAAACGGCGCAAATTGAATTTTATGCTGCCCATGCCCGTGCGTGGAAAATCGGGCGGCGTGCGAAAATTGTTTGACGCCTGTGCCAGTTACAAAACCACTTACACCTGCAAGAGTCCCAAACATGGCGAGGTAGTAGTACAAGCCGTGATTGTCCAAAAGTATTCCAAAGGACGCTATCAACGTAAAGGCGCGCGTTGGTTTGCTTACGCTGTGGCTGGCTTACCAAAGTCAGTTGAACCGCATCAAGTCTTTGAAATGTATCGTCAAAGATTTGGAATCGAGTCTAGTTATCGCCAAATGAACCAGGTTCGCGCTCGCACCACATCTCGAAATCCAGTGATCCGTTTGCTGTTGGTTGGCTTGGCGTTTGTGCTGTTCAACCTCTACATTGCCAATCGCCAGCATATTGCCATTCGTCTAAAAAATTCAACCCAGCCTTTTTCTAAAGTTTGGCTAACCTTACGCCGTTTGGCACGCATGCTCGCTCAGGCTGTGGAAGATTTATTCGATCTGGCTGATGTCGTCTTACGCCATGCTCACTTTGCGCTTTCGTGATCTACTGATTATAGTATAAAATCGGGGTTCAACGGATAAATTCGAAACATTAATTTCACGACCATACATTTATATATTGATGTCGTTGCGAGTGGCTTCATTCCATTGGAATGGGTTTGGCAATTATATTCCCCGCCCCGTAGTACAATCAATCGCATGAAATCTGCGACGGCTGATATCCCTCTCGAAAAACTCATGGAACAACTCCCGGAGCGCTATTCACCCGCCGACCGCGAGTTGATCCAGCGGTCTTATAAGGTGGCGGAGGAGGCTCACCGCGAACAAAAACGTCATTCGGGGGAACCGTATATAAGTCATTGTCTGGCAGTGGCAAGCATCCTGGCTGACCTGCGAGTGCCTCCCGAAGTTATTGCCGCGGGATTACTCCACGACACCGTTGAAGATACGACGGTCACGCTCGGGGATATCCGCCGAGATTTTGGCGACACAATTTCCATCCTCGTAGACGGGGTAACGAAACTCACCAATTTACCGCGCGTATCGCGCGGCGATCAACATGCAGAAAAAACAAATCGAAAAAATGGAAAGAAAGACACTGAAGAACCGGTCACGGAGGAGAGCACACGCAGCCGCAAACAGGACCTGGTCTCTGAAACACTACGGAAGACCTTCCTTGCCATGGGCGACGACGTCCGCGTGGTGCTGATCAAACTGGCAGACCGCCTGCACAACATGCGCACACTGGGATTCATGCCCGAGGCAAAACGCAAACGCATCGGAAAAGAAACACTCGACATTTTTGCCCCCCTCGCGAACAGGCTTGGCATCTGGCAGATCAAATGGGAATTGGAAGACCTGGGTTTTCGGTATGTGAACCCGGATAAATACAAGGAAATAGCAGACCAGTTACACGAAAAACGCCCGGACCGCGAGAAACAGATCAATGCGATCAAGGAAAACCTTGAAAAGCTCCTTGAGAAAAATAACATCAAAGTAGAAATAAGCGGGCGCCCGAAGCACATTTTTTCCATTAACAAAAAAATGATACAAAAGGGAAAGTCCTTCGACCTGGTTCGCGACGTGAGAGCGATGAGACTCATTGTTCAGGATATTCCATCCTGCTATGCCGCACTGGGAGTCATCCACACCACCTGGCGTCCGATCCCCGGTGAATTCGACGATTACATCGCCGCGCCCAAGGAAAACTTTTATCAATCGCTTCATACGGCTGTTATTTACGATGATGGGCGCCCGCTCGAAATCCAAATCCGCACCCAGGAGATGCATGAAAATTCGGAATACGGCATCGCCGCGCATTGGAAGTATAAGGAAGGCGCGCCTCGTGATAAGTCTTACGAACAGCGGATCAACTGGCTTCGCAATATGATGGATTGGAAAACCGACGTGCACGACGCGCAGGAATTCGTCGAAAGCATGAAGACGGAGGTCTTCCAGGACCGCGTGTACGTCTTCACGCCGCGCGGCGACATCATTGACCTCGCGGCGGGTTCCACGCCGATTGACTTCGCTTATCACGTCCACACTGATATTGGGCATCGCTGTCGGGGCGCGCGGATCAACGGGAAACTTGTCCCGTTATATCAGGAATTGAAAACCGGCGACCAGGTTGAAATCCTGACCGCGAAGCGAGGGGGTCCCAGCCGCGATTGGCTCAATGCAAATCTGGGGCTAGTCCGCACACAACGCGCGCGCTCAAAGATCAAAGCATGGTTCAAGAAACAAGAAGATGAACAAAATCTCGCGCAAGGTCGCGCCGCGTTGGAACGCGAATTGCAACGGCTTGGGATTCCAGAGATCAACTTTGAAAAGATGGCGCGCGATCTCGGATTCAAAATACCGGACGACATGTTCATCGCGCTGGGTTGCGGCGATCTTTCGCTGAACAAGGTCATCACGCACATGGCGGGGGCGGAAGAAACTGCGGATATCCTCCAGGTCACATCTCCGGCGCATAAAAAAACATCCGCCGATGCCGTGCAGGTGGTTGGATTAAAGGGTTTGCTCTGGCAAATGGCAAAATGTTGCGCCCCCACACCCGGCGACCAGATCGTTGGTTATGTTACACGCGGGCGCGGCGCGACGATTCATCGTCAGGATTGCCCGAATATTCTGCAACGCAAAGATACCGAACGATTTCTGCAAGTGGATTGGGGAACCGTGGAACAGACCTTCGCGGTTCCCGTCACCGTAAAAGCATACGACCGCGAAGGATTGCTTGGCGATATTTCAACCCTGCTTCAAGGTGAGGGGGTGAACATTGCGGATGTCTCGGTAAATTTCAATCGCAGTCTCGCGGATTTGCGGCTTGTCGTTGAAGTGCGCGATCTCGAACAACTCAGCCGCGTGCTCACGCGCATTGAGAGCTTGCCGAACATTTTGGAAGCGCAACGCACAAGACCCGGGTAGACCCACCCCCCTCCCCCCATTTTCTGAAGTTCGGAAATGGGGGAGGGTGCCGAAGGCGGGAGGGGGTATAATCTCGCCGATTTCAGGCAAACATGACTCTGCTCAGTGTCAGCGAAGCGCGCGAGCGCATCCTTTCTCACTTTCAACCTGTCACAACTCAATCTCTGCCGCTGGCTGAGTGCATGAACCGCGTGCTTGCTCAGAACATTGCCGCCGCGAACGACCTCCCCCTCTTCGACAACTCCTCGATGGATGGATTCGCAATTCGAGCGGTGGATGTGACGGACGCAAACCCCGCTTCGCCGCGTAGCCTGCGCGTGGTTGCTGATATACCAGCCGGCGCCTCCCCGACAGTTTCCCTCGCGCCTGGTGAAGCCGCGCGCATTATGACGGGCGCGCAAATGCCAGAGGGAGCCGATGCCGTTGTCCCTGTGGAAGACACAGACTTCGAGAATCGCGATGCAGGTTCCACGCCGCCAGATCGAGTAAAAATATTCAAACCCGTAAAACCCGGCGACAGCACACGCCAACGCGGCATGGACGTTCACGCAGGAGATGTCGTGTTACAAAAGGGACGCATGCTCAGAGCGCAAGATCTCGGCTTGCTTGCCATGCTCGGCTTCGCGCAAGTGCAAGTTCATCGCAAACCCCGCGTTGCATTATTTTCTTCGGGCGATGAACTACTCGAAGTGGACGCGCCGCTTGAATCAGGAAAGATCCGCGATTCAAATTCATATATGCTCGCATCGCTCATCGAATCTGCAAACGTGGAGGGTATAAGGCTTGGCGTTGCAAAAGATAATTTCGACTCGGTAAAATCATTGCTCGAACGCGCGGTGAATGAAAATGTGGATTTGATTCTCTCCTCCGCTGGTGTCAGCGTCGGCGCGTATGACTTTGTGAAAGATGTGATCGAGTCAAACGGCAAGATGGATTTCTGGCGAGTGGACATGCGTCCGGGGAAGCCGCTCGCGTTCGGCGAATACAAAAAGATTCCGTTCATTGGCTTGCCGGGGAATCCTGTTTCTGCATTCGTGGGGTTTGAGGTTTTCGTGCGCGCAACGCTCGGGCGATTGAGCGGCTCATTGGACGGGAGCAGGCAAAAGGTCCGCGTGAGAAGCGAGGAGGAAATTAATTCCGATGGACGTGAGAGTTATCTGCGCGCTCAAATCCACGCTGACGCGGAAAACGGAATCCTGCTTGCGCGTCTGACCGGTCATCAAGGCTCGGGGAATTTGCTTTCATTGGTACAGGCAGACGCTTTACTAATTATCCCCGCTGGTGTAAAATGCGTGCCTGCTGGTCAGGAAGTAGACGCATGGCTGCTTTGAGGACGCATGGATAAACGACTTTCACAACTTACATACGCATTCATCATCATCGGTTTGCTCGTCTCCGTGTATATGACCATCTTCAAAATTACGTCAAACGAAAACATGTGCATCGGCTCGAAAGACTGTTCCGTTGTGAATGCCAGTCGTTATTCAGAAGTGAACGGAATCCCTGTGGCAGTCATCGGCGTTGCCGGCTACTCCGCGTTGCTGGCGGTGTTATGGCTCGAACGAAAGCCCGGCTTCTTCAAACAAAACGGCTCGATGATTTTCTTTGGGCTGTCGCTGACGGGTTTTCTTTTCAACATCTATTTGATCTTCGTTGAGGTTGCCCTGATCAAAGCATACTGTCCGTTCTGCATAACATCGCAGGTCGCGATGACCATCATCTTTATTCTTTCAGTCATCCGCCTTATCAGACAACCCTAACTCTGGAGGAATGAATGCCCCGCATCAAGTGTCATTACGCCGATTGTGTTTTTTTGGATGAAGGTTATTGCAGCGCCGCCGCCGTTGAGATTGACCCTGACACCGGTTGCGCCACGTATTCCCCGACAGATGCCGCCGCCGCTGTTGCGGAAGATTGGGACGAAGAAGAATCGGATGAATGGGAGGCTGAAGACGGGGATGAAGACGACGCGTGGGATGAGGAAGAAGACGAGATCTAATGCCTCTCTCTTAGCCGGTAATTGATCCTGTTATGCTGGGGCGGATTCGCGAATCCGCCCTTATTTTTTTAAGCGATGCGCATCGTGAGGCGGGATGGCCTCCCGCTCCACGTTATTTATTTACTCACCTTACGCAGTTTGCAATCCCGAAGGGATGGGATGATTCTAGTTTCGAAGCCAACCCGGGAAACAATCCCGAAGGGATGTCATGGGTTTGCGTGAAATCATAACATCCCTTCGGGATTGATAAAAACATACTGAATTCTAAAATCGTTTCACTCCTTCGGAGTTTTTCCTGCGTAAGGTGAGTTACTTATTCCCACTACCATTTTTTAACGCATATAACAACACCCCCGCCGCGACTGCGAGATTCAACGAACTGACTCTCCCCTGCATCGGCAAAGAGACAGTCACATCACATGCTTTAATTTGTTCGGGGGAAAGTCCTTTTTGTTCATTGCCCAATAGCAATACCCAGGGAATTTTCGGGGCGAGAGTCTGATAATCTACATCACCGTGAGCAGACGTTCCGATCAATTGATAGTTCCCGCCGCGCGCCCATTGAACAAATTCATCAAATGAAGTTTGGATGACTGGCTTCCAAAAAATCGTCCCCATGCTCGAGCGCACAACGGTTGGATGGTACAACTCCACACCGCCATCGAGGATGAACAACGAATCCGCGCCGACGGCATCCATGGTGCGGAGGATCGTCCCGACATTGCCTGGGTCTTGAGGGGAGACGAGGGCAACACATTTCGCTCCAGCCGCTGTCCTCGGCGGCGGTGTAGAAATAAGATCATTAAGTCCAAATTTCTTTTGGCGAACGATTGCGATGATGCCTTGCGGGTTTTCCTTGTCAGCCAGAGATTCCATGATTTGAGTAGAAACCGGCTGGATTTTTGGATTGAGGCGGGAAATTAATTCTTTCGCAAAGTTACTTGTCAACAACTCCGGCGCATAAAAAACAGACTCAACATCCCAACCCGCGTCCATCGCTTCGCCCACGTGGTGGATTCCCTCCACGAGAAAGAATCCACTTTCGATGCGCGCCTTCTTTTGCCGCAACGCACGCGCCTGTTTGACGAGAGGATTGCTGAGGCTGGTGATCAAGGGTTTCATATTTGCTCAAGCCGCCGAGAGCAATAAGACTTCCGAAGTCCTGTAGACTTCGGAAGTCTCTATGTCATTCACCCGCGACAACAACCAACCTGCCCACCATCCCCGAAGCGATATGTCCCTCGGTCCTGCACACGATTTGATATTCTCCCGGTTCCGTTGGGGCAGTGAAAGTGACGTTAAAATCACCGCCGGGTTGGATATCAACCTCCTGCCAGAAAATATTTACGTCATCATCATCGTCAAAGGCATCGCCCGCGGTTGTGCCCAAAATCATAATGACGAAATTATGCACGACCGCGCCGGTGTTGACAACATTGAGGGTGATCTCCCGCCCCGCAGGGACTGTAAACTGGTTTGGCGTGAACTGAAAATCGGTCATGGTCACATTGATCTCTGTAGTTGAACCCTGCTCGCCACAGGAGACTAGCGCCATGCTCAGGATGAAAACCAGCACGAGCATTATTTTTTTCATAAGATTCTCCTCCGAAAGTTTGATGCCTGACTATTGTAATATAATTCGATGTGTAATTGAATGAGACACATGCAATCAGGATTGGCTTTCTCAAAGTCCAAAATTATGTCTCTCTGAGGGGGCGTTCTTCAGCGACCGAAGAGTCTCGCACATCATCGTAGAGATGCTTCGGGGCAAAAAACGCCCCTCAGCATGACATACCCCCCTTTTGTCAAGCTACTTTGAGTAAGACACAAGCAATCAGGAATGTCGCGGAAAGAGGAATCAATGACTGTTACACGAATCGGCGAAGTGCAAGCCAAACCAGAATTGACCGAAGCCCTGCGCGATTTTCTCCTCTCGATCATGCCGATGATCAAATCGTCAGAGGGATGCGAGTCTGTTCAGCTGTATCAATCCCAGGAAGACCCAACGAAGTTCACCATGATTGAAGTCTGGGACAGCGTTGAATCGCATCAGGCTTCTGTAAAGAATATCCCGCCTGAAATGCTGGCTGGGATCAGACCGTTACTGGAGTCCGCACCGAGTGGAGATTATTTCACTTTGGTCAAAAGCCAGTGATATAATCCCCCGTCCATAATTAATGGGAAAATAGCAAATGACAGACAACCTGTAGTCCACTAAGTTTTTCAGGGCGCGAACCGCTGTGACTATTTGATTCCAGCCGAGGGCTTGCCCTCGGTTTTTGTTTTAATAAACGTAAGGGCGACCCGCCAATCCCAATCCGTCTTCTCGACAAACCCAAACGGGTCACCCCTACTACTACAGGAAAACATCATGCTTAACCATCCCGTCTCCTACCCCGAAGTAAACGAGATATTGAATCTCCTGCTTACAAACGTAAAATCCATTCTGGAAGATCAATTCATTGGCATGTATCTCTACGGCTCCCTCTCCAGTGGGGACTTCAACCCGGCTACCAGCGACATTGACTTTCTCGTCATTACAACTGATATTATTTCAGAAGACAAGATCGCTGAACTCAATTTCATGCACCAAAAAATCTGGAAAAGCGGAATGAAGTGGGCTTCCAAACTGGAAGGCTCATACGTTCCCAAAGATTTGATTCGCCGACACGACCTGAATGGAGCGCAATGCCCAACAGTCAATGAAGGCAACTTTTATGTCGGTGGTCTTGGCAGTGATTGGATCATCCAGCGACATGTTGTTCGGGAATTTGGCGTTGTGCTGGCTGGACCTGACCCAAAAACGTTAATTGATCCGGTCAGCCCAGACGATATCCGTCGCGCAGTAAGAGGAACCCTACATGAATGGTGGTTTCCTATGCTGGAAAATCCATCCTGGTTGCAGAGACACGAGAGCAATTATCATGGCTTCGCCGTCATCACCATGTGCCGCGCACTTCATGCGCTGAAGCATGGAACAGTCGTTTCAAAACCTGTCGCAGTTCGATGGGCACAGGAAGAACTGGGCAGTAGATGGCATCGGTTGATCGAGCAAGCTGTCGCTTCACAATACGGAAGACATTCCGAATTTTTTAATAAGGCTTTAGACTTCATTCAGTTTACAATGGAGCAAGCCAAACATGAATGAAACCCGCTTTCAAATCATCACCCCAAACGATCTTGAACATTACCGCGGTCTTGCCAATGACATCGCAGTAGCACCCTGGCCCGAATTCATGATGCACGATCCCATTGCGAACGAAAACTGGCATGACCTTTTTGAACGCTTCGAAGAACACCAATTCGCCATGCTGGATACGGAAACGAATGGCGGCAATGGGAAACAGCGTGCCGTTTCACTGGGATCAGCCGCTCGAAGAATTACCCGAAGGCGGCTGGGACTGGGTCTTCCTCCAAGCGATTGAAGACCACAAGAATGGCGTCAAACCAAATATCCAGTCTGCGATTTAAATTGCGATTCATCCCGAGTATCAAAGCCAGGAGTTGCGCGAAGATGGTTAATGCCATGCGCGCTATCGCAGAATCAAAGGAATTCAAAAATCTCGCCGCGCCGGTGCGCCTGAACCAGAAAAATAAGTATCCGCTCACCAATATTGACGATTACATTAAGTGGACAAACGACGAAGGCTTGCCATTCGACGCGTGGCTGAGAGTCCATGCACGGGCGGGAGCGCGAATCATCAAGCCCTGCCACCAAGCGATGACGATACGCGGCTCTCGCGCGGAATGGGAAGAGTGAACTGGTTTGAAATTCCCGCAAAGCGGAAAATACATCATCCCCGGAGCGCTCAACCCGATGGAGATGGATGTTGAGAAGGATGATGGAAATTACGTTGAGCCGAACATCCGGGTGATTCACTTAATCGGCCAATCTATACCGCAAGCTTAGGCCATTACAGAACGAGAAATGCGAGGCTTGCCAAGCTCTTGAACGGCTTCGGAACCGCTAGGCTGAAAGGTACATTCACTCAACCCTGTTACTTGCATTTTAGGTTCTCAATAGCTTATACTTGGAGTAACTTGCAAACAAGATCGAGGGCATTTATTTCGATTTATGGTTTCGATAATGTTAGTTTGTATTGTGAATTGATTTTCAAGGAGATCAGAAATGGTTCAGAATCCAGACAACGCTATAGCGACGAGTCGGGCGGTAATCACAAGAATACTGGATATCGCCCTATTGAGAACGCCCTCCACCCGGCGTCTAATATCTGGGGTCGCGGGAATTATTTTCATTGGCCTGGTGATTATCAACATATTTTCTGATTTGGTTGCAGACCAGACTTTTATCCGTATTAATGGGATCCTGCTTTTATTCTTCGTTCTTATCATCCTTGAAGAAGTAGCGGAAAGCCGTGCCAAAATTAGCCAACATCTGAATTCCTTAAGCACAAACAATAATATAGAGGTGTACGAGAATGAGATTTCAGCATCCCAACGACAATTAGAATTTATTCAGCACCATAATCCGATAGACGTACGTATGATCGAATATAGTACTAGGTCAATTGAGCCCTTACTCAGTGTCCTTAGCGGCAGCGGATCAATAAAAACCATTCGTATACTAATCTCTCACCCGGAAGCTGCTATTAGTGAATACCAAAAGATTCAACGAATATTAAGTGCTGTACCTATTCTGGCACGCAAATTTCCGCTTAGAAGTACGGGCTCAAATCTGAGAGTCAGATGCTATAATTCTTCTGCCACTATCAGGGGAAGAAATTTTGACAATCGACTTATCGTTGTCGGCTGGTACACTTATGATGTGCGACGACAACTACTTCCAGATGAAGTCCAAATCTGGGGTGATGAGAATCCAGTTCTAATCGCAACCGTTGATACTGACCAAGGCGAAAAATTGGCAAAGGCTTTCGACGAGATTTTTGAACGGCTTTGGCATGAAAGTGAGGGCTTGGACAGGGCAACCCGGGCGTATTCTTCTCTCGTTCCTGGTTGGCCGACAAATTTATGGCTGAGGGCGGTGAGTCGGAAATGACCCAGCGGCGACTGCCATTGAGAACTTTAACGCGTCCAAATATTTCGCTACTCAGGATTTGATGATGGTATTTCAACATGATACAGTTTTCTATGGCGGTATTGAAGGAGGAGGGACTAAATTTGTTTGTGCAGTGGGCACTGGACCTGATGACCTACAGGATCTCCGCACTATTAGAACAACATCCCCAAATGAAACCTTAGACCATGTCATCGCATATTTTAGTGACAAGCAACAAACCATTAAAATAAGAAGTTTGGGATTAGCTTCATTTGGTCCTCTGAATCTTAATCCGGACTCAGATCACTTTGGTTACATAACTTCAACCCCGAAACCGGGCTGGCAAAACTTCAATATTCTTGGAGCACTACATTATGCCCTAAAGTTGCCAATTGCGATTGACACTGATGTAACTGCCGCCGCAGTCGCTGAATCGAAATGGGGAGTGGCGCAGGGGATACACAATTTCCTTTATTTGACTGTGGGAACTGGAGTTGGAGGTGGAGCAATCATAAATGGAAAACCATTGCATGGGCGCGATCATCCTGAAATGGGTCACATCCTTATTCCTCATGATCCGCAACTTGATCCGTTTTCCGGTACCTGTCCATTTCATCGAAACTGCCTAGAGGGTCTTGCATCCGGAGTTGCTATTGAAAAGCGCTGGGGGCTTTCGCCCGAAGAACTCAACGTAGATCACCCCGCCTGGCGCTTGGAGGCTAATTATTTGGCACATGCTATTGTCACGTTTATTTTTACATTGTCTCCTCAACTGATTATTATGGGAGGCGGCGTCATGCACCAACCCGCCTTATTACCCCTCATTAGGGACAGAGTGCGGTTGTTACTTAATGGGTATATTTTTACACTTGGACTAAGCGAGAAAATGGAGAATTACATTGTACGACCTGGGCTTGGTAATCAGGTGGGTGTGCTTGGTGGGATAGCTTTGGCTGAGGAATTACCAGTTGAATCTGATGCCACTAAAAGATATCGTCCCTAGGCCGCATCACTTGCTCGAGGCTCTTCTCTGGCAACAGCGTGCAAGGACTATCTCATGGGTTCTAGTAAACTACATTGTGAATAAGTGACGTGCCAGATAAATACGATGCCAACCTTAAGGATGGTAGTTGTAATCATAGGAAGAGAATCAAAAAATCCTTCAAGTCTATTCTCGGATACCTATATTCGGCTTGATAAGTAATTACCGCATGAAATTAAATCACGGGCTGGCTCTCATTCTCGCATTTTTTCTCTTTGCTTGCCAGCCATCCCCTCCTCACATCGTCACAATCATTGACAACGGGCAAACCATCACGCTTCAAACCGACGAACGCGTCCTTTTTGTAATCCTCGATCAGGCTGGATTAACTCTGAACCCAAATGACCGCGTCCTCCTCAACGGGCTGGCTGTTAATTCCGAATTACTAATTATTGCGGAGCATCCCTTTGGGACTAATTACCCAATTACTCTGCAAATTCGCCGCGCGGTTGCAGTGACCATCGTCACACCGCAGGGACAGCAACAGGTTCAATCGTCCGCGTTTACGGTTGGTGAAGTTTTGCAGGGAGCGGGAATACAACTTCGCGCAAGCGACTCAATTAATCCACCCCTTAATTCTCCAATTCTCCAATTCTCCAACCCTTCGACAAGCTCAGGGCAAGTCTCCAATCTCCAGTCTCCAATTACCATTTCCCAATTACCAATTACCAACCTCTCCATCACCGCAAATGGAAAGACCATCACAACCGCCTCCTCCGCGCAAACAGTTGGCGAAGCGCTGGCTGAGGCTGGGATTCCGCTCGTTGGAAGCGATTACAGCCTCCCGTCCGAAAATGAAGCGTTGCCTCTCGATGGGCAAATTCGCGTGGTTCGAGTCAGCGAATCCGTTTTACTCGCGCAGAATCCAATCCCCTTCCAAAATGAATTTGTCGCTTCGGCGGAAGTCCTGCTCGATCAAACGCAAATCCTGCAACCCGGTCAAACCGGTATGACGATACAACGCATCCGTGTTCGTTATGAAGATGGCAACGAAATTTCGCGCGTCACGGAAGATGAAACGACAGTGCGCCCGCCGGAGAATCGCGTGCTCGGATATGGCACAAAGATCGAAATCAAAACCGCTGTGGTGGATGGCGTGACGATTGAATATTGGCGCGCGGTGCAAATGTATGTCACGTCGTATTCGCCGTGCCGTTCGGGCGGAGATCGTTGTTACAACGGCACATCGAGCGGCGCGAAAGTGCAAAAGGGCGTGGCAGGCATGCGCTATGACTGGTATCTCAGCATGGGCGGGCAGCAACTGTATGTGCCCGGTTATGGCTTTGCCACAGTTGCCGATGTATGCGGCGGTTGCACAGGCAAACCATGGATTGACGTTGCCTACAACGACAACGATTATGTACCCTGGAGTTCGTGGGTCACTGTGTATTTTCTCGTTCCGGTGCCAGCGAATATTGTTTATGTGTTGGAATAAAATCAGCCGCGAATTACGCGAATTTCCGCGAACGATTAAAAGAATTCGTGCGAATTCGTGAAACCTGTGCTGACGGTTCGTCTTTCGCTCACCGTGTCGAAGTATTCGCGGCAAAAAAAATTACACCATGATGAAATTAATTTTATGACCCGCCTTCAAAAAGCCACACTCTCGTTCCTCTCCGTCCTTGCGCTTGGGTTAACAGGCTTCGTCATTTGGGTGTATCAGGGCAAATGGCAAACGCCGCTTGGACCTCCGCTTCAATTGGCGACGTGGATTCCGATTCAACTTCCCGCCACCTGGACTCCCGACCCCAATGCGACAAAGACGCCTCTCGCCTCGTCCAATCCTGTTTCCATCACCCGCGCGTCCTCTTCACCCGCGCTGTGCGGCGCGCCGCCTGTGATGAACATCCTGCTCATAGGAAGCGACTCGCGCGGTGACGCGTACAACTACGGCCTGGCAGATATGATCCGACTCGCCCGCGTGGATTTTGTGAACGCGAAAGTAACCGTGCTCGAATTCCCGCGTGACATGTGGGTTGAAATTCCAGACATCGCCGATAACCTAAGCGGGCAGGATCACGAAAAATTAAATCAGGCATACCTCTATGGCAATCCGGGTTTCGGATACACCGACGACCCCGCGCAAGGTCCCGGTTTGCTGGCGCGCACTCTTTCATTGAACTTCGGAACACAAATTGATCACTACGCCGCAGTGAACATGCAGACCTTTGTCAACATCGTCAACGCGGTCGGCGGCATTGACGTGACCCTCCCCGAACCTGTGGACGGACGCACGGCAGACGACCTAAGCAATCGCCTGCTCTTCCGCGAAGGCGCGCTTCACCTCGACGGGAACCGCGCGCTCACACTCGCGCGCATCCGCATCGAAGGCGGGTTTGCGCGCGGCGAAAATCAGAACCGTGTGTTGTGCGCGTTGCGCGATCAGTTGACAAGTCCCTCAATTATCAAAAAAATTCCCGACCTTATCCAATCGTTCGAAGATAATATCCAGACCGATCTCAGCCCCAGGCAGATCAGCCAGCTCGCGTGCATCGGCGCACAGATCGAACCCGGTAATATTCGCTTTGCAAATTTTCCCGAAGAACTGTTCAATCCAACGCGCGAGTATGACCCGGTCTTCAAGAAAAACATTTCCGTCCTCGAAGCAGATTTTGACATCCTTCGTGAATACGTCGCGCAATTCAACGAAGGCGCCTGGCCCCCCGCTTCAGGCGCCCCTGAAAACAAAAAGGAGGTTCCTTTCTGCCGATGAATGAAATTCCTCCTCTCAACGCGGCGGCTTTGCTCAAACGCTACGGCTTGCGCGCCGAAAAAAGCCTTGGGCAAAATTTTTTGCAGGACCCATTCGCGCTGGAAAAGATTGTCTCCGCCGCTGAAATCAATTCAACGGATACCGTGCTGGAGGTTGGTCCCGGCTTGGGGAGTTTGACGCGCTACCTGGCTGTCTCTGCCAAAGGGGTCGTTGCGGTCGAACTGGACCTGAAACTGCTCCCGCCGCTAAAAGCGATTCTCGCCCCTTATCAAAATGTCCGCGTCATTCACGGGGATATTCTCAAACTGGTTCCCGATGAGTTGATCGAAGAACAGGATTATGTTGTTGTCGCGAACATACCTTATTACATCACATCGGCTGTGATACGTCATTTGCTTGAGAGTAAATCAAAACCGCGCCGCATTGTGCTTACGATTCAAAGGGAAGTCGCGGAACGAATCTGCGCCAAGCCCGGCGACATGAGCCTGCTGGCGTTGAGCGTGCAAGTCTATGGCAAGCCGCGCATCGCGGCGCGCATCCCTGCTGAAGCGTTCTTCCCCGCGCCCAAAGTTGACTCGGCTGTCTTGTGCGTGGATGTTTATCCAACTCCCCAAATCAAACCAGAACTGCTGGATATGTTCTTCAAATTAATTAAGGCCGGGTTTAGTCAAAAACGAAAGACGTTACGAAATTCGCTTTCATCCGGCTTACACATCTCTCCCACTTCCGCGGTGGATTTGCTTACCCGCGCCAATGTTGACCCGCAACGCCGCGCGGAGACATTGAGTATTGAGGAGTGGGAAAAGTTATGTGCAACAATATTGTAGGGGCGGAGCGGCGCTCCGCCCCTACACAATCATCCATCAACCTTTATTTCATGCGGGTGGCTTCGTTTGCGCAGGTCACGGTAATGCCACCACACGTCCCACACGCGCACAGCCGCTTCCAATTGAATTTTGAGTGACATTTTTGATTTTCCCCAGCGCCTGTCTGCAAAGTGGATGGGGATTTCGGTAATATCGTATTCCATCAAAAACGCGACATACGCCATTTCAACAAGAAAGATATAGCCGTTGGCACGAATCCTATCCAGGGGCATCGCGGCTAACGCTTCCCGCTTCCACATGCGATAGCCTGTGGTCACATCGTGCAGAGGGAATCCCAAAATCCAACGGGCATAATGATTTCCAAAGGAGGATAAACCTTTTCGCCAAAAGGACCAGCGCTCATCGAGTGAACCGCCTTTGACATAACGAGAGCCGATCACCACGTCACAAGATTCGATGCGACGCGCCATTTCCATCAACACAGCAGGGTCATGGGAAAAGTCGGCATCCATTTGAACAACCGCATCCGCTCCCAGGTCAAATGCTTTTTGAAATCCCTCGAGATATGCCGAACGCAGTCCCAGCTTGCCAGCGCGTCGCAGAATATGCACGCGTCCGTTATGTAATTTCGTTAAATCCTCTGCAATCCTCCCCGTACCGTCCGGGCTGTTATCGTCAACCACCAGCAGATGCAGGTTGAGCGCAAGCGAAAATAAAGCGGAGACCAGCTTGGGCAGGTTCTCCGCTTCGTTGTAGGTTGGCAATACAACAATGATTTTCACTAGCGTTTGCTCAAGAGTTCCTTCTTGAGTTGGTCAACGCTCGAAAAACGCCCATAGACTGAAGGCATCTCGGTCACTTGAATAGCAAGGCGGTCTGGTCGTTTGGATGCCTGCTCACGGTCATTGATCGGGTAAAAATAGTCAAGCGATTGCTCAAGGCGGGATCTTATTTTGTCCTGGAACGGGATTAAAGTTTCAGGCGAAAGGACGACAATAAAATCAGCCGGGCTGAGGTGCCCCAGAAAATCCTCCGGCGACCCGGTTTCTTTCAAGGTGTTATGGATCATCAGGCTGATCGCGCGCAACACATCGTCAGATGCGACAAACCCATAGGCATCACGAAACGAATCAAGATGGTTTATGGAAATGTGCAATAATGCCAATCCGCTTTTGTGGACAACCTCGGACAAACGCTCGTCCACAAGGGCGCCTTCGGGAAGCCCGCTCACAGGGTTGGTCAATGACGCCTGGCTGACACGTTTTAGCGCATTCCGCACGCGCAGGCGAAGTTCCTGCACATCGAAGGGCTTGGTGATGTAATCATCGGCTCCCACTTCAAGTCCCTGGAGGCGATCCACGCGTTCTCGTTTTTCTGTGAGGAAAATAATCGGGATTTCATGGGTGCGCCTGTCAGCGCGAACGCGGCGAGCCACCTCAAATCCATCAATATCCGGCAGGCGTATGTCAAGAATCAGTAAATCTGGCAGGACCGTTTGCGCGGCGCGCACGCCGTCCTCCCCCCAATTGACGGTGAACACTTCGTAGCCCTGCACGCGGAAATACGCGTTCAGCATTTCGGCTACATCGAGATCGTCTTCAACGATGAGAATCTTCGATTTGGCTTCAGCCATATTTCCCCGCTCAGGCGATCGGTTCTTTTTGGATGACGAATTCACAAACCGCGTCACCGAGAGCAACACACTTCGATTCGTTCACGCGGAATTCGCTGCCGCCGGAGACCCATTTGAGCGCCTCCTGCAACAAACCTGTGGCAAGATAACATACCGGCTTATCCGCATTCGTGCGTCCCCAACAAACGGGACATTTGTGAATGGTGTAAATCAACTCCGAGTCTTTTTCTTCCACCGTGCTGTGTTGATCGCTTAACTGGGAGAAAATTTTTGCCACCGCCGGCAAACCGATTTTCAACTTGGCTTGCAGAGGAAGGACAACGAATGCTAAATCTGCCGCGCCAGCCAATGCGCCGAAGTTCTTCAACGCGTCAGAGAAGGTGGCGCGTCCGGCACGCAGAGCCAGCCCGCGGCCCCCGCGAGGTCCGTACATTTCCTCCAGCGCAGTGCCAATGGCTGAAAGTTCGGCAAAGTCA
>Ga0247727_10003671_pt1 | contig 33629 bp, 37 predicted proteins | sample WisWelCaveWW1625_FD_202498 | JGI IMG/M metagenome (GOLD analysis project Ga0247727, IMG submission 202498) | Biofilm microbial communities from Wishing Well Cave, Virginia, United States - WW16-25 | ecosystem: Environmental > Aquatic > Deep subsurface > Groundwater > Cave microbial mat | place...
CATTGAGCTGCGATTCACTAACCGCGACCCGTTTATCAATCTCAGCAACCTCCACCAAACTCGCCTTGGACTCAAGCCGCATCGTAGCCCCGACCGCCCCCACCAGCAAGGAAAAGACGATCGCGGCCTCCAACACTATTTTACCGGAGGGGCGCAACTTTTGCCTCCACAGCGCGAGCCTTAGTCTGCACCCGTTTATTATACAGGAAAATCGTCTGGTCTACCGCTTGTTTAAGGGTAATTTCGCCCGAGTCTAACCGACCTTTAATTCGCGCCTGGGCCGAGGCCAAATCCTTATCCTTTGCATTGAGTTGCGAGATTTGCTTGTAAATATAGGCGGGATCGCGCTTTGTGGTACGAAATCCCGCAATCGCCGCCGCCTTTAGCGCCGGATCCCGCTCGGTCCCTAGCGGCCCCGGGACACCCTCGATCGCCCGGAAAAGTTCGGGGAGATTCTGGGCCGAGCCCGGCACGAGAAGCTGGGCGGCCAGGTGCACCGCGATTTGATTTTCGGCGGGCTCCTCGGGACGCAGGTTCAGCTTATAGGGACCGACAACGGCAGCCGCCAAAGGTCCCGAAAAGAAATAGCGCCGCCCCAATTCGAGGGCGTTAAGCACCGTATCCCCAGCCACATCCTCACCTGGACGATCCTTTAACAGACCCAGTACTTCGAAGTTAGGAATGAGCCCCCCGATTTCCCAATCAAGCGGCACCGGCTCGTTCTCAAGTGTTATTGAAAGTGACTCAGGAAACTCGGCATAGGATGCCATACGCTCAATTTTCTTCCGTTCAAAGGCAGCCCTAGCCGTCTCGGCTCCCGGAAGATCAGTTTTCCCATAAAGCCACGCCCCACCCCCCGCCCCCAACGCTGTCGCCGTAAGGAACCCGGTCAGATCGACCGGACGACGCGCGAGGGCGCGACCCCAAATAGGCAGTGACAGTAGCTTCGCCGAGATGTAAGGATCCACAATTAGCGAGGTGGCCGGAACCTTACGTAGGACATCAACGAGCTTCGATGTGCGGCGGAAGTTGATGAACCAGTCATCGATATACTGGAGCGCTTCTTGGTGGGACAGCCGCCGCGGCTTTGACCAGTTATTCAAAGCAATTCCACGCCCGCCATCCAACCCGGTCGCTTTTATATAAGTTGAAATCTTGGCCGCCCGATCGAAAGCAGAATAGAACGCAGACGCCTTAATTACGGCGGTATCAGCAGCTCGCGCCGAGCGCTCCCACATACCGGCGGGCGTCCCCGAAAGGGCCGCGTCGGCTAGAATTTGATCCGCCCGGTTTACCGCCTCAGCCTCTCCGAAACCCTCAAGACGGCCCTCTTTTTCGAGTAGTTTAAAGATCTTTCCTGGCCGCTGGACCTCTTTCCACGCCATAAGATGGGCGCGGAAGTTTCGCGGATTCATTGGATGATTTCCGGCCAGCCACATGTTGATAAAGTTTGAACCCGCCTGGAATGCCGGACCCGAGGGGCTTAGGATCGTGTTCTTCATCCGAAACCAGTTCATCGTCTTATTAAAGGCGCGGACGACCGCGAACTGCTCCCCTATCCCTTGACCGCGCCCCAAAAAACCAAGATTATCCTGAAGCATATCTACCATCCAACGGGGGGCGGTGGCATCTTTGGTGTCGGCGAGCCATTGAAGCTGCGGAATTCGCACCATCTCGTCGGGCGCCTCTTTCGCATAACGCGTAACGTTACGAAGGATCTGGTTTGTGAAACGGAGCGCGGCCTCGGTCCGTTTTACGTTGACGTAGGTGTTCAATACGACACCGAGGTTCTTGTGTTCCCCGCGCAGGGCTCGTGCAAGTGGATCGTAAAGACTGCGGGCGCGCAGTATCTTGGTTCGAGCCGCGTCCTTTACGCCGCCAATACTTAGAACCGGAAGCAACTGTTCCTGCCGTCGACCAAGATGCCCTTCTGCCCAGGCGGCAAATTCAGCCGCCGTCATCTTGCGTGGGGCGCCATGCTTAGTGAGTCTCGCTGCGATTTGAGTCTGAATCCAGTCCTGCGTTCCTGCCGGATCAAGTCCCGCCTGGGGCTTACCAATAAGGCGCGGTAGATCTTGTGCAAAAAGTGGGGACCCCGACTTATCAACAAAAACAAGACTGCCTTTCTTGGTTCCGGGTAGTACGTACCGGTTGATGCTCACGGCCCGTTTAACCACGGATACCACGTCAGCCGTCGGGATGGCCTTGGCGTAGCTTCGGGTTTGGTAACGACCAAGGTTTCCTTGAACAGCCGCCGCTACCTTATTATCGCCACGCTCGGCGAGGAATTTGGAGATTCGCGCGCCGGCCCGGTCCGTTTCCGAAAGCATCGACCGCACCACCGCTTGTGTATCCTTTTGCTTCGGCGTGACGGACGGAAGAATGCGCGCGGGATCTGGATCTCCCAGATCGCGGAGTGTAAGAACGCGCTTTCCAACACGCGGATCCACCTCGGGAATCCCCTTGGTAAGAACCTTCGCGTATCCCCGGGCGCTTCGGGCAAGGGCGGTTTTAGCACCGACGAAACGCAAACGGGCCGCAACCGCCTCGGGGTGGGCGAAAGCCTCGCGGGCGAAAATTCGCTTGGCCCCGCGTCCAAACCGGGTAAGGGCTTCGACGGTCGCAGGTGAAAAAACACGAACCGCGCCCAGTTCATCCTCCCCCGCTAGTCTTTGAGCTGCGCGTATCTTATCAACAGCTGCTACCGCGCTTTTAATTGCCGCCGCCACTTCCTCATTCCGCAACGGTAGGTCGCGCACGCGTTTCGCCTCCGAAGCTACCGCCTCTAGTTTTTTGGCTGCGTATATCTTATCAGCAGCCGCCGCCCTTTCACGAATTCTCGCCACGTCGGCCGCCCTTTCCGCCGCCAGTTCCTCCTTCAGCAACTGCTTTTCGCGCGCGGCCCGCGCCTCATAAATTAGTGCTTCTTTATTCATTCTCGCAGATTCGAGTTCCCGTGCCGCTTTCGCCTCAGGAGATGCGTAGTGTGCGGCCCGAGTGCGCGCCATAAGAGCCGGAAACTCCGCCACCTCGCGCTCTCGCGCGCGCTCTGCAAACGCCCTTTGTTCCGGCGTTAGCGGCGGCTCAACTTGTGCCTCGGCCGCCCGCAGCGCCTTTCGAAGTTCTTCCCCCCGCAATTCACCAATCCCCTCACGCATCTTTTGAAATGCGGCAGTTTCTTGTATATTCACAGCTTTTAATGGAACGCGCGCCGTCTTTTCTCCAACCGACGGCAGCGTAACTCGTGACACGGGCCGTACCGGCTTCTTCATCAGGCGCACCAGCCGTTTCGGAAGATTCCGACCAGGACGAGGCGCCACGACGGGTTCCCCCGCAAGAAGCTGATCCATAAGGGCGCGCCGCGCTTCCAGTGTCGCGGGCGGACGTTCTGGAATGCGGACAGGTATTGCCGGGCGACCTTCAATGGGCGGCGGTGGTGTGCGTCTTGGCGCACGAAGACGGCGATACGGATCAAAAACTCCGGCGCGTCGACTAGCCGCCAGTTCAGCAGCAGCGCGTCGTATAAGCGCTATAGCTCCCGCCACCACCGGAACAGAAGCCGCCGATATCCCAGCCTGAGCCGCGCGCTGTCCTGCGCTCTCGGCAGGAAGAAGCCCACCGACGACTCCGGCTCCGCCCGCTTCTCCCGCTAGAGCGGCACGCGCCCCTCCTCCAAGTAAACGCGCCCCCTTGGCGCCTGCGAGCGGGCCGGCAATAAAAGGCAGGGTCTCCCCTGCAAATTGCGTGCCAAAGGCGAGCGGGGCGGCTAGCCCCGGACGGCGTGTCGCGAAGCGTTCATAGGCGGTAACAGCTTCGGGCGAGATTCCAGACGTTGGATCCGTAATGTCACCGCCATACCCAAGCGCGGCCCCCTTTCCGAGCGCCCCACCGAAATACTGTCCGAGCGCCCGCCCCTCTTCGCGGTGTGGGCTCGGAATCCCGCGCGGCGGATAGAAGCCGGCTGCGACCTCACCACCAACGAATTCGCCGGCCTTAACGAGTTTCGGCCCAACCCGCGCGCCTATCTCACCGATCTTACGGCTTACGCGCTCAATCGGACCGGGTGGCTTAATCCCGGGGACTCCGGCCGGAGTCGCGTTAAAGTCCGCAAGCGTTCGCATCGACGCCTGTTGCGGAGAGGCGCCCTGGTCCAGATAATGGCGCCTCCGAGTCGCGATCTCTTTTATGATGGCCGCATCTACGCCGGCCGGTTCATAGCCCTGATCCCGTGCCCAGTCAACATACTCGGCAAAGCCGGGATACATGGCCTTCAGTTCATCGTAGGTCGGAGTCGCCATGCACTAGTATTCCCGCGGCGGAGCGATTGTCGGGGGCGGAGGAACGCGAATTTTAGGGCGTGATCCCCCACCCTTCGCGCCCAAAACGTTGGGATAGGGCGGCTCGATTCCCTGGGCCGCGGCGAGGCGGTTCGCCTCACGCTGCAAGGTCGCGATCTGCTCATCTCGCTGTGGGTTACGAAGCGAGGCCGCAATCACCGGATTCCCTCCAGCGATGAGGGCCTGCATCGTATCAACGTCGTTATTAACTAGCGCACCGATCATCCGCAGAACGTCAACGTACTGCTTATCAACTGGATAACGATCGGCCCCCTGACCCGCGCGGCGGATATCTAGCCCTTCCTGACCGCGAGTTTCGCGCCCTAAAAGACCACCAAGACCTAGAAGTTCGCCGCGTGTCTCGCCCACGCCTTGGAGACCCTCCATCCCAGGAAGGGCGGACATGAGCGCGCGCACATATTCATTTGGAGCCGGCGCCTGCTCCCGCCTGAGCCCTCCGATTTGGAGTCCGCGCTGCTCCATAAGCTGGCGCATCTCCTCCTCCTGAAGATCCTCTTGCCGCCGCTGTGAGCGGCCCTGTGTGAAACCCGCGGCCCCCGCGCCCAGATATGGAAGAACTGAAAGAAGCCCGCTCATTATCGATACCCCCCGCGCCCGCCGTAAGCGCCTCCAAGTTGCGCGCCCCCCTGGCCCCCGAGCTGTTGCAGATAGTACATAAGTTCCATCAGGTCGTAATCCTGTGGTCCCGCTGACTGGGCTCTATCGCCATATTCCTCTCCGAACTCCTGCGGCTGGACCCCCAACTTCAGGGCCATCGATTGTTCCCGAAGCTGACCTTGCCGCATCCGGCCGAGTGCCGTTAAAAGCTGAACCAAACCTTGGACTTGCTCGGCCTGCTGTTGACGTGCCACCTGTTCCTGCATGAACGCCGTCCGCCGGTTCAAGCCCTGCATCGCCCCCATCCGCGCCACATCCTGCTCCGTTTGTGGGAGTCCAGCCACGGCAGCGGCATTCGCCCCACCTTGTCCCGACATCCGCCGCGCCCGCCCCAATCCTGAAATCGCACTCATCGTATCCCCCTACGCGAAGTAACCCAGCGCCATCAACAGCGACAGTAGATTCTGTTGCGCCGCAGCACGATCGGCGGCGTTAAGTTGTTCTCGCTGTGCGGCGTACTGAGCCAAAACGTTGTTAATCGCCTGAATCTCCGAACCGGCCTGGATCCCACCCCCACCGATACCTTGCGCTAGCGCCCGCTGTCTCGCGAGGCGCCCCTCGGTTTCCGCCTCGTATTGTGCGGCCTGCTCGGATCGTTCCGCCCGTCGCTCCGTAGTTAGCGGATTCTTTCCCGCCAAAAGCTGCTCTAGGTCGGAAAAGGTCCGACTGTAAACGCCGCCGGTTCCATACACGTTGCCGCGCGCCGTCGGATCCAGATGTCGCGGATCTCTAGTTCGCCGATATCTTTCAACAGGTTGTCCAACCGCTGTCCCTAAGTGAGTTAGCCACCCTGCCGGCGGGGCACTGGACCCAAGAACGTACGCCTCTCGGGCGCGGCGACCGACTGGGCCTCCGCCACCAATAGGCTGGCTCACGAACCGGCGCGCCTCCGCCCCAATGGCCCGGCCTACCCGGCGAACCTCCCCGCCCCGCCCCAATCCAAGATCGCTCATGCGTTATTCCTCCACCGCGCTTGCCGATACATCAGCACTTCGTACGGCGTAAACCCCTTTTTAGTCCAGCGCTTTACCTGTGATTCTGTTGCTACCGCCGCGCACTCTATAACGTCTACCCGTAGTTCCTTTGCCCACTTTTCAACAGCCGCCTCTAGCCCACGCGCTACGGCCAAACAACGCCGAAACTCCGGAATCACATACATTTCAGCTACATGGACGTAAGTCTTTGGCCAACCGAATGGACGTTCATAGTTATAGGCTAACAGAAATCCAGCGGGCTGTCCATCGACTTTTGCAAGCCACAAATTCGTATCGTCGTCAAGCAATGATTCAGAGAATTTCCGCGTTCGGTCAAGGATGACTTCGGAAGCATTTACGTCTATTTGGGGGTAGGCCATCCCGGCTTTGTAGGTTAGAAGCTCCTCCCGAACAAGGGCCTGCCACATTTCGAACGCCACAAAAACCTCGCGGGCTTCGGCCAAGGCCACGGTAACTTTCTTATCCAAATTTATAACCCCAGAAATTTGTTCCGGCCACGTCCCCTAGAATGTCCGTTCCGGCAGCGTTGCATTGGGTGGCCACACGGATATCGTCCCCACGAGCGAGATTTAAAAGGGCGCTTCCGCTTACAATCAACGTTTTGTCGATCGTCGAGTCCGCGAAACGCTGGTCGAGATGACTCAATACACTTAGGGCCGCCCCAGAATTGAGGTAGGTTTGAACGCGGTTCTCCGTGATCGGCGCGAAGAAGTCCACAGTGGCCCCTACAAGATATAGGCCCGGTTCCTTAATAACGACGCGATCGTTGGCGTTGTCAAACAAGTTGTAGTAATCAACGACCGCAGTAGAAAAGTTCACGATACGATGCGCTGTTCCTATGTTGTTCTGGTCGACGGCGTTATTGTGAACGCGCCAGGCCGGTGGCACGACCTCAACGCGCACCTCGTCGATCCATAACGTGAAGTTCGTCCCGTCCGTATTTTTCCTGAGAAACACCGCGGCCCAGGTATCTGGGGTTGGGCTTTCCCGCGCAATTTCAACCACACTATCGTACTGCCAGATATTAGCGACCGCGGCGACTTTGTTCGCGAACCCGCCCATCGAACTGTAACTCCCCAATCCGGGTGCGGCACCAACGAGCTGAATCTGCAAGGAATCCCCGGCGGCTATAGAATCCGCCTTCCAACGAACTGTGATCCGATAGGCGCGGCCCGCCGCCACTCTAAAAAAAGGGCTCTGCCATGTTTGCGTAACGGTGCCAAAATTCCTGAAAACAAGCGATTCCCCACCCGACCGAACCTCGGAAGTCGCCGTGGCACGCCAAAACTCTTTATCAGTCGCAAATGTTCCCGTCCCACCAGCCTGTGGGTTGGCGAAACTGTGATCTAAATAATTCTTCGTCGGATCCCTCTGCGTGTCCCCAAAAAACTCGACCAAACCGTGGCTTGCGAACCGTGCCCGTATTGTATCGTAAAACCCCTTGATCCAGGAGCCGGCCTGCGATTGCAGCACAGCGGCCGTCGGAGTTAAGTAGATCGCGCCCGACTCCAACTTGTGAATCAGGTCCTCTTTTCGGAGAAGCCCCATTAAGCCGCCCTACAACTCCCACCATTGATTCGTCGAGCTACCGTTAAGATCTCCATAGACGAAGGTCCCCAACGTTCCTCGATCATCCGTGGCATCAACGTTCCGTGTCTCAGCGGCGCCCACCGGGTTTTTGAACTTGAAGCTGTTAAGTAGATTCGTGTTGGTGTGTGCGATCACGATGGACCCCGCGCCCGAGTTGTCGCAGACAAGGGTAATAACAAGCCCGGCCGTTCCGCCAGTTACCGTAGTAATCGTTGGGCTGTTCGCGTCGGTGCGCGTCAGCAATTTAAAACGGCTGGTCGTCGCTACCACAAAGGTCGTCGCCACCCCGTCCAGATTTATCGTTTCCCGGTCGGCCGTGGTCGTATCGAGGCGCCAAGCGCCCGCCGATGGCGCAGTAGGGCGCGTCACCGTCTGAAGTCCGGCGCCGACGCTGTTGCTCTGAACAAGCGCCGTGTCCGCGACCTTCGTCCGGCCGATCGCCGCGCCGGACTTAACGTTGGTGTCGTCGATCAGACCGTTAAACTCGTCGTAGATCCGTTCCTTAACGGTGTTCAACTCCGTCGCCAAAAGATCATTTCCATCGACAAAATCTGGTGGTTCCGTGATGAGTCCCATTAAATCCTCCGTGTAGCTACAATTGCGCGAAATGATAGATCCGAAAAGAAAAGCCGCCCTGTTCCACCACCCGGTTTGGGCTCGGTATTAGACGTGTAGCTCGTTGCCGCCGTGGAATCGACAGCAAGAAAGCCAAGGCGTTCGTTACAGTCGATGGCCACGTTAGCGCCGGTCCCCCAAAGAAGCTGGAACACCGACGTCCCGCTCAGCGTAAACTTGTCCGTTCCGGCGTTGTACGTGCACGTAATTGCCGCATAACTCGCCGAGACCGCTGCGTTCATCGCCCGCGCCACCTCCGTCGCTAGGTCCGTGGCCGTATAGTAACTCACTGTAAGCGTCGCGACGCGCGTTGTCCCGGCCTCTTTGAAGTCTAGCTTATTCGTAGTGTTGGAGATGAAAAACGCCGGTTTCTCCAAGAACCTAAACCGAAACAGGCGCCCACGCCGACGAGACGATGGACGTTCCGTGATAAGGCTGTGACTGTCCCGCGGCTGCAACTTGGAGGTTCCAAGCTTCAAAACGTTCGCGGCCGCATAAACGGCCGTCGCCCCCAGGATTCCTCCGCATGGACGAACAATTCGCGTAAACTTCTCCCCGGCCTCCGTGCAGTTCACTTCCCCCGAAACGATGATATTCGAGTCGATCTCAACCGCCTGGCTGGTTCCAATCCCTAGGCTTACTGCCGTTACGGACTTGTCAATGTGGGCATCGCCCAGATCGAACGGCCCAGTAAGGGCCTCGATCTTTATTGGCATGGGGTCCGGCACAGCGGCACTAATGAATTGGGTCGGTTTCGGATCCGTGAACAGATCCTCGCGCTCCAACTCAAACAGATCTCCGTTGTAACTTGATCCGGCTAGAACTCTGCCACGATCCTCCGCGGCCAGGGCCGTTTCAAAGACGCCATGCCACAGGTTTATCATCCGACCATACCAGCGAACCCCTAGATCCTGGGCGCTCGGATCTAGGTAACGAAAATCGGCCCAGATCTGCTTTGACGGGATCGAGGTCGTTAGTGTTCCTGTGCTTTTCGCTCCACTACCACCCCCTCCGCGCGACCGGTGAGCGTCCACAAACGAGAGCTTGTAGAATCCCTCGTGGTAGTACGCGGCGGCGTAGCGGTGCTGCCGTGGCAACATGTGATTCAGTAAAGGTTCCACAGCGCGACCAATCGGGACCGGTCCGCTACTCCCGAAGGCCGGGATCAAGTAAACCAATCCGTCCGTTCCGAGAAACGCCACGCCCTGCGGTGTACGTACCACCGAACGGGGGGCATTGCAGCCCACGTCCTTCATTGCCACGCTATGGAAGTTAACCCCCTCGGGATTCCCCGAAACCGGGGGAAGGCCATCAAAGAGGACGACCCGACGGTCAGTGAATACGACGAGTTGTCCCTTTACGCCGACGGAATCCGTCCCAATCGAGTTCACCGACATGGCGGTGACTGGCTCGGAAAGCGAATCTCCGATCCGGATGGACGAGACCAGTGAATTGCTCGTCGCGAGCTTCGACGGCTCGCCCGCGTCCGAGAAGGCGATGAAATTCCCGAACTCCGTCTTCGCGCCGGTTGATGGCGTAACCATGTTATAGCCGCCATAAACAATGGAACCATTGTAGACGGCGAGGGCCTGAACAGCAGCAATTCGCGGGGTTGAATCCGGAATCGTCGCCTCGAACTGATCCGAACGCACCACGTTCAAACCCGTCACGGCAACATCCGTTGAAGTTGAGAAACTGGAGCCATCTTTCAGCACGAAGGGAAGGCTAAAACCATTCGTGCCGATGGCCCAATACGCTTGGGTATCGTCAACGGCGTCAGCGCTCTTATAGCGAAATGAGATGAATTGAAACAGCGCCCCGTAGCAGGGGGAGATGTTCTTAGGCGTCACAATCAGTTTAATAACCGGAGTTGTATCCTCGTCATCGACGTAGGCGAGCTGATCCCCCATACCAGCGGGCATATCGTACGCGATGATCCAAAACCGCTTCTTCCCTTGATCCATGTAGAGACGGAATAAGCCGTTGACTCGGATCGGCGTTACGTTCAGGAAACTTGGATTTATTGGCAAACGTGATGCGAGAAGTGGAGACAGCAGCCCCCCAGGTCGGATCCCCCCGTGCCCGATCAAGGTTTGATCGCCGCCGGTAGCTACGCGGAAGTTGTCGTCAAAGAGCGATCCAGGAGGGAGAACGACAGTCTCCCCTGGTCCCGCGTTTCCACCAAGAACCGGCGGGTCAAAATCCGTTCCGGCAAGAGTATCCCCCGGTTTAATTCCGCCGGAGCGGCCTTGGACATAAATGGCGGTCCCCGGCCGCTTAGCCAGGACGCCAGGATTTCGGCCGTAAAGGTTCTGCGTCTCGTTCCAAGACCCCTGATCGGTGATTCGGGCATCCTCAACGAGATTGATACCTTGAACGGCGCGAAGATTGAAGACCTGATCCGGCGTCGGCACGGCTAGGTCTCCCTATAGCGCCATCCGCCGTAGATGTTCTGGTCCAGTTGGACGTTCTGCGACCCGGCTCGGCCCCGATCGGATTGGGTGTTCCCATACCGCGTTAACACCTCGTCGGTGGCCCGATCAATGATAACTTGAAGGGTCTCGCGCTCGTAGGCCTCCGCCCATGTCGTGACGGCATTGACGAGGGCCAAGCTGTGAAGGAACCACGGAAACTGCGCGTCGCTCGTGAGTTCGGCGGGGATTTTGTAATACAGCAGCTTTCCGGTGTAAGCATTCTTAGGGATCGGCCAAACGTAACCAAGTGGAGTCGCCGGCTCAATTGCGAAGTGCGTCGGCTTGCTAGACGATGTTACGTTATTTCCGTTATCGTACCGGATCAGGCGCCATGCCTCCGGCCAGTCCTCGATCTGGATTAGCGGTTTCTGTTCCGCGTCGATATGAACAGCCAAGACCCGGCCGTAATCCGATGGGAGCGCGAAGGTGTGGATCGTCCCCGCATTCGAAAAGGACGTCTCCGTCACGAGAGCGTCCCAATCAAAGGTCCGCGCCAAATGATCTAGGAAAAGATTTAGAAACTCGTTGGCGCGAGTTGTGAGCGATGGATTGCCCCCCAACTGGAGGGCGTGTGCGACGATTTCCCCCCGGTTGAATATGCCGGGCATAGCAACCCCTTAATGGTTAGTAAATCTCAGTGACGTCCTGAGACTTTGCCATATCAACGATACGCTGTGCGCCAGCTTGCCCAAGAACCTGATTAAGCGTCCAGTTCGAGCGAGCCGAGAGCATAGCGGTCACCTGATTCCGCTCATCGTAAGTCAGCTCACGGCGCCCCAACCAGAGCTTTCCGTTAATGACCACCCCGGGAGACGGCACCTTAAAAGGCCGCCTCACCGACGTTCCCGGCCCGTACTCTTCCTTTGAAGGCGTGGCCGAAGCAACAACAGGAGCGCTAGTTTCTGCCATTTAACATTCCTCTCTTAGGACCGAGACACAACGAACGTTCGCGGCTTGATGACCAGGAACTCCAAGGTTCGAGACGCGGCGTCAATCGGCGCGGCGGTCACGTTGCTTACACGGAGTGAGATCGCGTCCGTGATAACGGTGTGAACTCCCTGCACGACGAGGCCGTTTTCCAGTGCGGCGGCGCCCTGGAATAGAACCACGTCTCCTGCGGAGCAGGAGCCCGCGGCGAGGGTCACGGCCACGTCCACCGTGGCGTTCGCGCCGATCGACGCCAGATCCACCGCCTTCGTAACGCGCGCCATCCCCGACCGTAGAGAATCCACGTCGTCATAAAAGGCCTTCATTACCTCCAGTGGGCGCTCTTGCTCACTGAAGGCGTTTGCAATGCTTTTAGTTACCGGAATTGCTGGCATAGTTTTAGCACCTCAAGAATTAGATTATTAGAACGCCGACGCGGCTTCGATTCGAACCAGGTTATTGTCGGCCAGGACCAGTGCCCCACCGAACCACTTGGCGCCCACCTTCCGGCGCTGCTTGAGAGGATCTGAATCGCTCCGCTTGTCCTCGCTCACTCCAGCCTCCATCCGATCCAGGTCCACAACCGCATAGGCGCCGCGACCCATCACGAACGAGACATAAACCGAGCGATCCCCGCCAACCGTCCCGGTGATTCCCACGCGTGCCGGGGAAGCAACCCCAGACGACGGAATTGAATCCACCTGGAAGACCTCGCCCGCGGCCAGGTTCGAGGCCACCCGAAACATTGTGCCGTTGTTTGCCCCCGCATAAAGGCTATAAACGTAGGCCGTTGCGGACGGCATTTTTACGTCCACCGCATTGGTGTTCGCGCCATCATTACCCGCGGCGTGATCCAGGATATCCGAAATCCCTTCCTCAAACCGACGATGCTTATGGCGCCGAGTGATCGTGTAGTCCACATCGACGCTATTCGCCAACGTCCCTTGCCCATTCCGACGGGTCCATTTGGCCCCGGCCAGACCGAAGGCGTCCGCAACAACCACAGTCGTATCCTCTACGATGGTTGGATTGCCAAGATTCTGGAGTTTCGGACCGTGATTAGTGACATAGAAGTCAATACCCATCCAGCTAGCGACGGAGCCCTTTTCGAGGGCGTCCCTCCCCTGCCGAATTGCCATGTCCTTCCACAGTGTGTCGTTGAGCAGATCCAGCTCATGCTTACGATGGAGAAGGCAGACGTACTTGCCATTCTCATACTTGGGCGCGGCCCCCCAGGTGTCATCGGGGAACTCCAGAAATGACAGGGTTTCCTTCAGTTCCGCGGTCGCGAGAACATCAGTCTCAGCCAGTCCCGCACGCGTAGTCGCGGCCCCGCCAAACTTGACGTTTGCGCCCGCCAGAAGGGCCTCGCAAATAAACTCGTTATCGAACCGCTCCATCGAGTCGCGGACCAGCATCACAGCTTGCTGGAGCAGCGGGGTCGCGATGGTAAGCTCCGCCGCATCGGTCAGTGTAACCACGATGCCGAACTGCGAGGCGGTCGCGGAAACGTGCTCCATGTCCAGAGTGTACTCAGCAGGAGTCACACCCTCTGAAAGAGCGTCGAGAGGAAGCTCCAGCCGCTTCATGCGGCTTGCCTTCCAAACCTTGCCGCTCCCTGGGGGCAGCTTCTCTTTCTGCGCGAATCGCCGGTACAACAGATTATAGTCGCCGAACTTGAGCAGTTCTTTCTTAAACCACACGTCAGGAATTGACGCGGGGATACCACCAGTAGACGAAAGGGTCATTGCCATTTTAAGTTCCTCTCCGGCCTAGCCGGCTCTCCGTGCGTTTCTTTCTCTTCCCCGAGGAACTCAAGACCATCTAGAACGTTCTGCCGCGCAGAGCCTCCGTAAGCTGCTCCAGCGTCAGACCGTCCGCATCCTCGGCGGACATCTCCTCCAACCGTTTTACCGGCGCAGGTCGGGCAGTCGGCCCGGCCTCCGCATACGCAACCCGAGCAGGACTTGGAGCCTCGGCTTTGGCCTTAGCGGCCTTCGCTTTCAGTTCCGAAAGAGACTTCTCTCCCAGCTTGTAAGCCAGAAGGTCATTTCGCCGAATATTGCGAACTCCCTCGTCTCGAAACGCTCCGAGCATATCCTCAACATCCTTCTGTAGCGGCGCCCCAAATTCAGCGTTCTCCCGCCAAAATGCTTCTCGGTCTCGCTCATCCCTCAGCGACAGAACCTCATTCCGGATACTCCGAAGCATCTCGCGATCCGGATTTGGTTCAGGAACTGCAGCCGGTTGAGTCCCGGCTTCCTGCCCCTGGAGAAGCTGTGCAATTAGCTCCTCCCGCTGCGCTGCCCGTTCCTCTGCCGCCCGCCACTTGCCGTGCACTTCATCGAAGCGGGCGCGAGGGATAAACGACTCGCGTGCCGAATCAGAAGAAGGGCTAGACTCAGAAGCAGGAGCAGATTCAACAACAGGTGCCTCACTCTCGGTCGCGACTACTGGTGCGGACGACGCACTCACTTGACCCATTTTCCGTCCTTCATTCGCCCGTATCTACGGCGGCTAGCTAGAACTTACCGGGGTTCTAGAATCCCGAGTAGATCGTACGGCTTTCGGGCGACCGCCCCTAAAACGCGGATTCGCTCTTGAGCCGCAGCAATCATTCCAAGATTATCTGGTGTGGGGGGTATCGTTGTCAAGGATAAAAGGGCCGCATCACGCTCCAGTAGTAGCTCGGCGCGCAAAACCTTCCAAAACGGTTCGTTTATACCCATCTCTAGGGCGGCCTGCTTGATCGCAAGGTCTTGCATTATCTTCGTTTTTTCCATTTAGGCGCGCCCAAGGCCCGGCGGAACAAGGGGTTGCCCCCCCATTTCGGCGCCCGTTTCCATCCCCATCGGACCGGCCGCCCCGCCCCCGCGCAATATTCTAGCCTGGTTCATCACGGCTTCCTCTTGGATCGCGCCGGCCTCCTGTTTCACCTGACCGCTAACCAGCCACCTAGTGTAGTAATCCCCGACGATATCCTGGGCGGAAATTCCAACCGGCTTCGGTTCGTTGGTCACCTTTAACCAGACCTCTTCGTCTAGAAATTGCTGCGCCAAGACGCGCCAATCGTAAAGCATCGGTGACAAAACGCTCGCCTCTAGCGAAGAGGTAAGCGACTGAACCCCGGACTGGGCGTTCGCCCCAATAATCGATGATTCCGTCGCTGTGGTATCCCGTGACCCGAGCTTACCCTGAAGAATTGGCGGCGCCCCGGCCATGTCACGCATCGACTGCATAATGAGGCTTGCGGTCTGGAACGCGGTCGGAGAAGTGTCCGGGATTTTTACGAATTCCACGGCATCGCCCGGCCTTTCGTTCGTATAGATTACGGAGCGGTGCCCCAGCTTGATGCTGCCGAGACCCTGCGTAAGCGCGTTACTGTTAGCGATAACTATTGGGTTGGACTGGTAAACGGCGGCGTCAATGCCCTGGTTGACGAGGGCGTTTACGGCATAGTTCTGGTGCTTCAGACCGGTCATCAAGCCTTGCCCAAAGAACAGGTCCGGGAAATCGATAAGCCGCCATACCCGGTAAGGGGGCCGTGAACTCCAGAAGGGGTTCTTTCTTATTTCCAGGATCACGTCGTGACAGGCGACGATTTTGCAGGGCTCTTCATAACCCGTCCCGTCGATATCAAACATCGCCCAAATTTCGGTAATGACGTAGTGGTCGCCCTTTCCGCGCGCGGTCGGCGCCATAGTCCGGGCCGCCTCGACGTTAACGTTGTAGCGTCCAAGCCGCTGGTTCCGGTCCCCGTCAGACTGGTTTCCTGGGTGTATCCGGTCCTTACACCGGTCGACATCCGCATAAACCCCGGCGCGCTCCATTGCTTTCAGGTGTGACCAAGAAACGTCGATATCTTCGAAGAGCAGCGTGGCCGATTCTACATCGGGTGCCGTTATTGGATAAACGTAGAAGCGGAACAGATCTACCGTCCGAAACGCCGGCCCGTCATAACTCTTGACGCTTTCCTTGGTCACGCGCATCGCAGCAGCTAGGTCCGGCGTCACGAATGGCGCCATCTCCGGCGGGATGAGTGGCTGTCGCCGGAAGACGTCATAGCGCCGTTCAATCCAAGGGAACTTGGCAATAGCAGTACCGTAGATCAATCCTGACCGGATAAAGGCTTCAATGTGTTGTTCAATATGGGCCTGTTCTGCGAAGTGTCGGAGAAGGGCGCCAATCGCTTGTGGAGACGCGCCGGGAGCGCCGGGCGAGGCCTCAACGTAAAATCGGTGCGTTGTCGGAAAGATATTGGCCTTTACCTGCGAAACGAAGGTTTCGACGATGTTCCGCGCGACTGGGATGAAAAGATCCGAAGCGCCCTCGTAAAGCCGCACCCGGTGCTTCTGATCCCAACAGTCGAAGCAAGCGCCCCACTCGTCGTGAAGCGTTTGCTTATCGGCGCGGATATTGTCGAGTTTCGATAGAATTTCCACTTTTACACGGGCTGAAACAAGGGGATCGCTAACCCTGTTCTGTGGATCCGGCCCCTCGGCGTTCGCCGAAATATTATGAATTTCGCCCATTACACGACCTCAATTCGTTTTAGGCCCTCGGCCTTTTCAGGCAACGCAAGGTGTCCCAGGTTCGTCACCTGCACCAGATTATCGACTCCGTAACGAAGCGCGTCGACGACGTGATCGTAGTTTCCGTCCTTGTACGGCTTGTCGGTGTAAGAGTGATCGGCGCGTTCTCGGTAATAGTAGCCGCCGCGCATCGCCTCGACAAGAAGCCGACAGCGGGGATGAAATATCAACCTCGGGCGGCCGTCGATGTTTTTTTGGAGAAGCTGACGGATCTTCTCTATCCCGTCGTTGACCTCGGCGCGGCGGTAGTTCACCGTAATCCCACGCTGCGCGAGCTGCTTAATCGTCGTCATCCCCTTGTCCGATACTTGCGCCCCAGCCGGGTCCCCGAAGTACCGAATCGTCGTCGCAAAAGGGAAGTGCCGTTGATTCGTCGCCATAATCATATCGGCGAAGGCGTCCACACCCAGGTCCGACGGGCAAAGTTCGGCGAGAACGTTGTATCGGTCGCGCTGATCCCGTTGGAACCAAACAGCGGCGGGCCGGTGATACCCGAAGTCGAGACCTACGTAAAGCGGGGAATCGTATGGGATAAACTTCAGCGCCCGATCTAGGTGAATGACCTCGTTGAAATCCCTCCGGAACACCGGCTTCCCCTGGATTTCGAGCCCGTCCTTGCCGAGCACATACATATCGTAGCCCGCCGGGTCATCCTTATATTGCCGCTTCAACTGCTCCACATAGTCCGAACGGAGGTAAGGGTTGTCAAAGGATCTGGACCGAACGACGAGGATCTCGGGCCGGAGACCCTGCTCCAGCTCGCGCTCGTTTAACTGCGCCGTCTGCGTTACCCAATGTATGTGCGACGCTGGATTCGATGCGGCAAGGCCCGCCGTCACAACACCTTCGCGGCGGAGCCGGGTGCGGAGGGTGTCGAAGGTCACCTTCCGAAGCTGCGTCAGTTCGTCTGCGCCGAAGAATCCTAGTGTATAGCCCTTCACGCTGTCCCGGACTGAGGCTTCAGTACCATCCGGCTCGACGCGGAAAATCGCCTTCGACGGTTTCCCCGCCGTTCGAATCATCAACTGGATCGCACCCTCAGACTCGTCGGTATCAGCGATCAATGCGTTCTTATCCCCGTCCCCGGCCTCTTCCACGATGTCATAGAACGTCGCAAGCGTAGTGTTCCGGAGCTGCTCGAACCGCTTCCGGATGAACAGGCCCATGTTATCGGGTTGTTCAGCTAGCAGGACGAGCCCGGTGTAGTCGAGTATGTAGGTTTTGCCGCATCCGAACCCACCCAGGTAGAGTCGGTCTCGATATTCAGGGACGCTTGAAAGGATCCCTATCGGTTCGGGTCCCTTACAATGGAGCGGTTTGCCCATGAAAAAGGCGTGCTGGCCGTGAAACCCTGCAATCCGCTTGTAAATCTCGCGTAACCCGCGAATTGCGCCCGGCGTTTTGTCGTTTCCTGAGACCATTAATCCTCGTTAATAGGCGTCGGGGCCAAGAGTGCGTCTCTTCGCAAGGATTTCATCCGCCGCAGTTGTCGACGGACTTTCGACCGTCTCGTCCGCTCTTGATCCTCCGCCTCCGCTCTCTCCGCGAACTCCCGCGGGTCCTCCCCGCGCCACTTCGTCCGTTGCATCGCCGCCTCCCGGCAAAAACTTACCTTCAATTACCGCGCCTGACATTGACTCCGCCCGTGATCCGCCCGGAAGCGGGACGTGAATGAACGTCACGCTCTTGTGTGCGTCCACTTCGTGATGGTCGACGATCCGGCCCTGCAATTTCGCCATCTGGAAGGCAAGTTTCACGAGCATTTGCCCGGCATCACGCGCCTGGAGTTTCTCGGGCCGGAAGAATCCCATCACGTCGTTCATCAAGCGGTGGTAAAGCGGATCTACCTTCTCGACACGTTGTTTGTCCCAGTGGTATGCATAGGCGTGCGCCCTCAAGTAGGACTCCGATATATCGTATTGGGCGCAAATCGCCAAATTTGGGACCCACCGGATATACGCCTCACAGATTTCGGCGGCCTCCTTGTGCGTACAAACCGCGCAGTGTCCGCTCGCTGTGTGGCGAACCTGCAATTTCCTAGCCTCCCGCGCGATGGCGGCCCGCGCCTTGCCGCTCACCTTCGCCTGTGGTGTCATTCTCAAGTATTTTCGGGCTCGGTTTGGTCTTGTGTTAGGGGAAATTTGTCGTTGGCCCGCTGGAACGAGAGCCGTCGAGGACATTGGACTTGGCGACTGAACTTCGCCTGCGCCGCCTTCGGGATTTTTAACTCGCTCATCAACGAGATCCAGTCCGTTCTTATCTGGGGTTCCTGCTTTTCCCATAACCATGTTCCGATCCTTGTGCGCAGGCCGCGAAAGAGGCCAATCTTTCGGCGTAATTCGGTTTCGAGACCCGCCAGTTCCAGCCCTAGTTTACGGTATTCCGAGCGTTTCTCCAAGATCTTTTGTGAAAGCGCGTCAAGGGCTGGCCCACCCACCCGAAGCGCGTCCCCGTGCTCTGGAAATTCCTCGGTTAAAATGTTGTCGGCGGCGAGACGGGATTTAAACGGCGGCAGCGGCTTGTTTTCCATTGTCTCTTCGGAGTGGGCTATGTTTGTAGCACTTCATTTGGCCGATATCCCGGCAAAGGGCACATCCCTCGACTTCGTTCCGCGTTACCTGACGCCATCCGAGGTAAATTCGGAGTGGCTCTGGCGCCTTCAATGTTGCGGCCTCGATGCAATTCGGGGAACAAGCGTAGAGTTCAACGGAGCGCGAGTTAATTTGGGGCGTATCGGCGCCGACGTACCACCCGTTCGGAACAAGCTGATAGAATTTCTTTCGGATCGCCTGAACCTGCGTTTGACATCCGTCACAGTGATAAAAACAAGCCATTATTTGTCAGTCTCCTATTTTTGGGGCTGGGGCATTGGGCCGCTACGGAGGGAGATCGCCTGACCGCCTGCCTTGGAAAATCTCCCTTACGGGAGTTTTCCTGACGGCGGGGGGTCTCTAGCCCCTCCTAGACGGCCATAGTATGCCCAATTTGCCGAAAGTTGTCAAGGGGGAAAAGAAGGTTTCGACCATCAAGAAACGGGTGGGGGGTACCCTAAACCCCGAGATGGGACCCTTTCCATGAAACACCACTTAGGGCACAAAACAGGGCACACCAAGGCCACTTTTCGGGCCTTTTCGACCCCCTCACGGACCATAAAGAAGGTGTGTAAGTTGGCGAAGTATCAAAGGCATCCATATATACACGCGCACCCCCCGGGGACCCGGGGGGCCACCGGGATGGGGCTCGCGCGCGTTGCAAGAAGCGCGCCATGGGGCGCGGATGTCCCAGTGGGGGCAAAAATGTCCCAACAGTGGCCGTTCGCCGGGATTTTGCTCGGGAATTCGGGCGCGAGCCTCGCGCGCTATAATGAAGCGAGGCGCGCCAACCTGTCATACCGAACAAAACGCCGAAAGCGAGCAAATTCGCGGACTTGCGCGCTGGCATGGGTCGTGAAGTTTCGCCGGTCGCCGCCAGGCCCGAAACCCCCCTGCGGCGGAGGATAGCCCTATGCGTGAAAAGCAACCTGCTCGTATCTCGGCCATGGAGTTCACCCAGGACCCCGTGCGCTTCCCGGAGACCATCACCCTGAACGGCACGCTCCCGGATGGCGCGCACGTTGAATTGGTGCTCGCCAAGCGCGCATTCAGCACCGGGAGCTACGGCTACGGCGCCAACGGCAAGGTACTGATCGGCGGAGAGCGGTTCCAGGTGAGCGCCAACGCCACCCTGGTCGGCTCCAAGCTGCGAGCCCAGACCGACAACGCCGGTCCGGTCGAGGTTCAGGTGGGCGGGGCGTGACCGACCGCGCGCCCCATGACGTGCGACGGTGGGGGCACATTGTGCCCCTGCCGTTGCACGCCATAGACGCAGTCGTCCGTGATAGGCGCGGTCTCGTCTGGACCGTGGTATCCCGGATTTGGCATCGGGGATTGCGAGAATGGGCGTACGTGCTACGCCCGTCCGGGGCGTTTCGCAAACACGGGGTACGCCTGGAGCGAAGCCTGACATTCGAGGATTGGGGCGCGGCATTGGGCCGTGACTCCTGAACCAAGGAACCGGAGGATACCATGACTCACCCAGCGCAGCAACCCAAAGAGGAGCACAAGCCCCATTTCCCGATGGACCCGGCGACCAACAAGCCCAGGCCGCTCACCGGCTGGAACTACGAGGAGTGCCTGGAACGGCTCCTCGACGACGGGGTGGACGACTTGGAATGCGCCGCCATCCTGGAGCGCGCCAAGATCCTGAAGCGTACCGCGCTGGAAGCGCGCATGAAAGCGGCCATCAGCGAAGTGGGGAAGCGCACCCGTGAAGCCAACATCGGCACGGACTGGGCCGGATTCTTCGTCGGTCGCGTGTCGGGCGGGGTGCAAGAAGCCGTCGGAGCCCTTCAGGACGGGCGCAAAGTGTACGCCACGTTCCTGGTTCGGTAGCACCTGGACCCTGGGGACTCGACCCCCCAGGGTTCGCCAAAGATGGAAAAGAAGAAACAACAGCGAATGCGCCCGGGATGGTTTCGGTATACCGCGGACGGTGACGAAAAATTCTACATGGTCCCGGCGGCTGAACCCCCCGTTTGTTGCGGGGCTTCGACCGGCCCGCGAGAAGATCGGTTCGCCGACGGCTGGAAGCCCGACGACCGGGAGTGCAAGCCGTGCGGCTCAGTTTGGAAGCCTTTGTACGACCGGGAAGATGAATAAAAAGGGGTCCGCGCTGTTGCTAGATCAACACGTAAGGACATGCGTCGCTTGTTTAGGGGGGCGCGACTGTCGGTTGCGGGCTGTCTTACTGGGACGAGTCTGGTTAGCGACGAAACAGACCGCCCCCATTGGCTGGATTGGGTGGGTGCAACCGCGAGGATGAGAATGTTGCACCAATTATAATAGTAGCAAAGCGTTCGGTAGGGCAACCGTAGCAAGTGACTACTACCGGGCTGAAGGCGAGGGTCCGAGTGACTACCAGGAATACCGGCCAATTAGTCCGGTATCCTCTGGGGTCATTCAGTTGAGTCTCGCTGTCCTTGCGCGCGACGTTTCGCCCGTTCGTCAAACGGCGCGGGGTGACACTAAACGGGCTTGTGAGGGATTGCTTGGACCAAGACCAGTTTCCAGGATGTTGCGGGATAACCGTACTTGTTTCGTTAGGCTACGACATCCACCCAGCAAATTCCCCGCCCATAACGTTAGCCGGTGTAAGGGCGGCGATTGCTAAAAACGCCAGCGAAACTCGGAATGGTTTGTTACTCGCAGTCACGAATCACGAACAGAAACGCCCCGCCATGGTACTTTACAACGCGGGATTCCGAAAGCTCAAAGTATTCCGGAACCCGCGCCATGGAAGCCGCCCACTGATTCTTTGGTATCGGAGGGCAACCAAATGAACCGACACGTCATCTTCTGGGAAGAAGTCGCAACGAACAACGTCGACCGGGCCGGAGCCAACCTGATAGCGGGGGTCCTCGCCGCGTCGGTGGGGCGCGCCGATCTCGCCAAAGACTTCTCGCGGCGCGCGCAGCACTACGGAACAGTCGCCTCTATGGCGCGGTGCCAGCAATGGGCGCAGGAGGGGGCCATGGCTCCGGGAAATACGGAGATTCACTAATGTACGATATCGCCGCCATAAATTTCGGGGCCGATCCGGAGTTCGCGGTTGTGAATACGGCCACGGGTGAAGCAGTTCCAGCCCACAACTTCTTCCCGGATAAAGACCACAAGTTATATCCGTTAAGATACTCCACGGGTGCCGCTCTGTTCCGAGACGGTTATATGGTCGAAATTAACATGTCGCCGTATACTTGCCGAACGCATATCTTAGAGGAAGCTTCTGTACTCTTCCAAGAAGTTCGCCGGAGGCTACCGGTCGGGCACCGACTTTTAGCCGTCTCCGCAATCCCCGTAAAGCGCGCCGATCTCGTGGCTGCGCCGGCTGATGTCCGCGAGTTCGGATGTGAACCAAGCCTGGACGCCTACACCGAACGGAAGAAGTATGTAAACCTCGACGGCGTGAACCATGAGTGGCGTTACGCCGGGGGACACTTGCATTTTTCGGACACTTACGGTAAGAACGGCTTGGCGCATCCCGAGCAACACGCGCACATCATCAAGCGCCTCGACCGCTTTTTGGGGCTTCCTCTCTCCTACATCTTCGACAGCCCAGAGCAATATATGCGCCGTCGTTACTATGGACAGGCCGGCGAGTTTCGGACGCAACATTACGGGGAGAAACAGATCGGACTGGAATACCGCACCCCCGGTCCCGAGATGTGGAACCACTGGGCCTTCGTGAGCTTCGCAATGGGCGTTGCGCGGCGCGTGATTCAGCAGGCCCAAATGTTCCCACTCGACATTTTCCCGGATGATGATGTGCGGGGCGCCATCAACGAAGGGATCGCTCTGGAGCGGATGGTCGCGGCGCTACCGCCGATGGTAAACTTCTACAATTTCGCGGTGTTGGGGGCGCTCCGGGATCTTTACCGGCGGGACTACGCCCGGAACCTCGTCGAATATCCGAGGGGATACGGGAATCTTTCCGCGTCCTTCACGGAATTCGCTAACGCAGACTGGAAGTTGCGGCCCCTATACCACGGACTTGCGATAGGGGCGCTCTGATGGCCCAGGATCCGGATAGTGGTGCGAAAGCCCAACAATGTGTCCTTTGCCATGGTTCGAGGGACCGAGGGTGCCCCCTCTGTCATGGATTTTCGCCCACGATAAAAGTTGAAACGGTCATGTCCTGTAACTGCCCGCGCGATATGATCTGGAGCAAAGGATGCCAATGCGGCGCGTTTAAGATGGAGATGGCGGCAAGGAAAACGAGGCGCGCATGAACTGGTCTCGGCTCGAATTCTTCAGCGGGATTCTCGTCGGTGGAACACTTGTCGGTATCGTGGCGGGCGCCGAGCACAGCGATCACCAGAAACGCCTTCGGGGTGTCGAGGCCGCATTAGAGGAACGCGCGCACCTCATCGACTGTAACAAGGCGCTTGAGATGAGCCACGATCTTCTCAATGCACAGGTCGCGTTGATGCGGTCCGGGGCACCGTGTGACGTACCCCAAGGGGTGGAGATAGAACCATGACGATTCTTAAACCGTGCACCTGTCAGCACGAATACCAAGATCGCCGCTACGGGCGCGGGCTCCGCGTACACAATGCAACGAAGGGGCCGGCGCGTAGTGGGGCGCCGGGCTGGCGCTGTACGGTATGCGGACTGGAGAAGACATGATTTATCCCCGCGCCGTCGAAATGACCCCTTGGCGCGAGTTGCTTCGGCGGATCGAGGCGCGGCACCAGCGCGCGCGGAATTGGGCGTTTCTGCGCGGGATTTTGTTCGGATTTAGCGTCGGGGTTCTCGGAATGTGGTTCCAACGATGAAAGGGAAGGTGATGGCTATGCTCAAACGACTCTACCTCGCGATCATGCTTGCGCTCGGCTTCGGTGGCCCTGCGTGCGGGGTGCTGGATCTGGACGGGAAGGGCTCCGACAAACAGGACTTCACCTGGACCAACTTCGACGGCACCTACATCGGCGACGTAGACGTGACGGTGACGTTCGGAAACGAAACCGACACCGCCGTCTACGAAGACGCCGAGTGGATCGTGAACCAGGTGGGGCTCGGCCTTTCCTGGCTCGGCGTTCAGGGCTGGGTCAACGGCGACGTGATCGTTTTCTCCTCTGAAATCGAACGTTCTGTCTGGGGAGACAAGGACCATCCCTACGTGAAAGTTACCTACAGTGGGTCGGGCAACGAGGACACCGCCGAGATCCAGATGGACGTGGAATACATCTTGGAGGGCGGCGCCCATACGGGGGGTGGTCGTTATTTCTACGTGTTCAAGGACTTCCAGCGGGTGACCTATTTTCCCCAGTGAATCGAAAAGCGGCTAACGTGGCGGAACCGGTAGACGCGAACGTGGTCACCCCACGTTGCCCCCGCGAGGGGCCTGTAGGTTCGAATCCTATCGTATGGCCCGCGGCAAGTCAGGTGTAGGGGATGCAGGAACGCGAAATGCCGCAACCTCCCGGCGTTTAATGCGTGGTGCCTGTAGCGGTTCGACTCCGCCTTGTCGCCCAGAGTGGAATGGAAACAATGATATTTTTACTGTGGCTTTATCTCGTTGCGTGGATCATTTTCTTCGTCTCGACGGAGGTTTGACCAAGTGAGACGCGTTCTCGTAACCTGTGGCCGACGCTCCGAGTCCGCTACCGCCCTCGTTGCAGCACTTAACGCGGCCGGCGTAACGGCGGTTCGAAAACTGAACCTGGCGCGACAACCGGGCGCGAATTCCTTGGTAGTTAACTGGGGTACGATTGTTTTGCCGCCGTGGGAGGCGAACGGAGCGAAGGTTTTGAACTTGGTGCTGGCGGTTAACAAGTGGGAAGAACTTAAAACGCTGTTTGCGGGCGGAATTCCAACGATCCCGTTCATTAAACCGTGGGATACCTATGCCGGTGGAGTCGCCTTTTCCACGGATGTTTGGCTGCCGCGCAGTCTTCATCATCACGGGGCGTCAGATTTGCGGCGTTTAAGAGCGGGGCGCGCCTTTCTTACGCGGCGTCTAACCTTCACCAAGGAATTTCGGGTGCATGTTTTCGAGGGGAAAAGCATTCGCGTCGGGCGGAAGGCCCCCAGGCCCGGCGCTACGGTTCATCCTTGGATTCGTAGCTATGCGACCGGATGGGATATCCTCTATGATACCGCTGCGGTACAGGGAATGCGGAGCGGGTGGCGCGAGATCGCAAAGCGCGCCGTGGCCGCGCTGGACTACGATTTTGGCGCCGTTGACTTGGCCATCGAGGCCGAAACTAATCGGGCCGTGGTACTCGAAGTGAACAGCGCGCCGGGCCTGGATACGCCGGCCACCGCGCAGGCGTACGCACGCCACATCGCCGCTGTGGCTCGGGGGGACTAATGGCCGTTGTCCTGAAATTGCCGTGCCTTCCCGGATGTTCGACGCCGCCTGCCCTGTTAGGCTACGTGAAGGGGGGGCATGTTCCAAGTGCTAGTGGAAATGGGCAGATTTGCTGGGCGCATCTCGGCGAGTTTTTGATGTGTCGCGTTTGCCGTTTCGCAGTATCCGAAAAAAACGCCCACGTCCGCAAACGAAAAGGGAAGGACGGCAGAACCGTTTGGCAGACGATTTGCCGGTGCTGCTGCCGGAGCTGCGAGCTGCGGCCAACGCGCCCGGCGCTCGGCCCCAAACCGGACGACTGGAGCAGCCTGGCCCTACGTCCGAATCGTGTCGCCTGCCCCAATTGTCACGAAGTCACACTACCCGCAGCCTACAATATCCGAGGGGCGACCTGCCATAGCTGTGCGCTAGGTGTCGGGCGTTGTGACAAGTGTGCAGATTGGATGGGTACAAATTCAGGATGTACGGTTCAAGTTGCGGCACAGCCTGGACAGCCGCCGGACCTAGGGCGCGAACATCTGAGTCAGCGTTGGTGTGAGAAACACGCCGAGATCCAAAGGGCACCTACCTGCAAAGAGTGTAAGGCACATCTCATTGACCCCACCGGTATAGTTATGGTTGAGGGCGGGGCCATCTTTTGTCAATTTTGTGCCCCACTTTACGTCTGGCGCTGCGCTACCTGTCATAAAATAAAAGAGGCGACGATCGTTCACAACGACGTCTATTCGCTTGCGCCATTGCCACCTCTTGAGCCGCGGCTACCTGGGGGCTTGTGCCGTGGGACTTGCAGCGAGGGCAGACGGAGATGTGCAGCGTGCCGACGAGTAGAGATCTTGCCGGGATTGATTACGCCGCCCATCCTTTTATGCGGTAGTTGCAACAACGAGTTCCGGCGCTGCACCGGATGTGGTGACCTTATCGAGCGCCCCCGCCTGCGTTGCAACGGCTGCACCGTGATTCAACTACATACCGCCAGGGCGCCAGCGGTGATAGGATGGCTCGGTACCCCGAAATGTCACGTTAATTGCGTGTCCACTGGGGCCGTTAACCACAAAATTCCGCCTGCCGGCTGTACGTTTAACGGGATCTATTTCGGCGTAGAACTAGAGGTCGAGGTGCGCGCGGGTGACGTGGAGGAATACGCCGCGAAGGTTTTGAGTCTTCTTCCTAAGAAGGTGATCGTAAAGCGCGATGGGTCGTTGACACGGGGTTTCGAGATCGTTTCCGGGCCGGCAGTATTGATGTGGCACCGAACCGGATGGGACCCGTTGTTTGAATGGAACGATCGGGAACGCGTTCTGCTCAGCCACGACGCACCTAAAGCAACGTGTGGGTTGCATGTTCACGCTAGTCGTGGCCCGCTTGGTGGGTTGCAAATTGCAAAGATGGTTCACTTCTTGCACGCTCCGGAGAACCGCCGCTTCGTCGAGATCCTGTCCGGCCGCCCGGCCGGACACTTTCAGGACTACCTGACCCCCAAAGGCTGGTTTCTAGGGGCAAAAGACGTAAAGTGGGGCGGGCTTAACGACGGAGATCGGAATGCCGTACGCTTGGTGCAGACCAACCGACCAACCGGGCAAGAGTTCTGGTCGTTGCGCCGCGACGGACATCGTTACACGGCGCTGAATCTTACTAATTACGATACCATCGAATTCCGGCTGTTCCGCGGAACTATGAAACGCGAGACCTTCTTAGCGCGGCTTGAGTTTTGCGCCGCGCTAATCCGGTGGTGTCAAACGGCGGGTGCCGGTGTTCGAGAACTTCTATGGGAGAAGTTCGTGGAGTGGTTCAGGAACAATTCCGGACGACAGGAATACCCGTGGTTGAACGGGTACCTGGCGCGAGCGGGATACGTCCCGAAACTCGTCGAGAGCCCGAGAAGGGCGGCCGTCTAATGTGTATCATCGCGTTAAAAACGGCGGGGGGCCGGTTAACGGAAGATATGCTCCGCGCCTGTTTTACCTCGAACAAGGACGGCGCGGGTTACGCCACGGCCATAATCAACGCCAAGAAAGACTACTCCATCTACCTCAAAAAAGGATTTTTTACATTCCCAAAATTCTACAAGGAATACGAGTCCGATATTACCGACAAGCATACGGCGCTCGTCCACTTTCGGATCGCTACCCATGGCGAAATCGGGGAAGACAATTGCCACCCGTTCAAGTTCGCGGCACACGGGCACGAATACGCCGTCGCGCACAACGGCGTGCTGGGGGCCTTCTCCAATCAGGTGTGCGGGAGCAAGTCCGATACCCGGCTATTCGTTGAACGAGTTATCGTCCCGCTCGCGCAGAAGGACCCGCGGTTTTTCACGAATCGACGTATGCACGACGCCTTGTCCGCCGCAATCGGCAGTTACAACAAGGTCGCCCTCCTCCGCGACGACGCTAAATACGTGCTCTTGAATGGGGCGAAAGGGGATTGGGTTGACGGGGTGTGGTTCAGCAACGGGAGCTACAAGCCCTGGCCTCGGTACACCGCATCAAGTTTGGCCTACTATGATGGCGATGACGACGATCAGTGGAGTGGGCAGCGCGCGCCGAACCCACTAGATAGGTGGATCGACGGGATGCAGGCTTGTAGAGCAGGATATAGCTACGATCCCACTATCGGGGAGAATTATCGCCGCGGTTTCCTCGATGAAATTGTTGTCTTCGAGAAATATTCCGATTTCCGGCAGGGAAAGAAGACGGCGCTTCACCCAACTAAGCCTTATGATCCCCCCGCGGATCACGAAGGTCATAAACGCTACCACACCGGGTGGCTGTGGGGCTTATGGATTGCAGCCCCGGTTAATAGTAACGGAGGATATCTACAATGACCCCATACGTGGGATCGCAGAAAACAAACCACACGCATGAGGACTTCGAGCGGGCCGATATGAATTGTTTGGCCTGCCGAAAGCGTTTGATCCGCACATTCCACAAGAAGCATCTCGCCGAAGCGGAAGCGTTTAACATTAGCTGCCTGGTTTGCGATCAGCGCCGGGGTGAGGCGCGTGAGCCTTCGAAAGTAGGGGGCCGTTTGACAAAGAAAGAACGGCGCGCAGCGAAGGCGAGGTTAAAGGAACTGCGCGCTGAGGCGAAGAAAACGGGGGGTGAAAAAACCATGACCCCGTGGTCTCCGGCGAAAGTCTCCGATGATGAAGCCAACATGGCCTTTATTATGATGTTGTCGGTACGCGATCCCGTTTTTCTAGAGCCGATGGCACGAACCTTGCGCCACTGGTTGGATGACAAGATGTCGGCGTTGCGCGACGCAGTTCGGGAAGAGGAGAAAGTTAACGAGCCCACGCCAGCCCCGGCAATATTGTTACCGCCGGCCCCCGAGACCGTCACGAACCTTCCGTTTGGGAAAAGGCTCGGTCCAGAACACACCCATGGGACGCGTTTTCGTTATGTAAGCAGCTGCCCCGCTTGTTACGTTGAGGTGCGTGGGAAGCCGGAGCCGCAGCAACGCGCCCTGTCACTGGTTTCCGATCCGACGATTGCCGAGGCGGCTATGGAAGGAAATCGCCAGATAACCCTCATCGGGATTGCCGACAGCGAATTCGATGAGGACCCACTGATGAACTTCAAAGCCATGGCGTGCGGGCATATCTGGATCGGGCGCCTGACCGATAACGCGCTGTGGTGCCCGCGCTGCAAGTCCAAGCGGACCGGCGGACTACATGGTTGGCGCATCCGAAATATGGAGGATCCCGATGTCAAAGCATTCCTCGAATTCGAAAAAGCGGCGCGTACGAGTTAACCTCGCCACAAAGGTCGCGATCCCATCGGATCTGGAGCGGCAATGCGCCGGATGCGGCGAGTTCTTCACACCTTCCTCGGAGGGACAGATGGTTTGTGAAGATGCGTGCCGACCGTTAGCGAATCATGTGCGGTCCACCGCCGAGGAGCATTTTGCGGAGCGGGCGCGGACTTACCCTGGATTGGGTCAGGTTCCGCGGCCAACGCAGATTAATCCTAGGCTGCCCAACCCTTTAACGTGGGTCGTTACCGACGCCGATCTGCGCGACTGGGTCAACACGCCCCGTTAAAATCGGGGCCTCCTGCGACACCCGTAAATGCCATTCTTCGTGACAAACTGGACAGGACCCGTTAGCATGGATCAGGTTTTGTAGCGCCGTGAATTTCGTCCCGCATTTGGGACACGCCCACCGCAGACACCATTGGGTTTGTATCTCTTCCACGCAATAAGTATACCATGGCGGGGCCACCAGTAAAACTGAAGCCGCCCCGCCTACTGGACTGGTTGGGCGCCGAAACGCCGGACCCTTCCTGGCTAGTGGATGGGCTCGTCCCGGCTGGGAGTCTGGATATGGTTAGCGGCCCCCGTAAGGCGGCGGGTAAAACGCTGTTTGCGATGCATCTAAGCGCGGCCATCGCGGCAGGAGTCCCGGCGTTTGGGACGATAAAAACGGCCGCGGATGGGGTGCCGGTCCTCTTTATGGAAGAAGAGGGTGCCTCACCGGAGACCCGCAAACGGGTGTTGGGGATTCTACGAGGACTCGGGATGGATCCAAAGACGGGGGCTGGGTCGGATGCGCTGCGCCGATTGGAAGCCAACTTCCGGTTCGAACACCATCCACGGGTTAAACTTGACAACCCGTTTTGGGTGGCGGCGCTATGCGGAGCGGTTAAGGAGTACGGGATAAAACTCGTCGTTCTTGACGCGATTACTTACATGATTTCCGGGGACGAAAATGCTAAGCGGGATATGTCCGCCGTTAACGATGCGCTGTTCGCGATGCGACAGTGCGGCGCTGGCGTACTCTACCTTGTCCATACAAATAAGCAGGCGCAGCGTGAAGACGCCGATCCCGATTTGGATGTCCGAGGCTCCTCTGTATTGCTAGACGCCTATGACGCGCATTTCGCGCTCCGGCGGCGGAGGGGCTCTAGCGTATCGCTTCTGGCCCGTTATCGGGATTTCGAAGAGAAGCGGTATCGTGTGGGTTGGGACTTTGGAGAAGCCATTATCACTGGTTCACTTGTTCCGGTGGCTTTTGAGGAGGTCGAAACCGAGCGTTTACGGGGTCTTATCGGACGGCTTTTGCCAGGTGTGGATTATTCTGCCGCGGAATTAGGGCGAAGTTTCGACGTGATCGGGAAATCCGCCGGGGATATGATAAATTCACTTGTAAAAGTAGGGCTTCTTGTGCCATCATTACGGGGTACATTTCGGAGGAACGAGGTACCGTGACCAAATCGGCAGTAGGTTTGATCTTGGCCGCGCTGGTTGCAGGCGATTCGCCGGACCCGGCCACGCCCCCCGAAGCCCCTTGCGCCGCCAATGAAGCTGTCCTCCCGGTTACGATTTGGGTTGGGGACGTCGAGTGGGGCCTTATCTTCTGTGGTAACCTTGAAACGAACGACGAAAACGGCATTCCGAAACAGTGGGTGCTAAAGTATTACGTCCCTTTGGACCTAAACGTCCGCCAGGAGTCCTTGTAAATGTCCATGTATACGATCCCCGCACCCGCTTGGAACGATCTTAAAGAACTTACCGAGGTGCTAAAGCGCGCCCGCGAGAAGGTATTTGCGCGATGGGAGGGGCTTGCGGACGATCTAAAGTTCGTCGCGCCCACCGTTTCTATCGTGGACGAGGAGGCCGGTGTAATCGAAGCCGAACCGCGCCCGTCCCCAGGGTATCTCAAACACCGCAAGATGTTGCTGGTGGCCGACGCTCTGCGCGAGATGCCTGAAGTGGATCGGGTGGAGACGGTGCGCCTTGCCGAGCTTCCAGTTAAAATTTCACTTGCCGAGCAGATTGCCTGGTTACAAGAAGGCGCCGGACTTGAAGCGGCGGCTACGGCTGACCATCCGCCTGTCGGGCTGGACTTCAATAATATGGTTGAGGTCGGCGAGCCACCAAAAGATCCTAACTCGCTAAACTAGCGGGGTTCAAATGCTCTTTTATGAGTGCGACGGCTGCTTCCGGCAGTGCGTTACCTCACCAAGTCATTTGTTGGGGGCGCTGCCCGTACCGATTGATTGGTTCGGGTTGGAGTTTACGGTAGACGGCGAGTATCCTGTTTCTCGAATTCTGTCGTGCAGCACGGCGTGCAAGAAAACGGCGTTAGCGCGGGTAAAAGGAAAATACCCGACGGCACGCGGAAAATCTGTCAAGCGTTTAACATGGACGGGCGGCCCGGTTTTCCGCCGCCGATAGATGCGTAGACTTTTAGTTCTTCCGCATACCGATCCATGGATGGTACGGTTACGCTTTCCTTTTGACGCGAGACTAAAGAATGCCCTCAAAGAATACCCGGGCGTTGCCTGGGTTGACACCGCGTTCGGAAAAGAATGGGTTGCGCCCAGGGAGATGGTCTCGGAGCCTCTTCACGTTATCGCCGCACGATTTGATTTGGTTGTTGACGTATTCGACGCTGACCGAGTACGAGTTGTTGGAACTGAAGAACCTGGCGGATCGCTACTTCGATTCCAGAGGGAAGCGGCGCAAAGAGCCCGCACCAGCCCTGACAATGGCTTCCTGTTTAACTTTGAAATGGGGCTCGGCAAAACCCCGGCGGCGCTCGAAGCGACGCGTCTCCTCGGGATAACGAATCCGTTAATTGTTTGCCCCGCGATGGTGCGCGCCCATTGGGTTAATGAGATCCGGCGCTGGCGTCCGGACCTTGAAGAGATTACAGAGATTTGTAACGGTGATTCCGCCGCTAAAATACAAGCTCTTCGGCCGGCACTTTTTGGAGCAACTGTCACAACCTATGGGCTTCTGCACCACATGTCAGAAGTGGGTGCCGGCGCGATTATTCTTGACGAACTCCACTATCTACAAGGCGAATCTGCGGCCCGGACGATGGCTTGTGATAAACTGTTGCGGAATAACCCAATTGCGTGGCGCGCTGGACTCACCGGGACACTCATTACCCGCGACCCAATGAGCATGTGGAAACCTTTGAATACGTTGTTTCCGGGACGTTTTGGAACGAGATCACAATACGGCCGGCGTTATTGCAAGGGGAATGCTGAGAGTGGATACGGGACGCGTTACTTTGGAGTGAACGATGAAACAAGTGGCGAGCTTCGTGAGCGCCTAAGCTATTTTTCCGAACGCGTCACGAAAGACGATCCGGATGTGGCGGCGTTATTGCCGCCTTTTATTCCGGCTCGTTACGATACGCTCGCCGCGTACCGTTATCAAGATGCTGCGAAGATCGCAGATAACTGCGTCCGGCAGGGCGCATCGAAAGTCCTGATTCTAACGCATTTGCGCCGGGCGACGCAACTCTGTGCCGCCGCCGCTATAAAACTCGCCGACGAAAATTGGACGATTGTCGGAACTTCCGGCGAAGATCCGGTGTCGAAACGTGAAAAGATTTTCGCCGCCGCCCGCGCCCGAGACCCCGCCACACCCACCATCGTCTGCGCTACAATGCATTGTTGCAACGTGGGAATCAACCTTAACTGGTTCGATGACGTAATCTTTGCTGAGCTGGACCTTGACATGACGGCGGTTGTACAGGCGCTCGGACGGTTCGCGCGACTTGGCGGTGGAGGAGCGGTGCGGATTCACGTCTTGTGGGACCGCAGTGGAGATAGGGTGGGGAATGCACTACTCGACAAGATCCGGGCCGCGGGTGACATCATAAAGATAGGTCGCACCGAGCGGTTGTTCACTGAGGCGATGCCGGGCGCCAGTGCCGCCCCGGCCCTTTCGGAACAAGAGAAAGACTTGCTGCTCGCCTCTATGGCGGAAGGGGCTATCGACTAATGATTCACAACCGAAAGGGCTGGCGCTATGATTGGCGATGAATTTGGAGCGTTCACCTGTGCTTACTGCGGGGGGCGGTTCGACGCGGAAAACCTCTTTGTTTCGTGGGATGAGCGTAACTGTTGCGAGCCGTGTTATCGAACCGAATCCGACACTCTGGTAGAGGAGCAGCCCGGCGACCCGGTGCTTCACTGGTGGCCGGAACTTGACTGGGGGACTGATGTCACCTGAACTAGACGAAAAGCTGTGTAAAACATTTCCGCTTCTCTACGCGGACCGTTGCGCCAACATGCGTGGAACCGCGATGTGCTGGGGATTCTCGTGCGGTGACGGATGGTTTGACCTTATCTGGCGACTATCCGAGAAGCTGGAGGTGTTGATAAAAGAAGTTAAGGATAAGCTAACGCCGGAAGAGGTTGGGTGGGGCTATGTGCCGCGCGCTTCTCAAGTGAAAGAGAAATATGGGGGCCTGCGTTTTTACATGAGCACCGAAACCGAGGCGATGTCCAAGGCAATAGCGGATGCCGAGCGGAAAGCCTACAAAACCTGCGAGGTGTGCGGGAAACCTGGAAAAACCAACACAAGTGGATGGCTACGAACGCTGTGTAGGGTACACCGAAAAGAAAGCGATGACCGTTAAACAGACTCGGTTGTTGCGTAACTGCGCTCGCTGCCGACGGTGCGGGTATACGATTGAAAGCAAATTCCGGCACGATTTCGTGCCGTGTCGCTGTGGGGCGATCTTTGTGGATGGCGGGCTGGAATACGCGCGGC